>JAAUYE010066583.1_pt1 | contig 20037 bp, 15 predicted proteins | sample 7278081 | NCBI WGS metagenome assembly JAAUYE01 (sample SAMN14350131, study PRJNA611818) | marine sediment metagenome | isolation source: surface marine sediment (0.6m) | place: French Polynesia: Moorea | collected 2018-08
AGCATTGCGCAACTCTGGCTTGCTCAGCGACTGCCGCAAGTGCGCGCGATCGCGGCGCAAACCACGATCTCGATTACCGCGTTGGATCATCCGCCAAACCTGATGCGCGAACCCTACGATATCAGCATATTTTTCAGCTCGGACGACGTTTCCGGCTTTTGCCGTGAAGTTTGCAAGGATACAATTTTTCCAGTTTGCGCACCGTCGGTGGCCGCAAGATTGAAACAGCCAGAGGATCTTGTTGGCGAGTTGTTTCTACACGATGCGCGCTGGACCGGCCACTGGCAGCATTGGCTGTCGGTGGTCGCGCCGGGGCTCGAAATCGATGCCGCCGGACCGACTTTTTCGCTTTACAGCCTTGCTCTTCAGGAAGCACAAAGTGGCGCCGGAGTTCTAATCGGCCACGAGCCGCTGGTGCGTGCAAGCCTCGAGGACGGCAGCCTGGTCGCGCCCTTCGAACAGGTTGTGGAGCTGCCGCGAAGGCTGGTTATCGCAACCCCGTATCCCTTGCGGGATGGAAGCCTGCTTGAAAATATCGTGACCGGATTGAGCGACCAGGCCTGAGCGAAAATTGTCGATTAACCGTGGTCTTTCTCTATACTCCCAAGTATTATCAAGTCATTAACGAATCCTGTTTTTTTCGTTTTTAATTCTCCAGGACCCGGACCGGATGGAAGACATTTTCCAAGACATTTCGAAGTATTACGCGGCCAATATCGTCGGTAATGTTCTGACCATCGGTAAAATCGTTTACCAGGATGGGATCTACAGTTTCGCTCGTGATGATATCCAGGGTCCCTTCAACCTGGTGGACCCCGATGCCGACGTGACGCGCATGGTGCATGTAATCGGCGAAATTCATCCACGCCAGGCGGTCGAAAAAATTTTTCCGGTCGAGGTAAATTCCTGCCTGTATCTCAACGAAAACGAAGACACCGGTGAGATCGAGGTGCGCTCGATTCACAAGGGCATGGGCACCGCGATTTACTCCAAGCAAGAGTGCCCGTTGATCTTATGGAATCCGAAGTACGAAGAGCATCAGTATTTCGACGTCATCGACATCCAGGGAGTATTCAACGAGCTGCGACTGAAAGACAGTTTCAGCGCGGTGCTCGCCGAGAGCCTGCGCGAATTCGAACTCTTTCCGCCTCTGATTCACATGAAGAAATGATAAAAGGCTGAAAATAAGCATCAGCTTATTTTCAGCCTTTTGTCATCCCGGAAAACGCGACAGCGTTTATCCGGGATCTCAGCATCTCCGCGCGCTGCCATCTCCGGGTCAAATTACGATGACCTACAATCAAATCAAAATATTGAACTGCGCGCGAATCCTGGCGTCGATCGAGGGCTCGATGTAGTTCGGTCGGTGCTGTGCGAGGAGTTCGCGTACCTCGGCATTGGCGCGTTGCCAGGCGTCCAGTGCGCCGGCCTCGGCCCAGGTGGTCGGCTCGAGGCGGTCCCCCAGTTTTGGATAAAAGTAATCCCGCTCCATTGCTTCCATGGTCTGGGTTTCGCCGATGAAATGGCCTTCGCCGGTGATGACGCTCTTCATCGCCTCGAAGGCCAGGGTCTCCTCGCTTACCTCGATACCGCGGATCATGCGGTAGACGTGCGACAGCATTTCGTTGTCGAGCAGGAAGGCCTCGAAAGAGACGCCGAGCAGGCTGGCCATCATGCCCGAGGATTCGTAGACCATGTTGGCGCCGGATAGACCGCAGGCGAGCGACGACAGCGCTTTTTCCATGCCCATTTGCGCATCGACGGCCTTGGCGTCGGACATACTCGACGCAACGCCGGATGGCACCCCGATATGATTGGCGAGCTGCGCCGCGGCGGCGTTCAGAATCGAAATCTCGCCGCCACCGCCGCAAAACGCGCCGCTGCGCAAATCGATGACGAACGGCCAGTTGGAGAAAATCATCGGGTAACCGGGCTCGAAGATATTGACCATGACCAGCGCCGCGAGGGTTTCGGCGAAAGACGCTGCCAGCATGCCGTCGATCGTGGCCGGCGAGGTCGCGCCCGACATGGCGGCGATGATCGCGTTGATCGGCATACCGCGACGCATGCTGGCGAGGGCCACTTCGAAAGCGTCCTCGCCGTAGCGCATCGGCGAGATGATCGGGCTGATGTGCGCCTTGCAGAACGGTTGCGCCGCAAACTTGCCTTCGCCGCCGGCAATCCAGTCGAACATGTCGACGATCGGGTCCACGTGCTCACCGAGGGTAAAGTTAGTGCCCACCGGTTTTTGCGTACCGCGCATCAGGCAATAGGCGGTATTGACGTCGAGCTCGAAAATGTCGGGTACGTCGGTAGCCACGCAGCAGCGCGTAAACCAGGATATATTCGCCTGCCGGTCGGCGAGTCGGGTAAAGTCGGACAGGTCGGCGAGGGTAGATGGACGATAGAGATGAGTGTCGAGGTCGAGTGTCTGTACCGCCGCGCCGCCGGTGCCGAAGTAAACCCGGTCGCCGCCAACCTCGAAGCTATGCCGCGGATCGCGGCCGTGAAAAACAAAAGACTTGCAGGCGCCGTCGATAATGTCTTCGACCATGTCACGCGAGTAACACAGGCGACCCAGATCGTTTATCGTCGCACCGCATTCGAGCGCCTGCTCCGTCAGCGCCGGTGGCGCATCGCCCATGCCGAGTTCCGCCAGCATCCGCAGCGAGCTGTCGTAGATCTGCCCCAGCTGCCGCTCGGTGAGTGGCCGGTACTGCCCGCCGACCGGGCCCGGCGGTGCCGGGTTTATCGCCGGTGGTTTGCTGCGTTTCGCGAGCATCGCCTCGCGGCTGCCTCGTCTGCGTCGGCGCGATTTGTCGCTCACGCCCGCACCCGCTCGTTCTCAGGGTCATAGAGTATCGGCGATACGACCTCGGCGGGGTATTGTTCACCGAGAATTCCGATCGTGAGCGGGGTGCCGATTGCGGCACTTTGCGGCTCGACGTAGGCAAAGGCAATACTCTGCTTGACCCGGTGACCGTAGCCCGCGGACGTGACCGAACCGACCTGCTGCCCGTCCGCGTAGACCGGGTCGCCGCCATGCGCGGGCGCGATATCGCAATCCACCGTCATCGATACCAGCAGCTTGCGCGGGCCGCGTTCGATCTGCTGCTGCAGGGCTGCCTTACCGATGAAGTCGGCTTTGTCGAGTTTGACGAAGCGATCGAGCCGCGCCTCGAGCGGATTGTGTTCGTAAATCAGGTCGGCCTTCCAGTGCAGGTAACCTTTCTCGAGGCGCATCGACTCGGTCGCATAAAGCCCGAAGTAACCCAGGTCGAATTCACGTCCCGCGTCGTTGATAATCTGCCATACCAGGTAGAGCTGCTCGTTGGGTACGTGCAATTCGTAGGCGAGTTCGCCGGAGAAGCTCACGCTCATTGCGATCTCTTCCGCATGGCCGATGAGCATCGACTGCGCGCGCAGCCACGGAAAGGCCTGCGCCGACCAGTCGCAGCGCGGTGAGACCGATTGCAGCAGGGCGCGTGATTTCGGTCCGGCGACCACGAGGATGGTGTGCGTGGCGGTCATCTCGGTCAGCGTTACCGTGTCCGGCCTGAAACGGTTGAGCCAGTCGCGGTCGTGCCATTCGGCCGCCGCTGCCGAACCCCACCAGTAGCGATCTTCACCCAGCTTGACCAGCGTCGCTTCGCTCAGCACATTGCCTTTTTCGGTCAGCAGGTAACACAGCCCAAGCTTGCCGATCTCGGTCGGCAACCGGCCGCAGATCATACGGTCGAGGAACTCGGTTACCCCCGCGCCGCTGATTTCGTAGCGATTGAAACCGGATACTTCCATTATGCCGACATTTTTCTGCAAGTGTTCGATTTCCTTCTGGATCACGCTCTCGGTGGGAGTGAAACGGTAACTATGCTCGTCCGTGAAGTCGGGTTCTGGTTTAAAGAACAGCGCACGCTCCCAGCCGTTGACCACGCCCCATTCGGCCTGCATCCGGTCGAGCACCGCGTACAGCGGCGTCGTGCGCGCCAGCCGCGCGGCGGGACGATGTTCATGCGGCATATGGTAGTGAAACTCGTTCTGGTAGTCTTCGATCGCCTTCAGGCAGGTGTGCTCGGTGTTGGCATACTGGGTGAAGCGCCTGGGATCGAGGAACCAGGCGTCCCATTCGCATTCACCATGCACGATGATTTCAGCCAGCAGCTTGCCGTGGCCGCCGGATTCGCCGATACCGGCGCGCAGGCCGATAGCGCAGTAGGCGTTTTCGATCCCCGGGATCGGGCCGATCAGCGGCGCGCCGTCGATGGTATAGGTGATCGGGCCGTTGATGACGGTATGAATGCCGGCATCCGCCAGCGACGGCAGGCGTTCGAAGATACGCTCCATGTTATCGAGACAGCGGTCGAGATCGGATGGACATAACGCCTGGGTGAAATCAGGGTCGATGCCGTGCATGCCGAAGGTATGGCAGCCCTGCTCGTAAACGCCGACCAGCAGCCCCAGCTTTTCCTGGCGGCTGTAAAAGTCGTCGCCCGGATCGCGAATGATCGGAACGCGGAAGTCGAGCGCCTCGAGTTCGGGCATGGTGTCGGTCAGGAAATACATGTGCTCCATCGAGGTTACCGGATGGGTGACGCCGAGCATGTTGCCGACCTCGTTTACGCGGTAGCCGGTCGCGTTAACCACCTTCTCACAGGTGATATCGCCTTTCCTGGTGTGCACGACGAACTCGCCGTTGGCCTTGCGAGTGATGCTCTCGACGGGGTTGAAGCGGTAGACCTCGGCACCGGCTTCACGCGCCTTGCGCGCCATGGCAAAGGTAATCCCGGCGGGGTCGATGTCGCCGTCCAGCGGATCCCACCAGGCGCCGAGCAGTCCTGCGGTATTGATCAGCGGGTGGCGCCGGCCGACCTCCTGGGCGTCGATAAACTCCATCTCGACTCCCATCCCGGCAGCCATGCCGACGAAGTGCTTGTAGGTATCGACCTGCGCTTGCGTGTGCGCCAGCCGCATACCGCCGGTGATATGGTAAGAGATCGGGTTGTCGGGGTCGGCCGCCAGTTCCCGGTAGAGATCGATGCTGTGGCGCTTGAGCGCAACCATGGTCTGGTTGCCCCCGAACTGGGTTACCTGGGCCGCCGCGTGCCAGGTCGACCCGGAAGTGAGTTCGTCGCGCTCGACCAGCACCACGTCATTCCAGCCCTCGCGGGTCAGGTGATAAAGCGTGGAGCAACCGGCGATGCCGCCGCCTATTACAACCACGCGCGCCTGCGATTTTATGTCGTTGTCTACCATCTCTTCGAATCCGGCCCTTTAATCGCTATTAATGCCGATCCACAGCCGTTTGACAATCGAAAAATAATTCATAATGATTTAAAAAAATTAAACCATAATTCATGTTTTTGCTGCTTTTCCAGAAAGTGGTTAGAAAATTTATTTAACTATAATCGGGTATGAAACATCATTTGCCAACGCTGGATGCGCTTAAAGTATTCGAATCGGCGGCGCGCCAACTCAGCTTCAGTCAGGCGGCACGGGAGTTATGCCTGACCCGGGGCGCGGTCAGCTACCAGATTCGCCGGCTCGAGCAGGACCTCGATTGCGCGCTGTTTCGTCGGGCCGTGCGCCAGGTTTACCTGACCAATGCCGGGCAACAGTTGCTGCGAACCGTGCAGCGCTTGTTCGCGGAACTGACTCAGACTATCGAACAGATCAAGCCCGGGGATTCCGGCAGCGACGTGCTGGTCGGTGTGACCACCTACGTTGCCCTGCGCTGGCTGTCGCCGCGAATATCGGGTTTCAGCGAACGCAACCCGGATATTTCGATCCTGTTGCAGCATTCGGTCAACGCCGAAGATTTCAAGATACAGGACGTGGACTTCGCGATCCGCTGGTGCCAGATGGCAGGCCAGGTGACCCGCAGCCGTCCGCTGGAGTTGCCGATGCCGTTGTTTCCAGTGTGCAGTCCGCGATTGCTCGAGCGCTTTTCGGTAAATCTTGAAGCGTTACCGCTCGATACCGCCGAGCTGACCCGGCCACCCCTGGATTCGACCCCATTGTTGTGCGAGGACCGACAGCTGGACTTGTGGAGTCTGTGGTGCGGTGAGCAGGCGTCACCGCCAGGCAACCCGCGACGGATTATTGCCGACGCCAACGTGCGTACCCAGGCGGCCATCGACGGGCTCGGCTGGACCATGGCCGACGCACTGATGCAGCGCGAGCTCGACAACGGTCTGCTGGTCGCGCCCTTCGATCACCGGCTCGAGGGTTATGGCTACGCGATCCAGGTCGCGCCGGCGCGTTATGTCGGCCAGAACGCGCTGGCCCTGCGAAACTGGCTCATCGATCAGGCTTGAGTGCTCGATTGAATGCCCGCGTTGCATCGACCGTTTAAGTTCAGTGTCGTTAGTTGTGACTGGCTCATCAAGAACGAACGACAGCTATCTCTTCAGCAGACACTCAGAAAGTCAACGTGTCAGCCAAGTTGCCGCCAAAAACGGTCGCCCACCCCGGTATTCGTTAGTCACGCACTCGTATACCGAGTCGAGTGATCACGTAATAATCCAGCTCGAAGGTAGTCTTTTCAGGGGATCCCGGCGTACAATATCGACAGCTTAATGTGTTCATCATCCGAAGCTTATCACCAGCGAAGGGGTTAATTTTATGATTACCGGTTCGACAGGAAGGCTAGTGCAGGCCTTCGCGATGACCGCGCTGCTGGCGGCCTGCGCCATCAAGCCGCTGGCGGAATGGCGCGACAGCAGTTTTTCTGGAACGGTCGATAACATACTGATTATCGGCGTCTCCGATGAGCCAGTCGTGCGGCGGCAGTTCGAGGATACTTTCGTCAAGGAACTGGCCGCCCTGGGCGTGTCGGCCAAATCGAGCTACCAGGTACTGACCGACGAGCAGATATCGTCAAAGGATGCCCTTGAGGCTGCGATCAGGGCGCAGTCGATGGATTCGGTGCTGGTCACGCGCGTAATCGGCGTCGAGGAAATCAGCACTTACACGCCCCCGACCTACACACGCACCCACTCGCCGTTGCACTTCGATCGCTACTACCGCGATTATCACAGTTATTTCAACCATGCCGCCCAGGTCGCGACGCCCGGCTACTGGGACAAATACGATGTGCTGAAGCTCGAATCCAACCTCTACGATAGCGCGAGCCAGCAACTGATCTGGTCGATTCAGTCCGAAAGCTTCGATCCCCGGTCCGCTACACAATTGATCGATGATCAGATCGCGGTCGCGATCAAGAGCCTGAGGAACACCGGCCTCATTCCAAATTAGTGAGCTAGTCGGTATAAGCGTTCGCTGTTACCGAATGTATCAGTCCAGCGCTGCTGAGCGAGCCTCATCGTCGATGATGCTGCCGATCGTTTCCATATCCTCGATGGAAAAAGTCAGTGGAATACGCAGGTCGAACGTCGTCGCCAGGATGTCCAGGGTTTTTGGCAGGTGCTGGCTATCCTCGATATAGCGCCAGCTGTCGTAGCGGCTGGTAAATCCCTGCGGCTCGGTGCCACCGAACCATTTCAATTCGACGCCGCGTGCCGCGCAGCCGGCGATGAAGGCCTCAACCTGTGACGGACGGAGTGCCTTGACGCGAAACTGCAGCGAGCTGCCGACAAAGGCTTCGGCCGCGGGCCTCACGGGCAGCTGAATTTCCGAATTCTGCTGCAGGCGACTTTCGAGCGCCCGGTAGCGCCTGGTCCAGCGCGCGCAGTTTTCGTCGAGCTGCGGCAGTTGCGCCCGCAGAATCGAAGCGCGCAGGTTATCCATACGCCCACTGTAGTTCGGCGTGTCGAGCTTGACGTCGTCGAACACGTCGGCCGGTGGCAGGGTGCCGTTGCGTTCGAACAACATGTACGAACCCGAGTAGATGATGGCGCGCGCCATGATTTCGTCGTCGTCGGTGGTCAGCAGGCCGCCTTCTCCCGAATTCAGATGTTTATAGGTCTGCGTGCTGAAACAGGCCACTTTGCCGAAGCTGCCTGATTTTTTGCCGTTCCAGCTCGCGCCCATGGTGTGGGCGCAATCCTCGATCAAGGTCACCTGGTACTGCCGGCACAGGGCCAGCACGGCGTCCATGTCGGCGATGTGCCCGCGCATGTGCGATATCATGAAAAATCTCGCCTTCGATTGCTGCATCATTGTTTCGAGATGCGCCAGGTCGACGCAGTAATCAGGATTGATTTCAACCAGTACCGGTTTGCCGCCGGCATTGTCGATCGCGCCCGGCACCGGCGCCAGTGTAAACGCGTTGCTCAACACCGGCTCGCCCGGCTCGATGCCTGCGGCCTTGAGCGCGATATGCAATGCATAGCCGCCCGAGGTGCAGGCCAGGCAGTAGCGCTGACCCATGTAGGCGGCGTATTCCTGTTCCAGCAGCGCCGCCTCGGCGATTTCTCCGGCGAGCGTGTTATAGCGATGCAGGCGGCCGCCGCGCATGACCTCGACCGCGCGTTCGATGCCGGCCTCGGGTATGGCTTCCTGCTGGGTGAAGGGCTTGGTGAATGCCGGTTTATTCATTGGGCGTCGTCTTTGCCGGGGCGGTCTGCCGCGAGTCTTGAAGCAGCCAATGTTATATGATTTCCGTCGGGCCGCGAAGGCTTGTACGACTTGTCGCCGCCCGATGACGGGCCGGTAGAGCTATCGCAGTTGATCCACGGTTTGGAATCTCCGATTGCCTCGGAAATGCGCGGCAGCGGTTGCAGCGACGCCTGCAGCTGAGCAGAAAGTAGCCGGGGGTAACGGAAAGGCTGCATGGTTGTCTCCGGAGATTAACAACGGTCATGATTGCATAACAGAACACAGGATAATAATGCTAATATTTTCTTCCCCGGAATTAAGCAACCAATAGTAAAGGCATCAAATCCCCGCATGGAACCCAAATGGCTTGATGTCATGTTGTATCACCGTGACGAGACACTGATTGCGCGTAATGGGGAAGCCCTCCTCGCGGCCGGTTACGCGCGATGATTCCGGCTTTCCTGCTGACCCGGCAATGGGTAGACGAACGCGACGGCGTGCGGCTGGACTTCTGGTTGACCAGCGCGCAGGGTCCGCTCGAGGTTTCGATACATCGCCAGCAACCGCTGTTTTTCGTGCGGCAGGCTGACGTCGATGCGGTAACCGAATCGCTCGCCGGCGTGCGCAACCTGGCGATTAAGACGCTGGAGCTCAAGACTTTCAGGCAGGAACCGGTAAGCGGGGTTTACTTCGGCTCGCAACAGCAGCTTTACCGCGCGCGCGACCGCCTGAAGCACGACGGGATCGCCTGTTTCGAGGCGGATATCCGGCCGACCGAGCGCTTTCTCTGCGAACGCTTCATCACGGCCTCGATCGACGTCGATGCGGATTATACCGGCGAGGTCCAGCACGACGTTCGCCTGCATGCGGGAGACTATATTCCGCAATTCGAAGTCATGTCGTTCGACATCGAATCAGACTACGAGAGCAATGGCCTGTATTCGATTGCCTTTGTCAGCTCGCGGGTCCGGCGGGTTATCATGATCGGGCAGGCCGAGGATACCGAGTTGATCGAGTATGTCGCCGATGAAAGCGCCTTGCTGCGGCGCTGGATCGAATGGGTGGAGCGTATCGATCCGGATATCTTTATTGGCTGGAACGTCATCAACTTCGACCTCAGGCTGTTACAACAAAAGTCACAGTCACTGGGGCAGGCGCTCGCTATCGGCCGCGGCGGTTCGCTGCCGCAGTGGCGGCAGTCGCAGGTCGACAGCGGCCAGCATTTCGTGTTGATACCCGGCCGGGTAGTGCTCGATGGAATCGATACGCTACGGGCCGCAACCTACAACTTTGCCAGCTTTGCGCTCGAGTCGGTGGCGCGGGAATTGCTGGGTCGGGGCAAGTTGATTCATGATGCCAGTCACTCCGATCCTTTATACAAGGCAAAGGAGATCAGGCGCCAGTTTCATGAAGAAAAGCAAACCCTGGCGGAGTACAACCTGGAGGATTGCCAACTTGTCTGGGATATCTTCGAACATAGCGACTTGATCAACTTCGCGATCGAGCGCGCCCGGCTTACCGGTCTGGAAATGGATCGCGCGGGTGGCTCGGTGGCTGCCTTCGATAACCTTTACCTGCCGCGGCTGCACCGGCGGGGATACATCGCGCCTAACATTGGCGACTATAGCGGCGAGCTGAGCGCGCCGGGCGGTTACGTCATGGACTCCAGGCCCGGGCTGCAGGGCTCGGTGCTGGTACTCGACTACAAAAGCCTGTACCCGAGCATAATCCGAACCTTTCGTGTCGATCCCTATGCGCGTATCGCGGCCAGGACGGTCGACGAAGACGATCGAATTCCCGGCTACGACGGTGCGAGCTTTCACAAGACCGAGCACATTCTGCCGCAGATCATCGAAAGCCTGTGGGCGGCGCGTGACGAGGCCAAGCGCGACGGCAACTCGGCGCTGTCGCAGGCGATCAAGATAATCATGAATTCGTTTTACGGGGTACTCGGCACCGCCGGTTGCCGGCTACACGACTCGAGGCTAACCGCTTCGATCACCAAGCGCGGTCACGATATCATCATCCAGACCGTCAGGCTGATCGAGGACCAGGGTTACGAAGTCATTTACGGTGACACCGATTCGGTTTTCGTATCGCTGCACGGGCAGCAGAGTAACGCGAGCGCGTCGGCTATCGGTAGGCGACTGGTCGAAATCGTCAACGCATACTGGCGCGATAGCCTGCAGCGATCCTACGGCATCGAGTCCTGCCTGGAGATGGAGTTCGAAACGCATTTCAAGCAGTTCTTCATGCCCACCATGCGCGGCTCGGAGCAGGGCAGTAAGAAACGTTATGCCGGCCTGATCGACGACGAGCAGGGGAATCGCAACATCGTCTACAAGGGCCTCGAGACGGTTCGTACCGACTGGACCGAACTGGCCAGGCAGTTTCAGCAGACCCTATATCGGCTGATTTTCGACAAGGAGGAGTACAGGGACTATATCCGTCAGGTCGTGGCCGACCTGCACTCGGGCAAACTCGATGGGCAACTCGTTTATCGTAAACGCCTGCGCAAGAAATTATCCGAGTACCGGAAAAACATTCCGCCGCACGCGCAGGCGGCGATCAAGGCCGAAGCCGAGTTCAGGCAGCGACAGGAGCCCTCGCGCTATCGCAACAAGAGCTGGATCGAGTACGTGATTACCGTCGCCGGTGCGCAAACCCTGGAATGTCAGCACGACCGCCTCGACTATGAGCACTACGTCGACAAGCAGTTGACGCCGATCGCCGATACGATTCTGAATGCGATCGGTTCATCGATGGCAGCCGTTACCGACCAGCAGCAGGATTTGTTTTAGGCGAGCCATTTCAAAAATGTAAAAGCGTGGTGAGATCCCGGGGCTGCGCACCTGGGCTTGCGCGGCGATGACGCGAGGTAAAACAATCTCCGTGAAGCTCAGGACTTGTCTTTGCGCGGCGGAAGTTCATCGTAATGCGGCAGCGCGCTGACTTCTTCGCGCCACGGCGCGCGGGATTTCCAGAAGATGTTTTGCGTGGGCCTGATGCCCGGATCCTCGTCGAGGGTGCCGGCGGGAATGACGACCGAGACCCCGCTTTGCGACATCCAGGGCAGGGACGAACCGCAGTTCCTGCAAAAACAGGTGGCAAAATGCTTTGCCTCCGGGTGCTCGAAGCGGCCTACCATGTCTTCGCCGCTGAGCCACTCGAAATTTTTCGGATCGATAATGATGTTGCTGCCGTGAGCGCTGCCGGTGAACTTGCGGCAGCGTGAACAGTGGCAATACTGGAAGGTGTACTCGGGCCCGTGAAACTGGTATTTGACCGCCTGGCACAGGCAGCTGCCCTTGATCGGTTGGCTCATGAATCGGTCCTCCTGAAAGCGCCAGTTTAGCCCAGGGCTCGTCAGGGCAGCAAATCAGGCGCCAGTTGTTCGATAATATCCTGCAGGGTCTGGTCGCGAATGTTCTGTACAAACAGCCCCGGGTCGACGACCTCGAAACTTCCGGAACGAATCGACAGGAACGCCGTATCGGTTTTTATGTCGACGAACTCGATCAGCTTTATCCTGGCGATGCACTGTCGCAGGAAACCGAGATTGTTGGCCACCGTCAGTTTGTCCGGCGCCGCGGCAACCTGCTCCGGCCCGGTCGCCAGGACGTTGATGCGCTGGTAGCGTTCGATATCGATAAGCGAATTCGGTCGATAAATCTGCATCGATCCCTGGGTGCCTCGCGCGATCAGTTCGGGATAAGTTCCCTTGGGCACGCTGTTATCGAGAAACTCGAAGAAGTAACGTGGTTTGGCGTTGGACAACCATTTAAACAACAGCTTGGGCATGCCGGCATAGGCCTCGACACAGTGTGCCAGAAAATCCTCGACCGCCTTGTAACGGCCGCGCACCAGGCCGCGTTCCCAGCCGCGCTCGACGGTTGCCTCGGGCGGCGTGACGACAAAGTACATGTACATGGTATCGATGTAGCGCACGTAGGTCTTGTGCAGCACACTGGTTATCTTCTCGCTGGCGAAGCTGTCGAAGCGAAAGCGATCCACCATCAGGTGCGGGATGGAATGGCGTCGTTCGGCCTTGGCCCGGATGTAACGATCGAGCTTGGTATCGATGACGTTGACTTCGTGGCTGGTAAAACGGCCGGCATATTTGTAACTCTCGCCGAGGGTGTCGTAATCGAGCAGCAGTCGGCGCCAGATGTCGGGGCTGATGGTGCCGTAGCCATGATCTTCGATGCCCAGTTCGGACATCATCTCGCGCAACATCGGACGCAAAGAACTCTTGCCGGCAGCGGATGCACCCTTGAGGCTGATCAATATCGGCACTTCCGCGTCGGGTATCAATTCGTAACCTTCGGCGTCGATCGCCTGCCTGACTAATTCGCCAACCTTGCGCCCCATTTCGCGGCTGCCGAGATGGTTGCAGGCATGGCGCACGCAGATTTCGGCCAGGTAATTCGGATCGTTGCCGATGAATCCACGCGTGGTCGCAATCGAGCCGAGCACCCGGTACAGGCTGCGATACACCGCGGCGGCCAGCTCATCGTCTGCCGCGAGACCGTTTTGCTTGTAAGAATTGATCAGGTCGAATTCACGCTCCTGGCGACTGCGGGGCGCGGCAACCGGTGTCTGCCGCTTCGACCCGGTCAGGCGCGACCAGAAAGTCGGTTTCGGTGGCTTGCTTGGGGTCGCCTGCAATAGCGCATGCTCGAGCTCCTGCCGGGTCATGTCCTCGATCTTGGTGCGCATGGTGTCGAAACCGTGCTCGATCTGCATCAGGTGGGGAATCACGTACTTGCTGAAAATCTTGCGAGCGATGGTGCGGAAATTGATACCGAGGTCCTCTTCGGTTTCCCCTTCGAGCACGACGATGTCGGCGGTGATGCGCACGATCAACTCGTGCAGCACCAGTCTATGGGGTCTAAAACTGATCAATTCCTCGGGATTGAGACCGGTTTCGGCCGCGAGTTCGTTGATTTCGTCGAGCGAGGTGAAGACATTGGCCGGGTCGTAAATCGTCTCCAACTCGCGGTAAGCCGGCGGTATCTCCGACTCGATACCTGGATTCCAGGCCGAGCTGGCTGATTGTTGCGCGCTGTTATCCATCGGTCCGGACCGACGGGCCATTCGTACAGCGCTGGCGCTGCGGCGGATCATTTCGCGTCAAATCATCCGTGGGGTCGGGAGTGGAAGGCCTGCTCATCGATGTATTTTGTGTAATAGCTCGGGTTATCATCGGCTATCGTCAACACCGATATTCAATCAACCATAGAAAAAAATGAACCGTGGAGTCAAGCTTGAGTTACTTAACTGGATCGAGGCGGAGCAGTGGTTCGCGGATAATCCGGTGGTTGTCATTCCGCTGGGCGCCGCCGCCAAGGAGCATGGTCCGCATCTGCCGCTCAACAACGATGCATTGATCGCCGGCTGGTTGGCCGCCGAAGTCATGCGGCAGCTGCCGGTCGTTGTGGCGCCGTTGATCAACGCGTCTTTCTATCCCGCTTTTGTCGATTACCCCGGTTCGATCAGTCTGCGCCTGGAAACCGCACGCGATCTGATATTCGATACCTGCAACAGCCTGGCGGGATTCGGGTTGTCGCGTTTTTACGTGCTCAACACGGGATTATCGACCCTGCGTCCGCTGGCCGAGGTCCGCCAGTCGCTGGATGCGGCGATTCGTTTTGGTTACCTGAATCTCGATGCCGCGCTGCGAACCCTGCCCGCGGATTTGCTGCAGCAGCAGTATGGTTCGCACGCCGATGAACATGAAACCTCGTTAATGTTGCACATTGCGCCGCAGGTGGTCGATATGAGCCAGGCGGTGGACGACGGCGCCGAGGGCGAAGGCCGGTTGACGCGCACGCGGGGGCGGGGTACCTGGTCGGCGTCAGGCGTTTTCGGTCAGGCTACCCTGGCCAGCGCCGAAAAAGGCAGGCTGATCGCCGAGGCGCTGGTGCGCCAGAGCATCGCCGATATCGAGGATCTCGCCGGGTGAAGCAGGCGCCGATCGCAAGCGCCCGATGTTTACGCAGTAGCGGGACCAGGTATCGCGGCAAATGGTTTTGCGAGCAGAGACCCGGACCTGCGATTTGCCTTATAGTGTCCGGATTCTGTTAAACAACCCGGGAGTGAGCCAATGCGACGTTTGAAACAACTACTCGATGCCGGCGATACCGTGCTTTCGGCCTGGTGCGGCATCACCGATCCACGTTACCTGGAGGTCGTTTCCGAACATGAATTCGACGCCGTGGTACTCGATATGCAACACGGCTTTTTCGATGAGACCAGTATTCAAAATGCAATTGCAACGCTGGTAGCCCGGGGCAAGGCGCCGTTGGTGCGGATTCCGCTGGCGCGCTGGGATACGGCTTCGCGGGTGCTGGACTTCGGGGCGCTTGCGGTAATAGCACCGATGATCAACAGCGCCGCGGATGCCCGGGCGTTCGTCGCCGCCACACGTTTCGTGCCGGTGGGCGAACGTTCTTTCGGGCCACGCCATGCGGCTTCCCTGTACCGTATCGACAGCAACGAATACCTCCGGGAATTCGATCAATGTTCGCTAGCCCTGGCGATGATCGAAACCCGTGAAGCCTATGATAATCTCGATCAAATCATCGCGGTCGATGGTATCGATGGAGTGCTCATCGGCCCTGGCGACCTTTCTATCTCTTTTCGACAGAACCCGGTGCCGGACGCCTACGGGGTCGATACCATCGACGTGGTCAGAGACATAGTCGCCAGGTGTCGGCAGGCGGGTAAGACCACCGCCGCGTTCTCGTTCGACCCGGAGGCCGCTAATATGCTCAACCAGCTGGAAGTCGATATTATTTCGGTGGGGCTCGACGTCAGCTATATTGCCGAGGGCGTGAAATCACACATTTCAGGGCTCGACTTCAGGTAAGGCAGGACCCTGCGGAAATCTGGTCTCGTGCCGTTGCCGCGGGGCCCCGTACTGCCGCTGCACGGGAATGGCGATCCTGAAAATTCCGATATGATTCGTTCTTCGACCGATACCAATCATTGCCCTGTTTCATACTATAATTCTCGTACATATCCTGGCATTCGATCGAACCCAAGCATGAATCGGCCTGCTTTAATGGTAAACCTCTGCTCATTCCTGTGGCCCGCCTCGCCGGCGATGGTCAGTCGTTTTCGTCGATACGGCGGCTGATGGATCCCTACGGCATTCTAGGCGTATCGGAAAACGCCACCCCGGATGAAATCAAGCAGGCCTACCGCCGCGAGGCGATGAAGTGGCACCCGGACCGGTCCGGCAATTCACCCGAGTCGAAAGAGCGATTTCACCAGGCGGCCGAGGCTTACAGGTTCCTGTCTGCAAGAAATAGTGGCAGCGGCGATGGTGCAAAACAGGCGGGCGGCTACGGGGAGGAAACCTCCGGCGCCAGCTACGATCGCGATGCAAACCGTGGCCGGTCCGATTCCGAGGACAATTCGGCCGACTCGGTATTCTGGGACGTCATGCTCGACTATGCGATCAAGCTGGCACAAACCGGGTTGGGCGAGCACGGAATAACCGCCACCTTAGCCAGGAACGGATGCCCCGAGAGGCTGGCGGCGATGATCGCCGAAAAGGCATTCAATATAAATGCGCATTACGCCGCCGACAAGGGCAAAGGCAAGCGCAAGCGAGGAGCGGATAAGACGACCTTCAAGCAGGAGAGGCTGGAAGCGGAATTGCTTAGGGCCTTCATCGGCGGGGGTAACTGGTTGCTGAGCCCGCGCGGTACCGTCGACTACTATCTCGTGATTTTCAACGAACTCCGACAAGCCTCGTCTTTCAACCCGATTTCGTGGCTCAGCCCAAACCGCACCCTGTTGCGTATCCTCAATTTTTCGATCGTCTTGTTCGCCGTGCTGACCGTAGCGATCAGCTTTTTCCCCGGGCCTTCGGACTACAAGCTGCTGCCGGACATGGGTTTGCTGCAGGTACCGTTCGCTATACTGGCACTGATGTTCGTCTGGACGATTTACCGCAAGCTGTGGCTCTTTACCCTCGTCCTGGGTCTGGTCTACCTGGCCGTGATCGCATTTTTCAATTCAGCCATGCCGGCGGTGCTTAACCGTGATCTATTCCCCATGCTGCTGATCTCGGCGACCTGTTTCGCGCCATTTTTAGTAGTCGCTTTGTTCGGCAACTACATCTACTACCGCAAGGCGCGGCGCATGATCAGGGCGGCGGACCGCCTGTTCGACGAACAGCTGGACAAGCTCGTCTGGATAAAAAACCGTGCCGGCGGCTCGGCCATGGCCGCGTTTATGTTCGTACTGCTGTTCGGCGTGTCGCTGATTTATTATCTGCCGCGCAACGAGTTGCTTTCGACTGCGTTTAGCCGCGATCTGGCGGGCGATGAGATCGCGGCCGACGAAGAGGCCGTCAGAAAAATCAGGCTGCAACTGGAGGAAGCGAGTCGCCTGTTCGACATTGCCGAGTCGCATTTCAATCACGCGCCACCCGATTTCATGAAGGCCGAAATGGCTTACAGTACGGCCGCGGATAATGGTTCGCTGCTGGCGGCGTACAAGCTGGGCTACATGTATTACTCCGGCGAAGGCGTCAGGCAGAGCGACGTGCTGGCGCTGGAGAATTTTCAGCGCGCGGTAAATGCTCCGCTTGCCTTTCAGCCGCATAGCCTGGAACTGACAACGAAGTTTCTGGCCGAGGCCTACAACGGACTCGGGGTCATGTATCAAAACGGCTACGGCACCACCGCGAACCTGCCGAAGGCGCGTGAAATGTTTCTTCGAGGTCAGGAATTCGGCTCCGCTAACGCCACTCGCAATCTCAAGCTGCTGTACAGTGCGGCCGCCACCAACCAGCGCAGCCGCCTGGCAGAACCTGTCTACAACTGATTTACGAAATGCCGGAGAGTCGGTCGCTGGCGTCGAGGAACTTGTTGAAACGCTGGTAGGCGTAGGGGATGAAGCGGATTTTCTGTATCGGGTTAAGCGCTAGCGGCAAGGCGGCCATGGCGTACTTGTAGTCGGACATGATCAGCATCTGCCTGCTGTCGCGCAGTAATTTTTCAAACTCCGCGGTTCGCTGTTCGGCATGGTCGAATTCGGCGTTGTCGAGATAGAAGTTGACGAGCATGCCGAGTTCACGATCACCGAATTCGGGTTCGGCGATCTCGAAATACGGGTAGTCCGACAGTCCATGGCGCATAACGGTTTCGGCGAACAGGCTGGCGAAGTCATAGGCCCGGTGATTGAGGCAGGAAAATTCGAAATCGACCAGCTTGATACGGCCATCGTCGAGCTTCATGATGTTGCCGTGATAGGTGTCGTTGTGGCAAAAGCTCAGATTTCCTTCGGGCAGGCACTGCCGAACCCGGTCGCGGGTTTCATCGCTGTAGATGGCACGCAGTTCTTCGCACATCGACTGTTCGTTCTCCGGGAAAGCGGTCGCGTTCTGCTCCAGCACGCGCCTGGCAAGACGCCCCCATTTTTCGTGCAACAGTTCGAATAAGCCCTGTTGCGGGAGGCCGGCGGGTTCAAGCTGGTGCAGACGGTAAAGCTGGTCGGCGATCTGGCGCAGGTTTTCGGGTTCGAACAAATCCCGGGCCTGCAAACTGCGCCCCCGGTAAAACGCTTCGATGCGACAGCTATCGTCGTAGTGGTAACAGTGCGCGGCAATATCGTTGTCTGCCAGGGTCAGGAAGACTTTCTTTTCCGTGGCGTAATCGAGTATCGCGTTGTCCTTGCCTTCGAGACGACGGTAGAGCACGGCTGCGGGCTGCACTGGCCGATGCGAGCGGATGCCCATGGTGAAGGAAGAGAATCCCTTGGGATCGTCAAACTCGAAATCGGTTATCGCAAGCTCGGCCCACTCGGGGAACAGTGTTTGGCACTGCCTGAAGATTTCGTCTTTCACCGCTTGACCTGGTCGATGGTATCGTAGGTAGCTTACTTTTCGGGAATCTCGCGGCTGCGCCTTGCGATAAACTCCAGTAACGCCTCGTCGAGGCCCGCGTCGATCGGCGGCGCCTCGTATTTTTGCAGCCATTTCTTAGCCTTCAACACGCCGACCGCCTCGCTGTCGAGTCGTCCCTCGACATCCCACTGCTCGTAGGAATTGTTGTGCTGCGAGTCGAAGATAAACAGGTTGCTGTTGAGCGTGTGGGTCTCGCCGAGGAAATGACCTCCGGGGCCCACGCGCCTGGTGGTTTCGAAAACTTCCTCGATGTCGTGAAAATCGGGACCCTGCAGAAAGTGATAAAACGCGTCGAGCTGCTCGAAGTCGATCATGGTCTTGCCGTAACCGACGGTTAGTGCACCCTCGAGCATGCCGCCTCCCATGGTTAGCCAGTCGGCGCCCGACAGCATGCTCGGGAACAGGCCCCACATCGAATCGTAGGCGGCCTGCATGTCACCCGACTTGGAGGTCGCCACGTTCAGGATTCCGCGATGCGGGACCTTGTAATGGCGTGCCATCGCGTTCGACAGGAATTGCACCATCGCTGAATCTGGCGAACCGTGCACCGGTGCGCCGCTGTTGAGTGCAACCGTCATTGCCGGTACGCCGAACAGCATCGGCGATCCGGGGCGGATAATCTGCGCCATCGCCATCGCCATCAGGGCTTCCGCGAGCACCACGCCGACGGTGCCGACGTTGCTCGCCGGGGTGCTCGCCGCCGCCATCGAGAACGGCGAGCACATCACCGCCTGGTTGTTCATGGCGTAAACCTTGAGCGCGTCGAGCATGGTTTCATCCCAGACCAGCGGCGAGTTGGCGTTGATCAGCGATGTTGTCACCGTGTTGTTGGTGGCGAACTCGTCGCCGAACACGAGTTTCGTCATATCGACGGTGTCCTGGGCACGCTCGCGTGCGGTTACGTTACCGATGATCGGCTTATCGGAATACTTGAGGCCGCTGTAGGCCATGTGCAGGTGCCGGTGCGGCACCGGGATATCGACCGGCTCGACGATGGTGCCACCGGCGATATGCACGGTCGACGCCATGTGGTTGAGTTTCTGCAGGTTGTTGAGGTCTTCGAGCGTGGCGTAACGCCGTACACCTTCCATATCGCGCACGAAAGGCGCGCCGTAGGAAGGGGAAACCACCGCGTGGCCGTCGCCGACGCGGACCGTGCGTTCCGGGTTGCGCGCGTGATGCAGGTAGGATGACGGGATCTTGCCGATCAGCGCGAGCAGTTCGTCGCGCCCGATGCGCACGCGCTCGCCGTCGATTTCGGCGCCGGTCTGGCGCCAGTAGTCGAGCGATTCGCCGTCCTGAAAGTCGCAGCCTATTTGTTCGGCGACACGCATCGCGAAGTCATGGATCAGCTCCACGCCTTCCTGGTTGGTGACTTCCATCAGCGGTATACCGCGTTTTATCTCGGGATGGTGCACCACGGCGGCGCTGGCCACCGCGGCGCGGCGCGCCGCACTGCCACCCTGTCTTCTGCGTCTGCTGCTCATAAATGTTTAACCCAGGGGTTCGAGACTGGCCGCGAGTTCACGCAGTTCGTCGTTGGAAAGCTCCGTAAGCGGCGCGCGCACGCTGCCGCCGTCGAATCCGCGCTGGCGACTGGCGGCCTTGACCTTGGGGAT
>JAAUYE010002996.1_pt1 | contig 19990 bp, 19 predicted proteins | sample 7278081 | NCBI WGS metagenome assembly JAAUYE01 (sample SAMN14350131, study PRJNA611818) | marine sediment metagenome | isolation source: surface marine sediment (0.6m) | place: French Polynesia: Moorea | collected 2018-08
CGTACCTGTTCGAGGTCGCCCAGCGGCTTGCGGATCTCGAAGTACAGGAACGTGCTCATCGTTACGTACAGCAGGATGAACAGGCCGATCCACAGGAGATAAGGATTGCTGACGAACCGCGTGAAGCCCGAGAACGGGTTCACGCCGAGCCGATCGCCGCGCAAGAGATCGGCAGCGCCATCCGGGTTGCCGAGCGCCGTTGTCCTGAGGCTGTCGAGTCTCGCCATGATCGGAATTGGCGCCAGCAGCAACACCGCGCTGACAAATAGCATGTTGAGCGAACCGATGTTGTCGGCAAATGCGCTGACAAATGCCGGTCCGGCGATCGCGCCCGTCGTCGCCCCGACCGCGATCACGCCGAAGAGCCGCTTCGCCTGTTCCTTGTTATACAGCCCGGTCATGAACGTCCAGAAGACGGAAAGATGGAAAAGGCCGAAGACGCTGGTCCAGACATAGTAAACGCGGTTGACGATGTCATTACCCGCGAGCGTCGCTCCCGCGACATAGAAACCGACGAACGACAACGCAAAGAATACATATACACCGGGAACGATCCGGGAGAACCGCACGCGCGAAATAACGGCGCCATAAATGCTCACGGCAATGGCGCTGAAAACGAACGTCGACGTCCAGAGCCAGCTAAGCTGCGCGTCCGTCCAGTCCGATGACAGCGCGTCGCGCACGGGCCGCAGGATGTACCACGCAGACATCACGAGGAACACCCACAGAAATGAGAGAATCGTCGCCTGCAGCTCGTTCGGTTCGACTTTCGTTGCGGCCCTGACTACGCGCGCAATCGGGCCGCCGGCACGGGCTTCGCTCATCAGTCCAGGCCGAGTTCGAAACCCGCTTCGAGTTCCTGCTTGGAATACGCGCGAAACGCGATCATCGTTTCGGTTTCGACGATGCCGTCAAGGTGACGCATCTTGTCGCTGATGACGTCGGCCAGCTCCTCGTTCTTTGTGACCCGGACGATGGCGATGAGATCGAATCGGCCCGCGACCGAAAACACCTCGGACACACCGGCCATTTCGGTAATCTGATCGGCCAGGTCCGGGATGCGGCTGGTCTCCGCCTTGATAAGAACGATCGCTGTAACCATGGGGATCTCCAAGCCCTTGTTCGAGCCAGAAGACTACCATTAGCCAGAGGCGTTCTGCTATCGAGCGACCAGCTCGCCAGCGATGGCCAGTAGATCGTCGGCCGGCAGTCGGACCTTGTAATCGGCATTGACGTAAGCGAACGTGATCTCACCTTCGCGACTGATCGCGAACACGGTCCGACAGAATCGTGTAACCCAGCCCGGCAATGTCCTCTCGGGTCTCGCCGCCTAGGCTCTTGTAAAGCAGCGCAGGTCGATCACCGCTCAGGAACAGGACGTCGATGCCCATCCCGTCGATCTCGGGCACGACGTGCCGGAGTTCCGAGAGATGCATGTTGCAGAACGGGCACCAGCCACCGCGAAACGAGATCAATCAGAGACACGCCAGACGAGCCGTCACGACACCGCCTTTTCGAGCAGGTCCTTGCTCTTGATATCGGTCACATCGCGCGAGCGGGCCTTGGCCCGGTACATCGCCTGGTCCGCCTCCCGCAGTAAACCGGTCAGCGTGTTGGCGTTGTCGGGGTAGAGCGCCAGCCCGATACTGGCGGCGCATTGCAGCGTCTTGTCACCAATCACGTACGGCGCTTCCAGGCCCTCGGTCAGGCGCCTGGCCAGCTTGTCCGCCACCCGGGAGTCGACGTCCGGAACCAGCGCGACGAATTCATCGCCACCGGGCCGCCCGATGATGTCGCAGGACCGCAGGTTCTTTTTGAGGCGCTCCGCAGCGATGCGCAGCAGCCGGTCACCGACTTCGTGGCCGAAGCGGTCATTTATCTGTTTGAACTCGTTGAGGTCGATGAACAGCAGCGCGCCCGTCGCATCGTCATCGCTGTCCCGCAGCCTCTGCGCCGCATCGCGCTCGAAACCACGTCGATTCAGGACGCCCGTCAAGGGGTCCGACGCCGCCATCGATTCCATCTGTCGCTCTTTCGCCTTACGGTCGGTAACGTCGACGAAGGTCACGGCGATATCGTCGCCGACGGGCTCGCAGATCATGTGCAGCCAGAGATCGGCCCCGAGCTTTTTCTGCCGGACCTCGATATCGAAATTCTCACCTTCGGCCATCGCCGCATCGAACTGCCTGACGATATCTTCTGCCTTGTCAGCGCCCATGCCGCTGGCCGCGCGACGGATGACGTTCTCGGCAGGGCGGTCCGTCAGGTCGACCGTATTGGTTTCGAGGAAGCGCCCGGCCGCGGCATTCGCGAAATTGCTGCGCAGCGTACGGCTGCCGTCCTCCTCGTCCTCCCAGCGGAATCGCACGACACCGTTGACGGAGTGGTCGATCAGCGTGCGTAACAGCTTCTCGTTATTGCGCACTTCGCTCTGCGCTTTTTCGACGTCGCTGACGTCGCGGAACATGAGCACCTGGCCGCCGCGTGCCGAAGATCTTTGCGTATTGATCGCAGACACCTGTACGTGCAGGAATCGCCCCGTCGCCGTCATCATCTTCTGCGGCTTGCCCGAATCGAGTACGTCGAACACCTCGGGCGTGTCCTCGCTGAATAGGGCCTGCAAAGGCTCGCGCAGCGCATCCGACTCGGCGATCGACAACATGCTTTCCGCGCCGTTGTTGAGACCGATGACGCGGCGCTGGTCATCGAGCACGATAACGGGGTCCTGCATGTTCTGGAAAACTGTCTCGTAGGCCAGCGGCGTAAACTCGATGATCTTTTCGCCCAGGATCAGCCATGCGTAGACGGGCAGCATCGCCGCGAACACGAACGGCACGTAGGAAACCGTGTCGGGACCGTAGCCGACGTCGTAGGCCAGGGTCGCACCCAGGGGCGCGATACAGGCCCCGATCAGTAGATACAGTCCACGACGATGCGCCGGCGCGACCGCGGAACTGTGTGTCACGAGCGTGATTATCGCGGCGCCGAAGACAGCGTAGCTATACGGCAGGTGCAGGTACAGGAACCACGGACCCCAGCGCTCGGGTCGCGTCAGGAACTCGCCGGCGTCGTTGGCGATGGGCAGGTACCACATGAATTCGTGGTAGGCGTTGGTGGCCGCGAGAGACACGGACAGGATGGGCACGATACTCATCAAGGCCAGCGTGCGGCCGGGCGTGTCCGAGCCCGTGTACTCGCGGAAGCAGACGTAGGCGACAATCGGTGCCAGCGCCGTTCCTATGAAATGCCCGGTCCTGCCAATCGAAAATACGGTGAAGCTATCGGATAACATCTCGACCGCGCCGCCCGAGACCCAGATACTGATGACGATGAACAACGCACCGATCGGCATGCTGCCGACTTCGCGCTTCGAAGCGACGAGACGCGCGCCGAGCAGCAGGTAGCAACCCGCGGTGAAAATCAGCAAGATCGATAACGCTGTTTCTAGGCTCATTGTTTCCCGGTGCCACGAATAGCGGTTCCACATGGTACGTCGCTACGTGGGGGCAATTAAGGAACTGCCTCTCAGTTGATTCGCGAGGGCGTCGGGAATCGGCCCAGAATGTGGGAATTATTCCGCATATAGCGGCTTTTTTGGCGCCCCACGACGAGGCGGCTTCGATCCCCGGGGACCGTGCCTAGCCTGTACGGGTTACCTTTTCGAGGCCCTTGACGAACTCGTCCCGGCCCAAGGCATCGAGCGCGTCGAGAAACCTGGAAGCCCCTCCCTCGGTCTGCAGCGTCTTGTCGCGGTAGGCGTCACCCGCGTCTCGTTCGGCCAGGCGCCAGTAGAGAATGGAGATCGTCGTCGCCAGGCGTGCGCGCACGAGATCGAAGAACACGCCTATTTCGTCTGTGCGGATTGGCGACACGGCGTGAAAAGCCGCGACGAACGGCATAATCAGGGCGAGCGGTTCGGCGCTGCGCAGGTAGGATGCGGCGATCGCGGCGTCGAAGATGAGCGGTGCATAGGTGCTGTCGCTGAAATCGATAAACCCGCTAACGCGACGCGATTCATCGAGCAATATATTCTCGGGATTGGCGTCGCCGTGAATCACCTGGTGACGCAGCGAGGCGAGCTGCGGGATGACGTTGCTTTCGAAATCGTCGATCGCTCGTGCGACGGATCGGGCCGTCGATTCGGAATCGATGTGATGCAACAACGCGCGCAGCTCGACGGCTCGTTGCAGGTCCCACAGCAGCAACGGGCGCTCGCCCGGATGCCGAAATCCCTGCAGCGCGGTATCCAGGCTCGCGAGCCGCGTGCCAAACTCGCGCGAGATGCCCGCATCGATCGCCACGGCCGCGAGCGGCGTGCCCTCGAGGTAGCTGACGACGCGAAGGACGTGCGTTTCCCCGTCGCTCTCGATACGTCCGGCGCTGTCTCCGGCCGACGTTCGAACGACGCGCGGCGTATATCCTGCCCCGACCGCCTCCAGGTGCAGGAGGCTCGCAAGGTGAAAGTCGCTCACGACCGCCTCTTCGGCCGCGCTCGTCACTTTGACGACATACTGCCGGCCGGATGGCGTCGCCAGCTGGAAATTCTGGTCGCGTTCGCTGACCAGCGGCGTGTACTCGCCGTCCAGGCCGAACTGTTCGGTGACGGCATTTCGTACGCGCTCCTCGGCGATCGCTGGCGGGTTGGCCGCGACACTTGCGAACGCATTGGACGTCGCTTTCAGCTTGTCCACTTCTCGACGTGCGGCGCCGTGTAGCGCTCGAACTGCTGTATCAGGCCTACGGCCGTCGAATCCTCGAGCAGCATGCGCCTGTTCTCCGCGCGCAGAAAGCCCTCGGCGCTGGCGTGATCGAGATAGCTCAGCAGGTGATCGAAGAAACCGCCGACGTTGAGCACGCCGCAGGGCTTGTCATGGAAGCGCAGCTGCCCCCAGGTAATGATCTCGATGATCTCCTCGAGCGTGCCGAAGCCGCCCGGCATCGCGATAAAACCATCCGAAAGTGCGGCCATCATCGACTTGCGCGCGTGCATCGAGCCGACGATATGCAATTCGGTCAGTCGCTCGTGCGCAATCTCTTTTTCGCAGAGCATCCTCGGGATGACGCCGTGGACCTTGCCGCCGCGTTCGAGCACGGCGTTCGCCAGCACGCCCATGACGCCCTTGTCTGCGCCGCCGTAGACCAGCTCGATCTCGTGGTTGACGAGAACCTCGGCCATCTCCGTGGCCGCGTCGGAATAATCCTGGCGAGCGCCCGTATTCGACCCGCAATAGATGCAGATTCGCCGCACTGCGAACTCAGGCGCTTAGCGCCTGTGGCTTGACGGCCTGCACTATCTCGGCGATGTCGGGTCGGCTCTCCCTGAGCTCCTCGGGGGTCAGCGCGTCGAGTTCGTGCGGGAACACCAGCCACTCGGCCGTTTCGCGCAGGAAGTAATCGGGCACAATGCTGGTCTCGTTACGGCTCGGCTTGAACCAGGGTACGGCCACGCGAATGTCCTCGGGTGTGTTGCCGCGCGCCCGCCGCGTTAATTCGTCAATGACCGCCACGATCGTGTTACCCGTGTCGAATACGTCGTCGACAATCAGCACGCGGTCGTCATGACAGATCTTCTTGATAATGTAATTAAGGCCGTGCACGGCGACAGCGCCGCGTTGATCGACGCCCACGTAGGAAGACGTGCGGATAGCGATGTGATCCGAGGCCACGCCGCAGTAGGACAATACCTCCTGGACCGCCATGCCGACCGGGGTGCCACCGCGCCAGATAGCAATGATCATGGTCGGCTCGAAACCGCTCTCGAGGATCTGGATGCCGAGTTCCACGGAATCTTCGAGGAGATCCTGGGCGGAAAGAACTGTCTTTTCCATGTGTTCCTGGGCTCTTGGCTGTCGGTATAATGCGGGGTCCCAATTCTAACGCAGCCCAGCGCGGGTACAACCACAATGAACGAGCGATTCATCGCCGCGGACGACCTCCTCAGAGACTCTTTCCAGCTCGCCGCTGATATATTCGAGGCGGGCTTCAAACCCGATTTTCTTGTCGGGCTGTGGCGGGGCGGCAGCGCCGTTGGCATCGCCGTGCAGGAAGGACTCGAGTATTTCGGCGTAAAGACCGACCACATTGCGATTCGCACCTCTTACACGGGCGCGCCGCGCTACACGCAGATGGTCAACAAGGCCGAAGCGATTCGCGTTCACGGGCTGCAGTACCTGCTCGAGAACCTGTGCTCGCATCATTCCATGCTGATCGTCGACGACGTGTACAGCACAGGGTCCAGCGTTAACGCCGTTATTGATCAGCTCACGAGGAAGACGCGCCGCAACCTGCCGCACGACATTCGCGTGGCAAGCGTATGGTATCGCCCGTCGGAAAAGACGCTGCGCGAGCCCGAATACTTCGTTCACAGGACCAGCGACTGGCTGGTCCTGCCCTACGAGATGACGGGTTTCTCGATCGAGGAGCTGCGCGCCAACCGGCCCGAGATGTCGGGCCTGCTCGAACGGCTCGCACGGCATGTCAAAACGGAAGGCAACCCGCTCACCTGACAAGGAACTCATACATGCAGGATCTACCCCACCATTACGTCGTTTCGGCATCAGCGACGGCCGACCAGGACGTCAAGCTCATGAGCGAGGGCCTCGAGGATCTGAGCACGGCCGGTCCGGCCGAGTTCGGCGGCCCCGGGGACCTCTGGTCCCCCGAGACGCTGCTTGTCGGCGCCGTCGCCGACTGTTTTGTACTGTCGTTCCGTGCCATTGCGCGCGCCGCGAAGCTCGACTGGGCGTCGCTGGAGTGCGAGGCCGTCGGCACGCTCGACAAGGTCGAGCGCGTAACGCAGTTCACGCGTATTGACGACAAGGCCGAGCTGAGCATCCCGGCCGGGACCGACGAAGCCCAGGCCCACAGGCTGCTCGAAAAGGCCGAGAAGCACTGCCTGATTACGAATTCGATGAAGGCATCGTCCACGCTCGATGCCTCGGTGCGAGTCGCCGACTGATCAGCAGTCGCTGGTGTCGAGGCCTTCGGCGTAGAACGCGCCTGCGGAGACGGGTACCAGCTTCTCTTCGTTCGCATCGCCATTTTGCAGGGTCGCGTAAGCGTCCAGCAAGTCGGCGATATTCGTCGTCGCCGCGCGCAGGCGCACTGACACGAGCTTGCGCACGCGACGCAGATCCGATTTCCTGATGCTCGTGTGGCTGACCGTCTCGATCGGCCACACGTCGTCCGCACGCACGACAGTCTGGTTCTTCGCCAGGGCCGTCAGCAGCGGATAGGGCCCGGCGCGAAGCTCCTCTGCCATTGCTTCCTCCGACGTGAGCTTTTCCGGGTCCTCGGGCAGCAGCCTGTATCGCCCGTCCAGGCACTCGACCGCACCGATACGTCTCAGTTCGGTTTTCATCGCGCCCTCCGGGATGTCGCCCGCGAACTGCCGGACCAGGGACCGGAACGAGCCTTCCTCACCATCGAGGTCCAGTACGGCGGGCTCGCCCGATTCATCCAGGAATTCGTCCCTGGAACGCCACGCATTGATGACTTCGCGGATAGGTGTCTGACGCTCGACGACGGCGCCTTCGCCGCGCTCGAGACGAGCACGGATGCGGCTGATCTCCTTGCGCGTCAGACCCGTCATCGCGGCGATGCGCGACACGTTGGTCGGCCGGCCATGGACGCCATAGTCCTTCGAGGCGACCGAGACAAAGGCCGTCTTGGATAGCTCCGAGTACTCACGATAACCACGACCGAAGCGCAGGAAGAGTCGCGCCAGGGGTCGTAGTAGTTGGAGAAATGCGGCGTTGAGTTTGTTCTTGTTATCGTCTTGCATCGAACTGGAAATATATTTTTTCCCAGAGACTTACGCCATCAAAATGTGACAATTGGGAAAAATCGACCGTTTCAGACGAAACGGTCTTTCCAGCGCCATTTTTGCGCCGTTCAGGCGTCCGGGCTTGTTGCGACCGATTGCCGTCGGCCACGCACGTACGTAGCCGCGATATTCCTGTCGTCGCCGAGCATGATCAGCGCGAACAGCTTCTCGTCGACGGTGTCTGCGGCGGCCACGCGCCGCGCCGTGAGGCTCGAGCCGGTGGGATCCAGCACGACGAAGTCCGCTTCCTTGCCGGGCAGGAAATTGCCGATGCAGTCGTCGAGGTACAGCGCTTCAGCAGCCCCCAGCGTAGCGAGGTACAAAGCGCGCGAGACCGGCAGCGCGTGTTCCTGCAAGTGCAGCACCTTGTACGCCTCGCTGGCCGTTCGCAACAGCGAGAGACTCGTACCACCGCCGACGTCGGTGCCCAGGCCGCAACGAATCTTCGCCGCCCGCATGGCCGGCAGGTCGAAGAGCCCGCTGCCCAGGAACAGGTTCGAGGTCGGGCAGAATGCGGCGGCCCCGCCCTTTGCGGCCATCGAGGCGCGGTCGCTGTCGTTCATGTGCAGGCAGTGCGCGAACACGGCGCGCTCGCGCAGCAGGCCGAAATGATCGTACACATCGAGGTAGCTGGCGCGCTCGGGAAACAGCCGCGCGATCTCGTCGACCTCGTTACGATTCTCGGCCAGGTGCGTGTGCACCCACACGTCCGGATACTCGGCGGCGAGTTGCCCTGCCGCCTGGAGCTGTCCGGGCGTCGAAGTCAGCGCGAATCGCGGCGTGATCGCGTAACCGAGACGGCCCTTGCCGTGCCATTTTTCGATCAGCGCCCTGCTGGCCGTCATGCCGCCCGCCGCTTCATCCCGGAGCTCCGCCGGGCAGTTACAGTCCATGAGCACCTTGCCAGCGATCAGGCGCATGTTTCGCGCAGCGGCTGCCTCGAAAATCGCATCGGCCGAGTGCGGATGCACGGTACCGAAGACGAGCGCCGTGGTCGTGCCGTTGGCCAGCATCTGTTCGACAAACACGTCCGCAACCTCGCGCGCGTAGTCGGGATCCGCGAAGCGCGCCTCGGCCGGGTACGCGTAACGATTCAGCCAGTCGAGCAGCTGCTCGCCGTAGGAAGCGATGATATCGAGCTGCGGAAAGTGCACGTGACAGTCGACGAATCCGGGAACGATGAGCCCGCCGGGATAGTCGGTAACTCGGGTGTCCTCGGGCAGTTTCGACAGCAGCACATCGGCTGGCCCTGCCTCGACAACGTCACCGTCCTCGACAAGCAGGAGGCCGTCCTCGAAGTATTCGACCGCCGACGAACTTGCCGCCTCGCCCGGGTCGGAAAGGCAGTGGAGTATCGATGAGCGGAAAGCCTCGGGCATGATGCTCAGACGGCCTCCAGCATGACAAGCTCATCGAGGATGATTTCCTCGCAATTGGCATCGGTACCGCCACGATCCACGACGAGAAACTCGTGGCCCGCCGAGAGCGCGATCAGCGGCATGTGCCAGGTACCGCGGTGATAGTTGAATCCCTGTCGCGGCTGCGTAACGAACGCGCGCAGGTCGGACACGTCGACATCTTCCCCGGGGGGCGCAACAACGATCACTGTCTCGCAGGGCTGCAGTGGGACAAATGCCTGGCTGCCAAGCGGGTGTCGCTCGAGCTTGTCGATGCGAAGCGGCAACGATGTCGCCGTGCGGCAGCGCGCGACGCTGACCGAAACCCGGCCGTCCACGTCGACGTTACAGAGATCGTCAAATCGATCGAATCGCGCGTCGTTCATCCTGGCAGCCTCGCCGCGCGACGCCTCGATGACGTCCCCGAACGGTGCGAACCGCTCGCGCGTCAGGGGCAGCGGCGCCAGCGAAATCGCGGACTCAGCCATGCACCTGGCCGAACAGCCGTACGCGACTGATGCCGCCATCCGGGTAGATCGAGACTCGAACGTGACTGACCTCGCCGATGGCCAGCAGCGCGTCATCGAAATAGTGCTGCTGATCCATCTTGAGCTTCGCCTCGGGCAGCAGGACCTGCCACTGGTCATGATCGGCGACGGCCGCCTCGTCGCTGTCGAACAGGCCCGCCTCGAGCGATACGCGGTCCGGGTAATTGCCTTTGAAATGCGCCGTATCGATCTCGGCGCGCTCGATGACCGCGGGCCGGCCGAGCGCGATGACCACCCAGTCGTTGCCCGGCTCGCGGCGGCGTGCCGTTTCCCAGCCGTCGCCCATGTTGAGTCCGCGCCCGGGTGCCGTCAGGTTGTGGATGCTGCCGTAGTGCTCATCGCTTGCCGCGAGCGCCCGGCCGCCGTGCTCGACGGCCGCGAGATCGACGTATCCGTCGATACCCGTGAAATCCGCGCGAATTTCCCCGAAGATACGCAGCCGCGCGACTCCGCCGTCGGGGTAGATGTGCAGGCGCACGTGCGTCCAGATCCCGTCGTCGCGCGCGTCGAGGTAGTGATGTGCATCGCCGCCAAGTTCGGTCTCCGGGATGATCTCGACCCACCCCTCCTCTGGAACCTCCGCCTGGGTGTTGGCGCAGACCTCGATCGACGCACGCAGCGGAAAGTTGCCCGTGAAGTGGCTCGTATCGATGTCGAAGCCGTGTATCACGCCGGGCGCGCCGAGACGGATCACGCAGTAGTCGTGCCCGGGCCCGCGGCGGCGGCGGGTTTCCCAGCCGTCCATCCACTTGCCGTGCTCGTCGTACTTGTCCGGAATGAAGACCGGGTCGGCCGCGTCGATGAGCCGCTCCCTGGCGCCGAAAAACTCGTCGGTCGCATAGGTCACGCGCGTACCAAGACGAGGCTGCTCGAGTTGCACCCACTTGCTGATCGGACGATTCATGTTTCCTGCTCCATGGCCTCGAGACGCAAACGCGCAATCTTGTGAATCTCGACCAAAGCCGTTTCGAATTCGAGTTCGTAGTCATTCCCGAGGCGTGCGGCGAAAGCCTCGAGGATGTCGCCACGGCTGCTGTCCCGCACAGCCATGACGAACGGGAATCCGAACTTGTCGTGGTAAGCCGCATTGAGCGCCTGGAAACGCTCGAATTCCTGTGGCGTGCACTGGTCGAGGCCCGCACTCGCCTGCTCCACCGTCGACTCGGCCGTCAGTTCGCCCGCAACCTGCGCCTTGCCCGCGAGATCCGGGTGCGCTCGAATCAGTTCGAGCTGCTGTTCGCTCGCGGCGTTGTCGACGATGTCCGCCATGAGCTCGGCAAGGCGCGCGACATCGGATGTATCGACGTCCAGCGCGGCGGCGCGTTCGGCCACCCACGGCGAATGTTCGTAAATACCGCCGTAGCGCGCGATGAAATCGTGAGTGTCCATTAGCGGTCCTTCGCCGGATGGCGGTCGCGCCAATGGCTTGCGATCGCCGCCCGCGTCGTGATCCAGGCGTCGCTTTGCGCCGTTACGTAATCGAGAAAACGCGCCAGCGCCGCGGCTCTGCCCGGTCTGCCGGCCAGCCGGCAGTGCAGGCCGATCGACATCATGCGGCCGCCTTCGTCATGCAGCGTATCGAAGCTGTCCCTGAGGTAGTCGAAGAACTGCCGTCCCGAATTGAATCCCTGCGGGGTTGCGAAGCGCATGTCGTTGGCGTCGAGCGTATACGGCACCATGAGCTGTGGCGTGTCGAAGGAGTAGTCCCAGTACGGCAGGTCGTCGGCGTAACTGTCGGCGTTGTACTCGAAGCGACCTTCCTCGGCCGCGATACGGTGGCTGTTCGGGCTGCAGCGCCCGAGGTACCAGCCCGTCGGGCGAGCACCCGTGACCCTTTCGTGGATCTCGAGCGCCCGGCGAAAGTGATCCCGCTCGGTCGCTTCGTCAATATGCTGGTAATCGACCCAGCGATAGCCGTGGCTCGAAATTTCCCAATTCGCCTCCTGCATCGCCTTTACGGCAGCCGGATTGCGCTCGAGCGCCATCGCGACCCCAAACACCGTGACGGGCAGCTCGCGTTCGGTGAACAGGCGATACAAGCGCCAGAAGCCTGCGCGTGAGCCATACTCGTACAGCGACTCCATGTTCACGTGACGCTGACCTTCCACGGGCTGCGCGTTCACGATTTCTGACAGAAAAGCCTCGGAAGCCGCATCGCCATGCAACACGCAGTTCTCGCCGCCTTCTTCGTAGTTGACGACGAACTGCACGGCCGTGCGCGCGCCGCGCGGCCAATCCGCATCGGGCGGCGTCCGCCCGTACCCGCGCATGTCCCGTGGATAGCTCATCACCGGCCCCGCAGGGACAGGTACCACCGTCCGACCACATCACGTTCCGCATCGGTCATCGCCGTCAGGTTGCCAATCGGCATGACGCGCGTAACGACGGTCTGCTGGTAGATGCGCTCGGCCTCGCCCAGGATCTGTTCGTCGCTGTCGAACATCACGCCGAGCGGCGCGGCCGGAAATGCCGGGTGTTCGGGCGTCGCCGAGTGACAATTGGTGCAGCGCGCGTCGATCACGTTCCTGACCTGCTCGAAAGGAACAGCGGCCGTGTCGCCGGGCTCTGCGCGCGGCGCAATCGCAGCCGCGATGGCGGCCAGGAGCAGCACGGCAAGCACGGCCGGCAGCGGCGATGCCTTGCCGCTGTGTCGCGCGACGAAGTAAACGCGAATGAGCGCACCAGCCAGCGCAATACCGACGAGGATCGCCCAGTTGTACTCGTGGCTGTAGGTCATCGCATAGTGGTTGCTCGTCATGACGAACAACACGGGCAGCGTGAAGTACGTGTTATGCACCGAGCGCTGCTTGGCCTTGATGCCCGGCGCCGGGTCGGGTGCTTCGCCGCGCGCCGCGGCATCGACCATCTTGCGCTGGCCGGGAATGATGACCATCGCCACGTTGGCAACCATGATCGTACCGAGCACGGCGCCGAAGTGAATGTACGCACCGCGACCACTGAACAGCTCGCACAAGCTCCAGGCCAGCAAAGCGACGAGCAGCAACAGCACGACGGCGAAGACTCGATCGTCGCGCGCGAGCGGCGACCTGCACAGCAGGTCATACACGACCCAGCCACCAACGATGAATGCGATCGCGACGCCAACGGCGGACGCTGGCGACAGCTCGGCAACCGAGCGATCGACCAGGTAGACGTCCGCCCCGTACCAGTAGACGAGCCCCAGCAGGAACATGCCGGACATCCAGGTCCAGTAGGCCTCCCATTTGAACCAGTGCAGGCGACGCGGTAGCTGGGCCGGCGCCACGCGATATTTCCGGGCATGGTAGAAGCCGCCGCCGTGTACCGACCAGACTTCTCCCCCGACGCCTTTCGCATCGTCTTCGGGGTCGGCCACGGGCTGCAGGTGGTTATCGAGCCAGATGAAATACAGCGACGAGCCGATCCACGCGATGCCCACGATAAAGTGCAGCCAGCGCACGAGCAGGTTCAGCCAGTCGAGCAGGTAGGCCTCCATATCAACGCCGCTCCCTGCTCAATGGGTGGACATTGTCGGGGTACGTCGCTACCGACGGCCGCTCGTAGATCCTGAGCACCTCGGCGGCTGCGGCCACGGCGATTTCGGCGGGCTTCTTGCCACTGATGCCGTCGACGCCGATCGGGCAGGTCAGCGCGTGGAGCAGTTCCGCGGGCATGCCCTGTTGCCGGTAGCGCTTCTCGAAGCGTCGGCGCTTTGACAGTGAGCCGATCAGGCCGCAGTAACGCGCATCGCGGCGACGCAGGATGCGATCGCAGATCTCGAAGTCGAGCGCGTGACTGTGTGTCATGACGAGGTAAAAAGCGCCGTCGGGCATGGCGGCGACCTCGAGCGCCGGATCCGGCGTCTCGATCGCCCGGACATTGGACGGAACGCCGCGAAAGATATTCCGCCGGCTGTCGACCCAGCGGATGTTGCAATCGAGGCTCGACAGGGTCGTGACGACAGCCGTGCCAACGTGCCCTGCGCCGAATACGGCAATATTAAGATCGGGAACAACGACGGGCTCGAAGAAAAGCTGGACGTTCCTCGCCGCTTTGCGATCGCCCGCGAGAACCCCCCTCGCCCCGGCAACCATGCTTTCGTCCCCCGCTCCCTGCTCGACGCCAAACACCTGCTCCGCCGTCACAACGAATTTCTGCGGCGCCGAGCGCGAGATGCGCGTCGCGACAACGGCGGGCTCGTGTTGTCCGAACAGGGCGCTGAGATCACGAAGCCAGGCCGGAATACCGCCGCTCAGTGGCTCGAACAGGATTTCCACGACGCCTCCACAGCACTGCCCCATCGACGATCCCAGCGGGAAGCTGCGCAACGACATCTGCTCATCCTCGAACAGGCCTACCGCAACGCGCGTGCACTGGTACTCGAGCTGGCCGCCGCCGATCGTGCCGATGGTCTCTGAATCCGTAACGATCATCTTTGCCCCGATTTCTCGCGGCGCGGAGCCGCGAATGCCCGCAACCGTCACGAGCACGGCTGGCTCACCCGCCGCGCAGATATCGCTGAGCTCGTCGATCCACTCATTCATCGGGCCAGTCCTCGACCACGCGCAGGATCGTCTCGGGCGTTGCCGGCGCGTTGAGCGCGGGCGCCGCGCAGCCCTCATCGGCGAGGGCATCGCGTATGGCATGAAACGCCGAGAGCGCGAGCATGAACGGCGGTTCGCCCACGGCCTTGGAACGATAAACAGTGTCTTCGCGATTGGCCGAGCTCTGCATCAACTCGACGTGAAAGTCGGGCGCGAGATCCGAGCAGGTGGGTATCTTGTAGGTCGATGGCGCATGCGTGTCGAGCGCGCCGGCGTCGTTCCACCACAGCTCCTCAGTCGTGAGCCACCCGACGCCCTGTACGTAGCCACCCTCGACCTGGCCGAGATCAATCGCGGGGTTCAGCGAATCGCCGCAGTCGTGCAGGATGTCGGTGCGCAGCACGCGCATCTCGCCCGTCAGCCTGTCGACAACGACCTCGGTGACCGCGGCACCGTACGCGTAATAGAAGAACGGCCTTCCCGAGAATGTATCGCGATCGTAGTTGATTTTCGGCGTTCTGTAATAGCCCGTCGCCGACAGCGACACGCGGCTGGCCCAGGCGAGCTGTACGAGCTCGGCGAATCCGATTTCCTGGTCGGCGGCATACACGCGGTTGTCGCGAAACTCGATGTCCGCCTCGGACGCCGAGAAGTGCCGCGCCGCAACCTCGATCAGCCTGCCCTTGATCCTGGCGGCCGCTTTTTGCGCGGCCTTGCCGTTCATGTCGGCGCCGCTGGATGCGGCGGTCGCCGAGGCATTGGGCACCTTGCTCGTATCCGCAGCGTTTATGCCTATGCGATCGACGTCGATACCGAACTCGTCGGCGACGATCTGCGCCACCTTGATATAAAGCCCCTGCCCCATCTCGGTGCCGCCGTGATTGAGGTGCACGGTGCCGTCCTTGTATACGTGCACGAGCGCGCCGGCCTGGTTCAGCAATGTCGATGTGAAAGAGATGCCGAACTTGACCGGCGTTATCGCGATACCACGTCGCAAAATAGCGTTCTCGCGATTGAACTTGCGAACTTCCGCGCGGCGTTTATCGTATTCGCTCGTAGCGACCAGCCTGTCGAAGATCTCGTCGAGAATATTGTCTTCAATCGTCTGCCCGTAGTGCGTGACGTTGCGCTCGTCGCTGCCGTAAAAATTGCGGCGTCGGATGTCGAGCGGATCCTTGCCGAGGTCCCGCGCGATATCGTCGATGACGTATTCGATCGCGAACATGCCCTGCGGACCGCCGAAGCCGCGAAATGCCGTGCTTGATACCGTGTTGGTTTTACAGCGGTGCGAGACGATGCGCACGTTTTCGAGAAAATAGGCATTGTCGCAATGAAACATTGCGCGATCGTTGACGGGGCCCGACAGGTCGGCTGACATGCCGCAGCGCGCCGCGAGTTCGAATTCGACGCCGAGTATGCGACCGGAATCATCGAACCCGACGTCGTAGTCGATGACGAAGTCGTGGCGTTTGCCCGTCATGATCATGTCGTCATCGCGGTCGAGCCGGAACTTGCACGGCCGTCCCGTCTTGTCAGACGCGATTGCCGCGATGCAGGCGATCAGCGCCGCCTGGCTTTCCTTGCCGCCGAACGCCCCGCCCATGCGCCGGCAAACCACGACAATGTCCTTGGCCGGACGCAGCGTCGTCGCCGCGACCAGCATCTGAACCTCGTCGGGATGCTGCGTCGAGCTGTAGATCAACAGCCGGCCATCCTCCTCGGGAATCGCCATGGCGATATGGCCCTCGAGGTAGAACTGGTCCTGGCCGCCAAGCGATACGCGTCGCTGCAGTCGATGTGGCGCCGCTTCGAGCGCTTTGTCGGGATCGCCGCGCGTCAGCGTCTCGCTCGGCAGTACGAAAGACTGTTTCTCGACGGCATCGAGCGGATCGAGTATGGCCTCGAGTTCCTCGCAATGGATGCGTCCTTTGCGCGCAGCCTTGCGGGCTTCGTCAACGGTTTTCGCCATCACGGCATACACGGGCTGGCCGACGAACTGTACGAGGCCGTCGGCCAGGATCGGATCGTCGTGCACCATCGGGCCGAAGTTATTTTCTCCCGCGATATCGCCGGCCGTGCAGACATCGACGACCCCCGGCGACGCCAGCACCGCGTCGAGCTCGACGCCGGAAACCCTGCCGTGCGCCACGGGGCTCATGCCAACGGCGACATGCAGCAGGCCGCGCGGTTCGGGCAGGTCGTCCGTATAGGCCGCCGTTCCCGTCACGTGCAGTTGCGCGCTGTCGTGCGGCAATGCTTTGCCGACAGCGGACTTGCGACGTGTTCCCGGGCTAACGCTGGCGTCCATAGGTATACACCGTCTCTTCGAGCTGCCCCTGCGTCTCGTGGTAGAAGCGCAGCAGCAGGTTGCAGGTGGCCCGCAGCCGGATGTCAGCCGATGCGCGCATATCGCTGATCGGCGTGAAGTCCTGCGCCAGCGCCGCGGCGGCCCGCTCGACAGTTTCCAGGTTCCAGGGACGGCCGTTAATTGCCTGCTCACAGTGCACCGCCCGCTTGACGACGGGGGCGAGGCCGCCGCAGGCCATCCTGAAGTCCGCGACCTGCTCTCCGTCCAGTTGCAGGCGATAGGCCGTGCAGACGGCCGAAATGTCCTGGTCGAAGCGCTTCGACCATTTCTGGCTACGTACGATCGCGCCGGGATCGGGCAGCGGTATGCGAATTCGCTCCAGGAATTCGCCGGGCGCCAGGTCGTTGACCTGGTAGTCGTGATAGAACCCGTCAAGCGGAAGCTCGCGTTGCTGGCTGCCTCGCCGCAGCACGAGCGAAGCGCCGACGACCATCAACGCGGCCATGGAATCGCCAATCGGGGAGCCGTTGGCGATGTTGCCGCCCAGCGTTCCGGCATTACGAATCGGCGGCGACGCGAATCGCCGAAACAGCTCATCGAGTCCCGGGTAATGCTCGACGAGAATGGGCATGACGTCCGTTAGCGTAACGGCGCTGCCCACTTCGATGTACGTCGACGTGACTGCCGTGTCTCCGAGTTCGCGAACGCGCCCCGTGTAGATCAGCGTGTCGAGCACCCGGTGCTGCTTGGTGACCCACAAGCCGATATCGGTACCTCCAGCGAGTATCGTCGCCTCGGGGTACTGCTCGTAAAGCTCTGCGAAGCCTGCGATGTCGAGCGGCGCGAAGAAACGCTGTCCCTTGTGCGCGAATTGCAGCCCGTCCTTTCTCGTCAGTCCGTTGAGCCGCTCGATTCGATCGGCCGGGTCCTGCGCCCGGCCGAAAGGCTGTCGCAGCCAGTCGGACTGCTGGCTCGCCTCGCCGTACATCGATCGCGCGGCCAGAATGATCGGACGATAACCCGTGCATCGGCAAAGGTTGCCCGCCAGCGCATCATCAATCTCCTGCCTCGACGGGTTGGCATTCGACTTGTAAAGCGCGAACAGCGACATCACGAAACCGGGCGTGCAGAAGCCGCATTGCGAGCCGTGGTTGTCCACGAGCGCGCGTTGCACCGGGTGCAGGTCATCAGTATCGGGCGCCAGGCTCTCGACCGTGATCAGTTCCTTGCCGTCGATCGTCGGCAGGAACTGGATACAGGAGTTGATCGCCCTGAGCTCGAGATCGTCGCCGTTTGCTTCGGCGACGACCACCGTGCAGGCGCCGCAGTCACCTTCGGCACAACCTTCTTTCGTACCCTTGCGGCCAAGGTCCTCTCGCAGGAACTGCAGTACCGTACGTGTCGGTTCGACGTCGTCGACCTCTATGACGTCCCCGTCGAGCACGAACCTGATCGTGGAGTCAGCCATCGACCCTAGCTGCCCCGGTAGGTCGAGTACGACCAGGGCGATACCAGTAGCGGTACATGGTAATTCTCATCGGCCTTGATCGAGAATCGGATGACCACCGTATCGAGAAAGGCAGGGTTGTCGACACTGACGTCCAGTCGCGCGAAGTAGTCACCGACGTCGAACTCGAGCTCGTAGCTCCCCGTGCTCATGATGTCATCCGCGATCAACGGCTTCTCCGAGCGCCCGTCCGCGTTGGACGTCGCGCTCGCAAGCAGCTCACGGTCTTCGCCGATACGGAACAGGCGTATCGCCACGCCGGCCGCCGGCCCGCCGTGAGCCGTGTCGAGGATATGCGTGGTCAGTCGTCCCATCTCGTCACCTGTCAGCAGCGGCCTGGCAATTATACGCCGCCCGGCGACTAAGGGGCGCCGGCCTCAGCCAGCAACTCGTCGCGTCGAGCCGCGAGGGCCCTGATGCGACGCTTGTCGAGCACATCTTCCAGTTGTTCCGCAAGCACTTCGTCGCTCAGCGCCGAAAGCGCCGCTCTCCATCCGGACGTCACGTCGAGCGGCACGTTCTTGAGATGCTTCGGCCGCCCCTTCCTCGTCGAAAAAGCCCGATCATGCTCGCTCAGCATGAGGCCCCAGTTCGACAGGTCGTAGAGCATGCGCTGCATGCTGCGGCCTTCGTTGTAGATCAGCACATCGAAGACGTACATGGCCCCCCACTGATCGGGTAGCGCGCAGCTTGCGCTCCCGCCACGCCCCGACGCGCTGCGCCTCGCCTCGTCGGAAAAGCGCTCGGTCAGGAATTGAAGCGAGCCTTCCGCGTTGCCCAGGCTGCGGAATGCCGTCACGGGAACCATGTCGAGTTCCAGCAGCCGGTCGAGCCTGTAGGCGGCGACGCCAGGGTAGAAGCCGCGCCCCTGGCGCTTCATGAAGATCGCGTTGACGGTCCTCCTGCCGTCGCTGACCCTGACGATGGTTCTGCCCGCAGGGTCCTCTTCGCGCGACAGGATTTCGCCACTCTCGAGCAGCACCTGCAGTTCTTCCGGCGACATGAGTCCGGGCCGGATTCCGACCATGCGCGGGTGCTCGAGCGGCGGCGTTGGGCTATCGCTGTTCTGATTCAGAACCATGACCGAGTCTCCCTCGATCACGAGCGCATTGCCGCTGCCCTTGTAATAGAAGTTCAGCATGCCCGTGTCGATCTCTATGACGCGCCCATCGAATCTCTGCAATACCCTGCGACTCGGCGTCGGCGTGTGCCCGATAACAACGCGCGTGGCGCCGATCGCGTCGAGGGCCGCCTCGAGTTTGTGCTCCTCGACGAGTTCGCCACAGCCAACATTACCTCGATACCAGAGCGGGCCTTCACTGTGAAACAGATCCGAATCGGCCAGCCGCGTGGCCGTTTCTATCGCCTCGAGCACCTCGTGCGACTCGTCGAGCCCGGGCATATAGCTGTTCAACAGGGGCAGCGTGTCATAGTGGCTGTCGGTCGGCAGCAATATCTGTTTTTCCATGAGAACCGAGATCGCGCTAACGTATTCGACGAGCTCCGCCTTGAGGTCCCTGTTCACGCCGTCGAGGCCCAGTTCGGCGACCAGCGGCGACAGGCCGCCATGCACGAATGCGGTGCCGTTGATGACGCCGATAACCGGTTTCTCAAGCAGCCACTTGCCGTACTCGCCCTGGGGACTGAACGCCCGCCGCAGCGCAAAAAAACCGGCCGGGAACTGCTGTTCGAATTTCTCCCGCAATGCCTGTGCATTCAGCGCACCGTTGTTCCTCGCCGCGAATGCCGCAAACCAGCGATCGCGTTCCTCCGGGGTCTCGTCGCCGGCAAAGGCCGCGTACTCCGACTTCGATACGTACCTCAGGTCGCCTATCAGGTTCATCGATTCATGGTTGCCGATGAGCACCATGACCTTGCCGCC
>JAAUYE010006574.1_pt1 | contig 19936 bp, 15 predicted proteins | sample 7278081 | NCBI WGS metagenome assembly JAAUYE01 (sample SAMN14350131, study PRJNA611818) | marine sediment metagenome | isolation source: surface marine sediment (0.6m) | place: French Polynesia: Moorea | collected 2018-08
CCTCGAGCGGCGCGTCCGCCTGCAGCGCAGCGGAGAAGTCTGGAATACCGCGCTGCTGTGGCAGGATTACCAGACGCTCGACGAAGACACCGCGATCACCAACCGGCCTTATAATCGCCTGCCGAGGTTTACCCTGGCCGCGGACCCGGCGCCCTGGTCTTACAATATAAAAACCCCGCTCGACGTCGAACTGGTCGAATTCGACCGTGACGACAGCGTCACCGGCAAGCGCTACAGCCTGACGACCTCGGCGCTTCGGCGCAGCAGCGCCAGCTGGTATTTTTTCGAACCCGAGCTGCAGCTCGCCTTCAGCAGTTACGATCTCGATAACAACAGCGGCGACAACTCGATCGACCGCAGCCTGCCGACCCTGGGTGTCGACACCGGACTGATTTTCGAGCGCGATGCCGGCAGCCGCGGACAGTGGCTGCAGACGCTGGAACCGCGGCTGTATTTCTTACACACGCCGTACGAGAACCAGGACGATATACCCGATTTCGACACCTCGCTGGCATCGAGTACCTACAACAACCTGTTCCGCAACAACCGCTTCACCGGCGGCGACCGCATCGGCGATGCAACCCAGGTCACCCTCGGTATCGCCAGCCGCGTTCTGGACAATGAAAGCGGCAATGAACTGATGCAGCTGCGCGTAGGTCGAATATTTTATTTCAAGGATCGCCGCGTCAGCCTGGACGGCGAGCGCGAGGATGCAGACAGATCGGACGTGATCAGCGAGTTCGACGCCTGGCCCAACCCGCGGGTCAAGATCGCGGCGCGGCTGGTCTACACCGAGGAGAACAGCGAATTCGAAGATCGCGATTTATCGATCAACTATGCCGATGACGGTTACGCGGCCAACCTCGGCTATTATTTCGACGAGGATGAGCTCGAACAGGCGCTGCTGTCGCTGGTGTACCCGATCAATGAACGCTGGACCGTCGTGGCCAAGGCGCAACGCTCGCTGCGCTTCGAGCGCACGGTGGAGAATTTGTTGGGCTTTAGCTATGAATCCTGCTGTTGGGGCCTTAAAATACTCGCCGGCCAAAGCGGCGACGAGAGCGACGATTTTGCCGAGACCGAAAACAGTATTTATTTCGAGTTAACCCTCAAGGGATTAAGCCAGGCTGGACAGGATATCGATTCGCGCTTGCGCAGGGCGATTCCGGGATACCAGCCGGATTTCTGACCAGGACAAGATTCAATGAGACCTTTCAATTCTTTCGTTTTACTGCTCGCCTGCCTGTCCTGGCTGCCGCCGCTCGCGGCCGAGGAAGAGCAGCTCGACCGCATCGTCGCCATCGTCGACGAGAGCGTGATAACCGGGCGCGAACTGGACCGGCGCATCGAACTGGTCAAGGTCGAGTTTCGCAGCACCGGGCGGCAGCTGCCGCGGGACGAGGTACTCGAGCGGCAGGTGCTGGAAGCCCTGATCGCGGATTCGCTGCTGCTGCAGGAGGCGTCGCGCCGCGGTATCCGAATTACCGACAGCCAGCTGAACCAGGCAATGCAGCGGGTTGCGCGGCAAAACAACATCAGCCTGTCGGAATTACGCAACGAGTTAATCGCCGAAGGCATCGATTACAACAACTACCGCGAAACCGTCCGCCGCGAACTCGCGATCTCGACGCTGAGCCGGCAGTACAGCCAGCGCAACGCGACCGTTAGCGAGGCCGAGGTCGACGAATTCATCAAGGCCAGCGGCGCCGACACCAGCAACCTCGAGTACCGCCTGTCGCACATTCTGATCGCCCTGCCGGATGCCGCCACCCCGGAGCAGGTCAGCGCGGCGCAGCAAACTGCCGAAGAGGTTTTATCCCGGCTCGACCAGGGAGAACCCTTCGACCAGCTCGCGAACACCTTTTCCTCCGGCGATACCGCGCTGCAGGGGGGCGATCTCGGCTGGCGCAAAAAGGCCGAGATTCCGAGCCTGTTCACGACCCAGGTGCTGGCGATGGAACCGGGCGACCATGCCGGTCCGATTCGCAGCGCGAGCGGTTTTCACGTCGTCTATCTCAAGGAGCAGCGCGCCTTCGACCAGGTCATCAGCGAACAGATCCGAAGCCGTCATATCCTGATCAGGCCCAACGAGTTGATTTCCGAGGAAGATGCGCGTACCCGCCTGCAGGAGTTTCGCGAACGCATACTCGCCGGCGAAGACTTCGCGCGCCTGGCACGGCTTTATTCGGTGGACTACGGCTCCGGCTCCAACGGCGGCGACATCGGCTGGATGGAACCCGGCCAGACCGTCAAGGAATACGAAGAGGTGGCCATGCGGCTGGCGCCCGGCGAACTCAGCGAACCCTTCCGCAGCCAGTTCGGCTGGCATTTACTCGAGGTTACCGGTAAGCGCAGCGTCGACGAAACCGAACAGACCCGGCGTGAAAACATTCACGCGCAGCTGCTGCGCCAGAAACAGCGCGAGGTATTTTCGCTGTGGAAACGCCAGCTGCGCGATGAAGCCTACATCGTGTTTCCCGACCGGCCCGATGCCTGAACCGAGTATCGTCATTACCTCGGGCGAACCCGCCGGTATCGGCCCCGACATCGTAGCCGCCATCAACCCTTCCCGTTTCGACGCGCGGCTCAGTATCGTCGGCGATATCGGCATGCTGCAGGCGCGCGCGGCGGCGCTGGGTAGCGACATCGAATACGTCGAGGCCGGCGGCCCGATCGAGTCCGCGCGGCAAATCGAGGTTTTGCACCAGCCGCTACGGGCCCGCTGCGAACCCGGCCGGCTCGACACGGCGAATGCCGCTTACGTGCTCGATATGCTCGAGACCGCCTGCCGTGGCTGCCTCGACGAGCGCTACGACGCCATGGTCACCGCGCCGGTGCAAAAGGAAATCATCAACCGCGCCGGCATCGACTTTTCCGGGCATACCGAGTTCCTTGCCGAACTGTGCGCAACGCCGAAGCCGGTCATGCTGCTGCTGACCGGCGATTTCCGGGTCGCGCTGGTGACCACGCATTTGCCGTTGCGCGCGGTCGCCGACGCGGTCACCGCAGCCTCGATTACCGACGTGGTCGAAATTCTCGACCGCGATCTGCGCCGCCGTTTCGGCATCGACGATCCGCATATCAAGGTTTGCGGGCTGAATCCGCATGCCGGGGAAAACGGCTATCTCGGCCGCGAGGAAATCGACGTGATCATCCCGGCGCTGGAACGGCTGAAAAGCCGCGGCATCCGGCTCAGCGGGCCTTACCCCGCGGATACCTTGTTTACCGCAAGGCATCTCGCCGACGCCGACGCGGTTCTGGCAATGTATCACGACCAGGGACTGCCGGTGCTGAAGCACGTGGGCTTTCACAACGCGGTCAACACCACGCTGGGCCTGCCGATTATCCGCACCTCGGTAGACCACGGCACCGCGCTCGATCTCGCCGGCAGCGCCGAGGCCAGTCCCGCCAGCCTGTTCGCGGCAATCGATTCGGCGATCGGGCAGGCAGGCTGCGTTTCGAATGCCGCGCGCGCGTAAAAGATTCGGCCAGCACTTTCTGCATGACCGTAACGTCATCGACCGCATCGTGCGGGCAATCGATCCGCAGCCCGGCGAGCGCCTGCTGGAGATTGGCCCCGGACGGGGCGCACTGACCTACGCCCTGCTGCCGCGCTGCGACTCGCTGCTGGCGATCGAGCTGGACCGCGACCTGGTGCCGCTGCTCGAGGCCGAGGCAGGCAAATACGGCCATCTCGAGATCATCAACGCCGATATTCTCGAATTCGACCTGGCCGACCTGCCGCGCGGCAAGCCCTGGCGGCTTGCCGGCAACCTGCCGTACAACATATCGACGCCGCTGATGTTCCACTTGCTGGAGTCGGCGGAGTTGATCGCCGACATGCATTTCATGGTGCAAAAGGAAGTCGCCCTGCGCCTGGTGGCAAGCCCCGGCGACGGCAATTACGGCCGCCTGTCGGTGATGATGGGTTACCGCTGCGCCTGCAGCTACCTGTTCGACGTTGCCCCGGGCTGTTTCAAACCGCCGCCGCGGGTGGATTCCGCGGTGGTCAGGCTGGTTCCGTTCGACAAACCCGCACATGACGTCGGCGACTATGATATGTTTTCCCGCATCGTCAAGAGCGCCTTCGGCCAGCGCCGCAAGACAATCAGCAACTCGCTGAAGGGACTCGTCGAGCGTGAAACTTTCGAACAATGCAATATCGATCCGGGCCTCAGGGCGGAAAACCTGGGAATTGCCGATTTTGCCCGCCTCAGTAAAAGCGTGAGCTGATGACCGAACTATCGATTATCGTTGCGATGGATGAAAACCGTTTGATCGGCAGCGACAATCGGCTGCCGTGGCATTTGCCGGCGGATCTCGCTTTTTTCAAGCGCACCACCATGGGGAAACCGATTGTCATGGGGCGAAAAACCTTCGAATCGATCGGCAAGGCGCTGCCCGGGCGGCGCAATATCGTAATCACGCGCAACCCGGAATACAGCGCCGACGGCGTCGAAATCGTGCACGATATCGATGCCGCGATGGCCTTGTGCGCCGCCAGCGAAGAAATCATGCTGATCGGCGGCGCCAACCTGTACGCACAAACCCTGCCGCGGGCCACGCGGCTTTACATCACCCGGATTCACCACGCCTTCGACGGCGACACCTGGTTTCCGGAGCTCGACGAAAACGCCTGGCGGGTCGAAAAGCGAGAAGACTTTGATCCGGATCACGGCAATCCCTACCCCTATTCCTTTATAAAATTTGTGCGGGAATTTTGATCTTTTTTCGGGTAGACTGACCCGCTCGTCCCCGGAGTTATTTTCATCATGGAAAATGAAATCAACGAGGAAGTTAAGCGCATGGAGAGTCGTACTTACATAATTGGGCGCGAGGGCCATATCTACATCAACGACCCGACCGTCAGTAAGCAACATGCGGAAATACAGGTTATCAACGGCGAAGTTTACCTGCGCGACCTCGGCTCGACCAACGGCACTTTCCTGATCAAGAACAACCGCCTGGTACCGTTCCACGAAGGTTACGTCCAGCTGCATCAGCCCATCGTGCTGGGTAACCGTCAGTACACCATTCAAAGCCTGCTGGAAATTGCCGGCGCTTTCGCCGCGCAGTACGACACTTCCGACTCCGACTAGCGCCGATCCCGCTGAATTCGATAGCGGACGGGCGCTTCGAGGCGCCGACGGGCCGCCCCGTGCCGAAGAAAAAGTTGCGCCTAGCCGGCGCTGGCCTTGTCCAGCCGCGCGTAAATGAATCCGGCGGCGCTTTCGACCTCGGCCGCCACCCGCTCCAGCATTTCGTCCCGCTCGCCCGGCGCCAGGTAAAAGGCCATGTCGATATCGTGACGAATGTATCTCGCCGGCAGCCGGGTCAGGGCATAACAGGCAACATCCTGGAAAAACTCCTCGTCGCAATCGGCGTAGTCGCCGACCAGCTGGTCGCAAATATACTCGAAGACGAGGTGCTCGTAGAAATTATGCAGGCTGGAAAAGTTCATAGCTGGCTCGCTTGCCGATAACAGCCACGTTATCGGCAAGCGCGGCAAAAACCGAAGCCAGTTTCATGCCCGGGCGCGAACGCCCCGGGCGATGCCCGCGGGTCCTGTTAAAGCCCGATGGCGAGCAGCAGGATACCGATGACCCAGGCCCAGGTGTTCGATTCTTCCTTGGCTTCCGGCTCGGGCTCGGGCGGAATCGTCGCGTTGAAACGCTGGGTTTCGAGCGCGGTGAAAAAGCCGAGCGGCACCGACACTTCTTCCTCGACAAGCATTTCTTCACGGGTGGCCGTGCCGTATTCGCCCATCGCCATCAGGATCTGCACTTCCTCGTCGGTAGTCAGCGTAATCGCGCCCTCGAGCACAGCGGCGTGCAGCTTGGCCTCGGGGTCGTTGCGGCCGACCGTTTGCGTGCAGTCATCCGCCTTGCACAGCTTGATCACGTACTCGGTACCACGAATACCGATGGTCGCCAGGCCGGTTTGCAGCTGGTAATTGGCCAGCGCGCTGGCGCCGATCGAGCCGGTAATCTTGCGCAAACCGCCGCGCAGCAAATCCATGATGCTGCTGCTGTCCTTGCCGTAGCCCTCGGTAATGACGTACTCGCTGATCTTGAGGACCGAATCCTCTTTCAGGAATACCTCGGCGCCATCGTCGAGCAGAATATGCAGGCGGGCTCCGGACATGGTTTCGATGCGATCGCCCTCGAAGATTTGCGAGTTGATCTGCAGCTCCTGCATGCGGCCATTGAGATCGCGCACGCTGGCCTCGCCCTCGAGCCTGGCGACGTATCCAACCTTTTTCTTCGGCTCCAGCTCCTCGGCGTCCAGTATGCGCTTGACGTCGACCAGCTTCAGGCGCGTGCCGGGAATCAGCTGGTCGGTATACTGGACGAAGGAGTTGGGATTGGTTTCGATCAGTTTCTGCTTGATCTGCGGCCACAGGTCACGGTCCTTGGGATAGATACGCTGAATGATCTGATCCACATTCATACCGGCGGTAATTTTCAGAATTACGCGAGAAGACGGCACCAGCTCCACCTTGGCCGCCTGGCTCGCCGTCGGCAGGGCGGCAACTGTCAGCAGAGCTAAAATCAATGTTATCAGCAGGTTATGTTTCAAAACTTCTCACCTTAATTATCGGGCCATACTCAGAGTCGCAGGCATGCAGGGCGGGCGCCAGTAAGTCGTTGATCAGCTTACGAATATCGAAACTGGATCGCATCGGGCGCAAGATTTCATCCATGCAGTCGAGCGCGCGAAACGCTTGCTGGTGCCTGGTCAGTCGCGATTCGAGTTGCGATTACGAGCCCTGAGATTGTCTTTCTCGCGCCTCGGCATCTGCACGAAATCACGACGATTTATAGCCATGGCAGCGCTGCGAATTTGGTCAAATTATAGATGTCGGACGGTCAAAGATAGCGAAAAACGTCGCATTTCCTGCAGTTCCAACCTCTAAAAGTGAACTACTTATCCTTATTATTTAGCAGTTTTTATCGGTTTTTTGGTGTGGGAATCGACAAAAAACCAGTCCTCGGCCTCGAAATCGACTCTTAATGCGACCAGGTGCCCGCCCCATACGCAGCCGCCGTCGAGTGCAAAACAGCGGCCGTAGCAGCCCACCGGCAGCGTCGACCAGTGCCCGAACAGCACCCGCACATCGCCGCGCAGGCGCGCTGGCATCTCGTACCACGGCACCAGCCCGCTGCGTAAGTACTGCCGCGGGCTGCCGTTGGCGTTGAAATCGAGCTGACCGCTGGCGTCGAAATAACGCATGCGGGTGAAACAGTTGGTGATGAAGCGCAGGCGCGCGGCGCCGTCGAGATCGTCCGACCAGAGCAGCGGCTTGTTGCCGTACATCTTGCGCAAAAACGAAGCCGGCTTTTTACCCCTGAGCGCGCTTTCGACTTCCCCCGCCAGCTTGCGCGCCTTGCTCAAACCCCACTCGGGATGAATACCGGCGTGCACCAGCACGGTTTTATGTTTCTTGTCGTAGTGCAGCAATGGCCTTTTTTGCAGCCAGCGAATCAGTTCGTCGCGGTCGGAGCTTTTCAGGATTTTTCGCAAGCCGCCGGAATTGCTGGCCTTGTTGACGCCGTGATGCAGCGCCAGCAGGTGCAGGTCGTGGTTGCCGAGCACGGTCAGGGCGCTTTTGCCGAGCGACTTGACGAATCGCAGGGTTTGCAGCGATTCGGGACCGCGATTGACCAGGTCGCCGCAAAACCAGAGGGTGTCGGCGGACTGGTCGAAATTGATTTTTTCGAGTAAGCGGCAGAGCTCGGTATAACAGCCCTGGACGTCGCCTATTGCATATATCGCCACCGCGGGACGGGTCTAGTGCAAAATCCGCGGCGTGGACAGCACGAATTCGTCGATCGGCGCATCGAAACGCGAGCCGTCGTCGGCGAGCATTTGATAACTGCCCTTCATGGTGCCGACCGCGGTTTCGAGCATGGTGCCCGAGGTGTAGACGAATTGCTCACCGGGCTTCAAATGCGGCTGTTCGCCGACCACGCCATCGCCACGTACTTCCTGCACCTTGTGGTTGGAATCGGTGATTACCCAGTGGCGGGTCAGCAGCTGCGCCGCCTGCCGCCCCTGGTTCTGGATCGTAATCGTGTAGGCGAATACGTAATAGTTTTGCTCGGGATTCGACTGCTCCTCGATATAGCGGGTTTCGACGTCGACCTTGATATTGTTGAGACCTGGATCACTCATCTGCGCTTGAATCCCCATGGTTGGCTGCGCGGCATTATACCGCTACCGCCGCCTTGATGTGCTCGTGAAACTGATAATCGCTCAACTCGAAATCCTCGAAGCGGAAATCGAATAAATCGCCGACCTCCGGGTTGAGGCGCATTTTCGGCAGTGGATAAGGCTCGCGGCCGAGCTGCAGCCGCGCCTGCGGTAAATGGTTGGTATACAAGTGCGCATCGCCGAGCGTATGCACGAATTCGCCGGGTTCGAGCCCGGTCACCTGCGCCACCATCATCAGCAGCAGCGCATAGGAGGCGATATTGAACGGCACGCCGAGGAAAATATCGGCGCTGCGCTGGTAGAGCTGGCATGACAGGCGGCCGTCGGCGACGTAAAACTGGAAAAACGCGTGACAGGGCGGCAGCGCCATGTTCTCGATTTCGCCGACGTTCCAGGCGCTGACGATCAGCCGCCTCGAATCGGGATTGTTGCGGATATTTTCGACCACCTGCTGGATCTGGTCGACGGTATGGCCGTCGGCGGCGCGCCACGAGCGCCACTGGGCGCCGTAGACCGGTCCCAGATTGCCGTTTTCGTCGGCCCACTCGTCCCAGATCCGCACATTGTTCGCTTTCAGGTAACCGATATTGGTATCGCCCTGCAAAAACCAGAGCAATTCGTGGATGATCGAATGCAGGTGCAGTTTTTTGGTGGTGACCAGCGGGAAACCGTCGGCCAGGTCGTAGCGCATCTGGTAGCCGAATACCGACAGCGTACCGGTCCCGGTGCGATCCTTTTTTTCGCAACCGTGCTCCAACACGTGAGACATCAGCTCAAGATATTGCCGCATTCGTATTCCTTCTTGCCAGTATGAGCAGAACAAGGCCAACTATAATCATTGGCAGCGATAATACAATGCCTCGCGTCAGCCAGTCGGTGTTATACAGGTAGCCGATATGCGCATCGGGCAGGCGAATGAATTCGACCCCGCTGCGCACCAGCCCGTAAATCAGCAAAAACCAGCCCGAAACGGTCATCACCGGGCGCGGCCTGGCCGACACCAGCCACAGCACGCCGAACAGCAGGAACCCCTCGAGCAGCATTTCGTAAAGCTGGGTCGGGTGGCGCGCGCTGTAGCATAGCGGCCCGGCATAATCGACGTACAGCTCCGGCGGAAACCGGTCGCAGGGCAGCTTCACCGCCCAGGGCACGTTGGCCGGCGCGCCCCAGAGCTCGGCGTTGATGAAATTGCCGAAGCGTCCCGCGGCGAGCCCGAGCGGCACCAGCGGCGCGATGAAATCGGTCAGTTCCCAGAAGCGGCAGCCGAGCCTGCGCCGGTAAATTTCCATCGCCACCAGTACGCCGATGAAACCGCCGTGAAACGACATACCGCCTTCCCAGATCCTGAACAGGTAAACCGGGTCGCGCAGAAAGCTGTCGAAATTGTAAAAAATGACCGAGCCGATGCGCCCGCCGATGACCGCGCCGAGCGCGCCGTAAAATACGACATCGTCGATTTGCGCCGGTTTGACCGGGGTCCAGTCGAGCCGCGCGCGCAATTTGCCGAGCCACCAGGCGCTGGCGAAGGCGACCAGGTACATCAGGCCGTACCAGTGGACCTTGACCGGCCCGATGGCGACGGCGACGGGATCTATCGTGGGAAATTCGATCATTGCGGATATTTCTGATGCAAACTCATGAGTCTGTCTGATCAGGGTGATATTATCGCACGGAAACAACACCGAGTGCAGACTCATGCCCAACGCACTTGCCAAGGAGTCCAGTCCCTACCTGCGCCAGCATGCCGACAACCCGGTTGACTGGCTGCCCTGGTCGGCCGAAGCGCTCGCGCTCGCGCGCGAACAGAACAAGCCGATCCTGTTATCCATCGGTTACTCCGCCTGCCACTGGTGCCACGTGATGGCGCACGAATCCTTCGAGGACGAGGCCACCGCCGAATTGATGAACCGCCACTTCGTCAATATCAAGGTCGACCGCGAGGAGCGCCCCGATATCGATCGCATTTACCAGACCGCGCACCACCTGATCGCGCGCCGCCCCGGCGGCTGGCCGCTGACGATGTTCCTGTCCCCGGACGATCAGCTGCCGTTCTTCGGCGGCACTTATTTCCCGGACCGGCCGCGTCACGGCATGATTTCGTTTACCGACCTGCTGCGCAAAATCGTCGAAATCTTCGACCACGAACCCGACAAGATCCGGCAGCAGGGCGAGGCAATCGCGCAGGCCCTGATCGAAATCGAAATGCGCGAAAACCAGAACCAGGGCGGCGCCAGCGAAAAAGCGCTCGAATTGTTCGATGCGCAGCTGCTGAAGGCATTCGATGCGGAAAACGGCGGCTTCGGGCGCGCGCCCAAGTTTCCGCAGCCGGCGATCCTGCTGCAGGCGCTGAATCGCGCCTGCGGCCGCGCCGCGGACGATCCCCTGTTCCACGCGATCGTGTTCAGCCTGCGCCGGATCGCGCTCGGCGGCATCCAGGACCATGTCGGCGGCGGCTTCTACCGCTACTCGGTGGACGACCAGTGGATGATCCCGCATTTCGAAAAAATGCTCTACGACAACGGGCAACTGCTGGAAGTCCTGGCCCGGGCGTTTCGCCTCACCGGCGAGGCGCTGTTTGGCGACGCGGTGGCGGGCATCGTCGAATGGCTCGAGCGTGACATGGTCACCCCGTCGGGGGCTTATTACGCCGCGCTCGATGCCGATTCCGAGGGCGTCGAAGGCAAGTACTACCTGTGGACGCCGCTCGAGGTCAAACAGGCCGTCGGCGCCGATGCCTATCAGGCCCTGGCCTGGCGTTTCGGACTCGATCAGCCAGCCAACTTCGAAGGGCAATGGCATTTGCACGGTTATCACGGCGCGGACGAGGTCGTCGGAAAATTCGGCCTCGACGCCGACGAATACCGCGACGAGCACGCCCGCGTCCGCGCGCAACTGCGGCAGCTGCGCGCCGCGCGGATACCCCCCGGGCTCGACGACAAGGTACTGACCGGCTGGAACGCGCTCGTCATCCGCGGGCTCGCTACCGCCGCGCGCATCTTCATGCGCGACGATTATTTCTCCAGCGCCACGCGCTGCCTGCGGGCGCTGCGCGCCGAATGCTGGCATGACGGCCGCCTGCTCGCGCTGAGTACGGCATCGGGCAAGCGCCTGGACGCATATCTGGATGACTACGCGCACCTGCTGCAGGCCTGCCTCGATTGCCTGCAGTTCGAATGGAATGGCGAGACGCTCGATTTTGCGGTCGAACTCGCCGAGCAGCTGCTCGACCTGTTCGCGGATCGGAGCCACGGCGGCTTTTACTTCACCGCGAGCGACCAGGAAAAGCTGATCCAGCGCCCGAAATCCTGGCAGGACGAAGCCATGCCGAGCGGTAACGCGATCGCGGCGCTGGCGCTGTCGCGGCTCGGGCTGCTGATCGGCCGCGAGGATTTCACCGCAAGCGCCGAGCGCGCGCTGCAGTCGGTGGCCGATAACGTCAACCAGACGCCGTTCTACGCCGCCGGCTTCACCGCCCTGCTGCAGGCGTCGACCCATCCGCCGATGCAAATCATCGTCCGCGGCAGCGGCGAAATTCTCGAGCACTGGCGCCGCGCCATACTGCCGAGTCTCCGGCCCGACCAGTCGGCGTATTTCGTTCCAGCCGAGGCTGCGGGCTTGCCCGATCTGCTCGACAGTAAAACCAGCGAAGGCGCAGTAAGCGCATGGATTTGCGAGGGTTTCAGTTGCCGCGCGCCGATTACCGATCTCGACAGCCTGCTCGCCGCGCTCGACGAGCCATCGACCGCCAGCGCAGACTAGGCTTTTTAGTAGGGAAGAAGCTTTTTATCCGTACGTGCCACGCCTGGTGCCGGCAAAGCATCCACGGTCTGCAGCCCCGTCGACTCAGATGATCGCGGCAGCAGTGATATCGATAACGGACGCCCGCAATTGGGCACCGACCGTCAACCTCCGGCCAAAACCGGCCGCCTATTGTATTCGTCCCCGCCGAATGCGGAACAGAACAATTGGCGGGGGTCTTGCAATGGCGTCTTCTGGCGTCGTCCCCGCGCAGGCGGGGACCTTGCAATCCCCTCGCGATATTCATTACAAGATTCCCGCCTGCGCGGGAATGACGCTTTTATCGATGGCGCGAGAGACGCAGTAGGGTCGACTCCTGTCGGTTGCCCATTGATTTGCAGCGTCGGCTATGAAGTAAAAAACGGCCGCTGGTCCGCCGGTATCTTACATTGCCAAAAATTTGTGCGGCCCACCTGATTAGAAGAACAGGACGAGCAGCCAGGTGAGACCGAGCAGCAGGATCGCGATCGCGACCGCGGCCGAGGCCATGTCCTTGGCGCGGCCCGACAGCTCGTGGTGCTCGCCGCCGAAGCGGTCGACCACGGCCTCGATCGCCGAATTGAGGATTTCGACCAGCGGCAGCAGAAGGACGCTGCCGACCAGCAGCGCTTTTTCGACGCCGCCGTCGCCGAGGTAAAGCCCCAGCGGCACCAGCACCGCACCGAGCCAGATTTCCTGGCGGAACGCTTCCTCGTGACGATAGGCCGCGCACAGCCCCTGCCACGAGTAAATCGTCGCGTTAATAATACGTTTGATGCCGGTATTGCCGCTGTCAGCCATTGGCCTGGTTCCCCGGTTGCGCGGGTCTTTTATCGACGCAACCGATTCCGGGCATCGCTCGAGCAAGCCCCGGCCATGCGGCAGGTCCGAATCGCTTTGCCCGGTGTGCCTTATTCTTCGTCGGCGATCGCTTCCGAATAGGCTTCGGCGTCGAGCAGGCCCTCCACCTCTTCCGCGTCTTCCATCGCGATCTTGTACATCCAGCCGTCGCCGTAGGGGTCGTGATTGATTCGCTCCGGCGAGGATTCGAGTTCTTCGTTGACCTCGACGATTTCGCCGCTGACCGGCGCATAGGTATCAGAAGCCGCTTTCACCGATTCGATGACACCGACCGAGTCGCCGGCGGAGACGCTGCTGCCCTGTTCCGGTAACTCGACGTAAACCAGGTCCCCCAGCAGCTCCTGGGCGTGATCGGTAACCCCGACGGTGGCGACATTGTCTTCGACCAGAACCCACTCGTGTGAAGATAAAAACTTCAGTTCGGTTGGCACTTCACTCATTTATTACTACCCCTCACTGTTTAACATGGACTTTCCTTCGCGGACGAAGGGAAGTTTAACAATTTTTGCCCTGAGCATTTTGTTGCGCACTTCGACCTCGACTTCTCCGGACGCGGCGCTCGGCACCCGCGCCATCGCAATCGATTGCTGCAGCGTCGGCGAATAACTGCCCGAGGTGATTTCGCCATCGCCCGCGGGCGTGACGACGCGTAAATGATTGCGCAACACACCCTTGTCCAATAGTAGCAGACCCACGAGCCGTTGCTGAACGCCGGCCGCCCGTTCGTCGAGCAACGCCTGTTTACCGATGAAATCACGCTCGTCATCGAGCGCCAGCGTCCAGCCGAGGCCGGAAACCAGCGGGCTCGTGGTTTCGTCCATGTCGGTGCCGTACAGGTTCATGCCGGCCTCCAGCCGCAGCGTATCGCGCGCGCCGAGACCGCAGGGCGCCACCCCGGCGGCGAGCAGCCGGTCCCAGAGGCTGCCGATGTTCTCGTTCAGCATCATGATTTCGAAGCCATCCTCGCCGGTGTAGCCGGTACGCGCGACGAAAACGTCGTCGAACTCGGCCGCCTGGAAGCGAATCAGCCCGCGCAGCTTTTCCTGCTGGTAGTCTTCGAATAACGCGATAGCCTTATCACGCGCGTTGGGGCCCTGCACCGCGAGCATGGCGACATCGTCGCGCAGATTCAGCTCGAGATCGCCGAAGCCGCCGGCCTGCCGCTCGAGCCAGGCCCAGTCCTTGTCGCGCGTGGCCGAATTGATCACCACGCGGTAGTGATAATCGCGCAGGTAATAAACGATCAAGTCGTCGATCACGCCGCCGTTTTCGTTCAGCATGCAGCTGTAGAGCGCCTTTCCAGGCAGCGTGAGTCTGGCCACGTCGTTGGCGAGCAGGTACTGCAAATAGGCTTTGGCGCCGCTGCCGCTGACGTCGACCACGGTCATGTGCGACACGTCGAACATGCCGGCATCGCTGCGCACCGCCTCGTGTTCGGCGATTTGCGAGCCGTAATTGATCGGCATGTCCCAGCCGGCGAAATCGACCATTTTGGCGCCAGCGTCGAGATGGCATTGATACAGCGGCGTTTTGTTACCCATGAACTCGGTCTCCTGGACAGGTACGCGGACAGCAATCAGGAGCAAGCATAGTGATTGTCGAATTCGAAGAAAAGGGCTAATTACAGACGAGGCTGCCCTCTTCCGCCTCCTGCTCGGCCAGCAGCTCTTCCATGACCAGTTCGGCCTGGGACGCATTGCTGGCAATGATTTCCTCGATCGTTGCCGCGTCATCGATAAAACTGACCAGATCGCCGATGACGCTGTCAGGCACTTTCGGCGACACGCCCAGCACGGTGAACACGCCGTTGTTGAAGCTCACCAGCAGGATGTTGCCGCCGGCATCGAAGATCCGGGTGAAATTACCGCTCGCGCCGCCATTGAACTGGAACGGACTGAAATCTGCGGTCACGATACCGAGCGAATTAGTGGTGAAGCCGATTACGAGCGAGCCGCCGTTGAGCGCGGTGGATCCATTGACCACCAGCTGATCGGAGACCGTGCTGGTGCCGTTATTGAACACATCGACGACCATCGCCGAGCCGCTGCCCTGACTGTAATCGCCGGTGATATCGAGCGTACCCAGCGCGCCGGCGCCGCCGACAACGAGCACACCGCTGCCGTTGACCACGTTGCCGTTGACGGTACCCGCGCCGCCGAGCGAAGCGCCGCTGCCGAGCACCAGCGTCGATCCGCTCAGCGCGCTCAGGTCGAGTACCGTAGTCGGCACGGTGGCCTGCGATGCCGCGTTCAGCAGCAGCCCGCCGCTCAGGTTCACGTTGGCCGGCAACGTCAGCGTGACGTCATTGCCGACCACCGCCGTGCCGGCGACGTTGAGCGTACCGAGCAGGTTACGATCCTGCTGGAATACGAGGCTGCCATTGCTGCCGACGTTGTAGGTACCGAGGTCTCCGGCGTCCGCATCGTTGAGCAGCAGCGCACCGCCGGACACGTTGACCGTGCTTGCGATGTCGTTCTGGAAGTCGACCGCAATCAGGGTCGAGCCGTCGTTGTTGTTAAAGGCGCCGCCGTTGTTGATAAAGGTGCCCGCGCCGACGATACCGCCGCTACCCGAATGGTTGAAAGTCTGGCCGCCGGTATTGTCGATCACGGCGCCGCTCGCGAGCACCAGGTTACCGGAACCCGACATATTGATGTCGTTCAGGTTCATGTCGAGCGTGATCGTATCCAGTGTCTTGTTGGCGCCACCGTTAATCGCGAGCGTGGTATCGCCGGGGACGACACCGAGCACCAGGTTCGGCCCGGCCGCGCCGGTGATCGTGCCGCCGCTCCAGCTATTGTTCAGGTTCAGCAGGGTGCCGACGGCATTGAACACGACGGCGCCTCCCGTAATCTGGGTGGCGCCGGCGAAACTGCTGGTGCTGTTGAAAGTCGTAGTGCCACCGGCGTGGGTATTGGATCCATTGAATGCGGCGGTGCCGGTAAAGGTGGCGGTGCCGCCATTGTTGCTGTAACCGCCGTTGAATACAGCGTTACCCCGGAAGGTTGCGATGCCTCCAGTGCTGATAAAGAAATTGCCGTCTAAACTGGTGTCGCCGCCGTTGTCGAGCGTGCCGCCGCTGATACCCAGCGTCGCGCCGCCATTGACGGTCAGCAGCCCGCCGTTGGTCAGCGCACCGCTGGCGATATCGAGACTGCTGCCGATATCGAGCGTCAGGCTCGCGACCGTTGCGCTACCGCCGTCGAAAATGACGTTGTCGCCGTTCGTGAGCACGACGTCGGTACCGGCGTTCGGCAGGACGTCGAGACTCCAGTTATCGAGATCGAACCAGGTGACGCCGTCGCCGCCGCCGTCCCAGAAGAAGCTCACCGAGGTAACGGTCAGGTTCAGGTTGGTCGCATTGTAGTTGACCGAGTGGGTCACGCCGGTCGGCTGGTTGACGGTGCCGAACGACGACAGCGTGTCACAGGTGGAAACGCAGGTAATCACGTTATGCGTTTCGGCGACAGTCGGAATAAAGCCGCCGATATACGAGATATCGAGAATCGACGCCGGATCGGCGGCGCTGTAGTTGGCCGCGGTCGCGACCGCAAACACGTCGTTCGTGGCCGCGCCGTCTATTTCGATTTCGAGTGTACCGGCGAGGTTGATATAGGTGCCGTTGATCGTCAGCGTGCCGCGCGTATTGGCGCCGCCCGGGCGGATGATGCCGCCGTTGTTGGTCACGTTGCCGATCAGCGTGCCGTTGCCCGAGAACACGTCGCCCGGTCCCAGGTTCAGCGTGCCGATATTCAGATCCAGCGTGCCGGTTTGCACCACCACGCTGCCATTGACGCTGCTGATCAGCGTGCTGTCGATCGCCGAGGTCAGGGCGCCGAATGATTTGACCACCGTGCTGCCGTTGCCCGCGGTGAAACCGGACGGCGTGCCGCCGCCGTCGACGATACCGACGTCGTCGGCGAAATCGAACACCGCGTTGGTATTCAGCTGGCTGCCATTGGCCAGGGTCAGGTTGCCGCCGCTATAGGTCGTATCGCCATTGATATTGACCGTAATCGCGGACAGCGTATTGGTGACGCCGGCCGTGATCTGGAACTGCGCACTCGCCGGCAGGTTCAGCGTACCGTTGGCAATCGTCGAAGTGTTGGACCAGCTTAGCGTGTTCGTCAAAGTCACTGTCGCACCGCCCAGATCGAAGGTGCCACCCGAGACATCGACCACGCCATCCAGCGTCGAGTCGTTGGCCAGAGTCAACGACGCGCCAGTCAGGTTCAGCGTGGCATCGGCGCCGAGCGCGAGCGTGCTGGCGCTGGCGGCAGCGGCGATATCGACGATGAACCCGGAACCGTTGGGGATATCGACGTCGTTACCGATGCCGGGCACGCCCAGATCCCAGTTGGCGGCGTTGTTCCAGAAATCGTCGGCGCCGCCCCCGGTCCAGGTGAACAGGCCGGCGAAGGATAGCGTCAGCGTGAGGTCCGGCGCGGTGTAGTCCGGCGTGATAATTTCGCCACCGATGGAGGCAATCGTCGCAAACGGGGTACCGCCCCAGGTCGCATAGGCAATCGGATCGAGGGTATCGTTGTTGGCAACCGTATAGGTACCGATCACGTTAAGCTGCAGCGTATCGGCGAAATCGGCCTGGTTCGCTACCGCAAGCTGGTCGTAATCGCTGCCGGCCGTGGTGACCGCGTCGAGAATGTCGATCACAACGGTGCCGCTGGTATTGGTGAAATCGCCGGTAATCGATAGCGTGCCGATTGCGGCGACACCGCCAGGCTCGACCGTGCCGCCATTATTGGTGACGTCACCATTAAAAGTCCCGGCCCCGGTGAGCACGCTGCCGGCATCGAGTACGAGCGGAGCGACGCCGCCGTTGAGCGACAGGATACCGCCCTGGATATCGACCGTACCACCGGTATTGACGAAGCTGATACCGAGGAACACGTCGGAATTACCGTTGGTAATGAATGTGCCGCCGTTATTGTTGAACGCGGCATTGGCGGAAAGGCTGAAAATATTGACCGCATTGATTATCTCGTAACTGCCGAAGTTGTTGAACACGGCGGCGTTCTCGAGGCGAAAATCGTTGATGCCGGCCTGCGCGTTGACGAAGGTACCGTTGTTGTTGACGGTCAGCGCGTTGAACTCGCTGATGCCGCCGGCGATGCTGGCGTTGGCACCCGCCGCCAGCTCGAGGATGCCGCTGCCGCCGCCATTAATCGCTGCATTGCCGTTTAAGTCGAGCGCGGTATTGATCAGCAGGGTGTCGCCGGCACTGCCGCCGCCGAGACTGTCGACATTGATAATACCGGCGGTGAAATTGAGCCTGTCAAGCGCGAGACTGCCCTCGACATCGACGATGGCGCCGGTGACGTTGAAATCGCCACTAATGCTGCTGGCATCGGCAATCGTGAAGGTGCCGGCATTGAGATTGACCGGACCCGAGAAAGTGCCGCTGCCGCTGTGACTGCCGCCGCCGTCGAGATTCAGCGCGGTACCTGCCGCGGTAATCGTACCGCCGACGTTGTCCACCGCAATGCCGCTGCCGAAGCTGGCCGTGCCCGCCCCGCCCGACTTGGTGATCAGGCCGGTATTGGCGATCGACCCACCGCCGCCGCCATCGAACACGTTGACGTCATTCTGAATGTCGAATACACCGGAGTTGTTGATCAGACTAGCGCCCGCCATACGGAAATCGTTAACACCGAGCTGGGCATTGACCAGGTTTCCAGGATTGTTGACGACGACGTTGTTTAACGTGGTGATACCGCCGCTCGCGGTAATCGTGGAACCGGCGTTATTCACCAGCACACCGGTGCCGCCTCCCGAAATAACTGAATTTCCGCCGTTCCAGGCGAGCCCGCCATTTAACGTCAGCGTCATATCGTCGATGATCAGCGTGCCGCCGTTGATAGTCAGCAATCCGGACAGGCTCGAGTTATTGTCGATCTCGAGGCTGTTATCCTGCAGGATGAGCTCACCGCCTCCAGCCAGTGAAATGGTGCTGGCGACCGCCGGGGCCGTCGTAATCGTGACGTCGGCGGTGCCGATGATCACGTCGTCGGTCAGGGTCGGCACCGCGCCGCCGGACCAGTTCGCCGGCACGAACCAGTTGCCCGCAGCGCCGCCGATCCAGCTAATACCGGCGGCGATGTTAAGCGTCAGATCGAGCGATGGCGGCGCGTAGTCGGGGGTTATGATCTCGGTACCGATCTGGTTGATCGTGCTGAAGGTGCCGCCCGCGTCTGTTGCATAGGTGATCGGGCTCAGCACATCGTTATCGACCACCGCGTATCCGCCTATGACGACCAGGCTTAGCGTATCGTTGAGATCGGCCTGACCGCTGACCGCAATCAGGTCGTAGCTGGTGCCCGCGGTTACGAGATCATTGTCGATTTCGATCACCACGGTGCCGCTGGCATTAGTGAAATCGCCGGCGATGTTGATCCTGCCGATAGCGTCGTCGCCCCCGGGGCTGACACTGCCGCCGTTATTGACCAGGTTACCGGTGATATTAAAAATGCCCTGCGGCGAAACGGTACCGGAATTGTCAATGGTTGCGTTGAGGTTGCCGTTACCGGTAACAGCCTGGCTTCTGATCGAACCGGAAACATTGTTGGTCAGCGTGCCGCTAACCGTCAGCGTCGCGGTATCGCCGGAACTGCCGACAAAGGTAATATCTCCATCGTTGACCAGGTTATTGGCCACGTTGAAATTCAGGTTGCCGCCGGCAGAGCCGCCATTACCCCAGTCGATCGACAGGGTGCCGGTTGTCACGTTGGTGAAGCTCGTGCTGTTGATTGTCACCGTGCTAGTCCCGCCGGCAGGCGTGTTGATAAGCCCCTGGTTGACGATATTGACGTTGGCATTGAACGTGTCGTTTTGCAGCACGAGGTCGGCCTGATTGGTCCAGGTAACTGGTGCAGCGGCGTCGAAAGTTACATTACCGCCAGGGTCGATCACGACGCCGGCGGCGTAAGTAAAATCGCTATCGAGCTCCAGCGTGTGTGTGCTCGTCAGCCCCAGCGTGCCCGTGCCGAGGAACACCGTGCCGCCCCCGATCCGCGTCGTCCCCGCCTCCACCGTCAGCGTCGTCCCCGCCGCAATGTCCAGCGTCCCC
>JAAUYE010058363.1_pt1 | contig 19797 bp, 16 predicted proteins | sample 7278081 | NCBI WGS metagenome assembly JAAUYE01 (sample SAMN14350131, study PRJNA611818) | marine sediment metagenome | isolation source: surface marine sediment (0.6m) | place: French Polynesia: Moorea | collected 2018-08
CCTCGGCGCCTTTCGCACGCCTTCGTTGCGCAACCTCGAAAATACTCAGCCCTACATGCACAAGGGCCAGCTGTTCACGCTGGCTGAAGTCCTCGTTCATTACAACGAAGCCCCCGCGGCGATGATCGGCCACAACGAGGCCAAGCCACTCGGGCTGAGCAGGACAGAACTGCGTCAACTCGAGGCGTTCCTGGAGACGCTCGCGGCGCCGCTTGCGACTCCGGAGGACTTGCTCGGGCCGCCCGCGAACTAGCCGGGCTACGCTGCCAGCAAACTGTGCCCCAGCTTGTTTTCGAGGAACGCCGCAAACTCGGGCATCGTCTCCCGGTCGATCACGTTGATCGCGGGCAGGTCGGCGAGCTTGCGCACTAGCGCGACCGCGGCGGAGGTATTGGCGGCCGGCCCGGTCACGAGGTCGGGTTTGACGCCAAATGCCTTTTCGACGCCGACGACGGCGTAAGGGTCGGATGCCGCAAGCAGGATGCAGGCGACATTGTCGCCAAGCTCCTCCATGGCCGGGCCCACGTTGTAAGGCTCGAGCGGCGAGGCGCCGGTTTCGGCCACGAGGAAATCGGGCTTCAGGCTGCCGATGTGGCTCAGCAGCGGCCGGATCGCCTCGCGAAACTCTTCTTCCGGTACGACCGTCGACGGCAGCCCAACGTCGACAAAATCGAATATCGTCTGCGCACCGGCGCGCCGGAAGCTGACCACGTCGCGATAGCGTCCGGCGCCGGTGAGCTTGGCGCCTACGATGTCGAGGCCGGCCTTCGACAGAATTTCACAGACGCGGCGTCCCGTCACGGTTTTGCCGGCTGACATGGACGTGCCGATGATCAGGATCGTGGGCACATTGAACTCGCCTGCGTCGAGTTCCAATGCGAAGTGCTTCATCGTGATCTTGGCGCCATCCCTGACGATGTGTCCCCGATAGCGCAACGCCAGCGGGTTGGGAAGCAGGATAGAGTAGGAAGTGAATCGTCCCAGCAATCCCGCGCCGGTCATCGCATGCATTTCACCCTTGAGCACATCGACGAAGCTGCCGACGCCTTCGAGCGTGGCGGCGCGGTGCCCGAGGGCGCCAATGACTCTGTCGCCGGCCTTGACCGGCAGCATCTCGCCCTTACGCGACTCGATGATGTACAGGTCGCTGCGCTCGCCGGTCACCTCGGTGAGAACATAGTCACCTGAATCCCACACCGACCGGTCCAGCGGTCTGAAGTCGTAAGGATTCCTGTCGAAATCGGCAATACGCGTCAGGGATGCCAGGAATGTCTGTGTCATCCGGCGTCCTCGAGCGGGACCACGTCGGTCGGCGGCGCCAGCAGCAGCAGGGTCAGAAGCGCCGCCCGGTCCAGGGTCTTGTCGATGTACAGGAATTCGTGTGGCGCATGTGCGCCGTGGCCAACCGGACCCAATCCGTCCAGGGTCGCCGTGTACTGGCTGGTCGTATTGCCGTCCGATCCGCCCCCAACCTTGGCACGGCCGATCTCGAGACCGAGGTCAGCGGCCAGTGACCGGGCCTGCTGCCACAAGGCGTCATTGCGCGGCGTCCGCTCCATCGATGGCCTGCCGATAGCACCCTCTACGCGCAGCCGCACGCCGGGTGTTTCCGGCTGCATGCCGTGGATCATTTTCTCGATACGGCTGCCTTCGGCGACGGTGGGCACGCGCACGTCGACGACAGCCGTGCTATGGGGAGCGATGACGTTGGGCTGTACGCCACCGTCGATCGTACCGACGTTGATGGTGATGCCCGCATCGGGATCGTTCATCCCGAACAGTTTCTGGATGACGTGCGATAACTCGAGGATGGCGCTGGCGCCACCGGTCGGGTCAAGCCCCGCATGGGCAGCCTTGCCGTGTACGGTCACCGTGAAACGCCCGATGCCTTTGCGTTCTGTTTTGAGGTGGCCGTCATCGCCGAGTGCGGGTTCGAGCACAAGGGCACGATTGGCCGTTTGCGCCAGCATGCGAATGTAACGCGTGGACGTGCGACTGCCGATTTCCTCATCGGCATTAATAAACACGACGGGCAGGATGTCGGGGGTGAGCCCCAGGTCCTGCAGGGTCTTTATCGCGAGGATCAGCTGTACGAGCCCGCCTTTCATGTCGAACACGCCGGGGCCGCGTATAACGTTGCCGTCGACCAGGAAGGGTCGGTCCGCCACAGTGCCAACGGGCCAGACCGTGTCGTAGTGGCCGATAACGAGCTGTGTCAGGGATTGCCGTTTGCGTATGGCGGGGCGTGCATAGACGTGCCGCGGCCCATCGGGCAGCCCTGCTTCGGTAACGTGCCAGCCCAGTTCGATGAGCGCGGACATAAAGACATGCCGGGCACGTTCATGGACTGCGGGCTCAGCGGATGGCGATTCCGCGACGACGAGGTCGCGGAGCAGGCTGATGAGTAGGCTTTGCTGGCCGCGAATGTGGTCGAGTATCCGGTTGGCGACCCTGTCTGTCACATCACTTCTTCATGTTGGCCGGGAACGGGAACGCGTTGGAGCGCTCGATCGAAGTGAAGCGGCCGGGCGCCAGGTACGCAAACAACGGTGACTCGTGCACGAGTTCCTGGTCGTCGATCTCGCTGGAGCGCAGGAACTCGGGCTCTGCATACGCTGCCACGATCTCCCCGGTGATCAGGCAGTTCGGGCCGAACCCGTCGATAGTCTTGTAGTGGCGACATTCGAAGTACAGGTACGCCTCCTCGATGAGCGGCGCGTGGACCACCTGCCCTGGGAAGGTCGTGAAATAGTCGAGCACCGGCTTGTGTCCCTCCTGCCGGGGCGAGGCGGCCAGGCTCGAGAACAGGACCTGCGAGGGTTTCGGGTAACTGACCGTAAACTCGTCCGTTCGCTGGATGTTGCCGCAGGTCGAATGCGACGGCGCGCAGACAAAGCCGAAGTAATTCTGCCAGCCCAAAGGCGTCACCATGTGCTTGGGCGCGAAGTCATGGGACCCGTCCGGGTCCGTTGTACCTATTAGTACCAGGGGTGCGACCGTGAAGAACCTGTCCCAGACGGGTTGCGAGGTATCAATATCGATGAGACGGCTGCTTGCAGTATCTTCAGACACGGCACTACCTCCTCTCAAAAGGTACTCTTTGAACCTACGCCCGTGGCCAAGACCTGAGAATAGGTACTTGCCGCGCCGGGATTGCGCTCCCCCTGTAGCCTTGTGCTATCGTCCGGCGGCATGAAATCCGTTGACGAACTCATCGCCAGCCAGAAACCGGGTTTTGCACTGGACCAGCGGTTCTATACCGATCCCGAAATTTATGAACTGGAGATCGAACGCGTCATAAACCGCAACTGGATCCTGGCCGGCCACCAGTCCGAGTTACCGGAACAGGGCGATTTCAAGGTTTTCAATGTCGCGAGGGAGTCCGCCATAATCGTCCGCGGTTCCGACGGTGAACTGAAAGCCTTCGCCAATGTTTGCCGCCATCGCGGTTCGCTCGTCTGCCTTGAGGACAAAGGCAATACGCGCAAGTTTTCCTGCCCGTACCACGGCTGGATGTACGACATCGACGGCAACCTGACCGCCGCGCGCAGCATGGACAAGGACTTCGACAAGTCCGACTTCGGTTTGAAAAAAGTGTCGCTCGAGGTCATCCACGGCCTCGTGTTCGTGTGTTTTTCCGACGACCCGCCCGGTGTCGAGAGCGCCCGGCGCGACCTGGCCGAGCCGATGGCCATGTTCGACTTCGAGAACCTGAAGATTGCGGCGCACAAGGAATACGATATCCCGGCCAACTGGAAGCTGTCGATCGAGAACTACCAGGAGTGCTACCACTGCGCGACCTCGCATCCCGAGTACGCACAGATGCACACGCTGATGGTGTACTGGAAAAAGCGTGATCCGCTGCAGAAGCACATGCTCGACAAGATGGAATCCTGCGGGCTGAAGAAGATCGAGATCTTCCGCTACGACGAGGACGCGCCCGAAGGCGAAATGGGCTACCAGTACTCGCGGACTGCGCTGTTCGAGGGGTACCTGACCGGCAGCAAGGAAGGCAAGCCGGTGGCGCCGCTGCTTGGCGATCTCACGGACTACGATGGCGGGGGCTCCGACTTCGCGTTCGGCCCGTTTTCATTCCTGCTGGTCTATTCCGATCACGCGGTCGCTTACGTGTTCACACCGGTGGACCATCTCAACTGCAAGTGCGACATCTACTGGATGGTTCGTGGCGACGCGGTCGAGGGCAAGGACTACGATGTCGACGAGTTGACCTGGCTATGGGACATCACGACCCACGCCGACAAGACGATCATCGTCAACAACTGGAAAGGCGTGCAGTCTCGTTACTACGAGCCTGGCCCGTTCTCCGGACAAGAGCGTCTCGAACGGAGCTGGATCGAGTGGGTGCTTCGTGAACTCCAGCGACCCGGTTAGGTCCGGCGGCGGCTCATCGCCACCCAAGCGGCCAGCAGTCCGATGGTTACGATAAGTATGAGAATCGAGGCCAGCGCGTTGATGTCGGGTGTGACGCCGAGTTTCACTTTCGAGAAGATGTACATCGGCAGCGTGCTGGAACCCGGGCCGGACACGAAACTCGCGATGACGAGGTCGTCGAGCGACAACGTAAACGCCAGCAGCCAGCCGGCGAGCATCGCTGGCGCGATCAGTGGCAGCGTGATGTCGAATAGCACGCGCAGCGGGCCGCAGCCGAGGTCCATCGCAGCTTCTTCGAGCGATTCGTCCATGGCCAACAACCGCGAGCGCACGACAACGGCAACGTAGGCCATCGCGAAGGTCGTGTGCGCGATCGTAATTGTCGTGAAGCCGCGCTGGCCCGGCCAGCCGATGAGCTGCTGCAGGCTCACAAACAGCAGCAGCAGCGACAGCCCCGTGATGACTTCCGGCATCACCAGCGGCGAGGTGATCATTCCCGAGAATAGCGTACGGCCGCGGAAGCGGCTGAAACGCACGAGGATCAGGCCGGCCATCGTGCCGAGTATCGTCGCCAGCGTGGCGGAGGTGGCGGCGACCTGCAGGCTCAGCAACGCGGCGTCGAGAATCTGCTCGTTACGGAACAGCTCGCCGTACCAGCGGGTCGAGAAACCGCCCCATACCGTCGCGAGCTTGGAGTCGTTGAAAGAATAGAACACGACTGATACGAGAGGTATGTACAGGAACGCGTAACCGAACGCGAGCACCGTGAGGATAAGGCGCGACTGTTTCATTCGGCTTCCGCCTGGCGCGCGTCATTGCGCTGCATCATGACGATAGGCACGACGAGCAACAGCAACAGGACGATCGCGACCGACGAGGCCAGCGGCCAGTCCCGGTTGACGAAGAACTCGTCGAACAGTACGCGGCCGATCAGCAGCGATTCCGGTCCACCGAGCAGGTAGGGAATCACGTATTCGCCCATCGCCGGGATAAACACGAGCAGGCAGCCCGCAATAACCCCGGGCCGCGCCAGCGGCCAGGTCACATCCCAGAACGCCTGGGTTCTCGACGCACCGAGGTCCTGCGCGGCCTCGACGAGATCGATATCCATGCGCTCGAGCGAGGCATACAGCGGCAGGATCATGAACGGCAGGTAGGAGTAGGTCAGACCTATGAATATTGCGAGGTCCGTGTACATGATCTGGATCGGCTGGTCGATGATGCCGAGGAACATCAGCGAGTTGTTGATGACGCCGTAGTTATTCAGCAGGCCCATCCACGCATAAACACGCAGCAGGAACGAGATCCAGAAGGGCAGCACGACCAGCAACAGCAGCAGGCTGCGCACCGATGAATGCGAGCGCGCAATACCATAGGCCATGGGGAATCCGAGCAGCAGGCAGAGCACGGTTGCCGCAACCGCCATCAGGACGGACTTCAGGTAGGTGTAGGCGTAGAGCTTATCGGTCAGCAGGAAGAGGAAGTTGTCGAACGTGACCGACAGCTGGCCCTGGTCATCGATCAGCGGCGTGAACGGCGGCCTGGCAATGATCGGATCGGCGAGGCTGATTTTGAGGATGATCGCAAACGGCAGCAGGAAGAAGACCAGCAACCACAGGTACGGTACTGCGACCGTGATGCGCTTCCAGGTGACCGGTTCGCGGGCTGCGGACATCGCGGTCAGTCCTTGCTCGCAATAACGACCGTGCTGCGCGGGCGCCAGGAAACCCAGACCTCGTCTTCCCACTCGACAAAACGGCGCGCCGAACGGCGCTGGTTCTGCCGGCTGACCTGGATGACGCGGCCGTTGGCAAGCCGAATGCGGTACAGCGACCGGTTGCCCAGGTAGCCGAGATCGTCGACGACGGCCGGCATCGACATGATCCCGTCATCCTCGGGTTGCTCGAGGCTGATGAAGATCTTCTCCGGCCGCACGGCGATGCACACCTGCTGTCCGGCGCGGATGTCTTCACCCCTGAGCGCGGTAACGGGCACGGGAACGTCCGGACACTCGACGGTGATCCGATCGGTACCGACGTCCGTTACTTTGCCCTCGAACGTATTGATCGTACCGATGAAATCGGCAACGAACCGGCTCGTCGGGTACTCGTAGATTTCCTTCGGTGTGCCAACCTGCAGGAAGCGGCCCTTCTCCATCACGGCAATTCGCGTCGACAATGTCATGGCCTCTTCCTGGTCGTGGGTAACGACGACAAAAGTGATACCGAGTTCGTCCTGGATGTTCATGAGCTCGAACTGGGTATGCTCGCGCAGCTTCTTATCGAGGGCGGCGAGCGGTTCGTCGAGCAGCAGGACCTTGGGCCGCTTGATCAGGGCCCGCGCGAGCGCAACTCGCTGCCGCTGGCCGCCTGACAGCTGGTCAGGCTTGCGCGTGCGGAACTGGTCCAGCTGCACGAGCTTGATCACTTCGTCGACACGGCTCTGGATCTCGGACCTATCCACGCCGTCCTTGCGCAGCCCGTAGCCGACGTTTTTCTCGACGTTCATGTGCGGGAAAATCGCATAGGACTGGAACATCATGTTCACAGGCCGCTCGTAGGGCGGCATGCTGGTGATATCCGTTCCGTCGATCTCAATGCTGCCGTTCGTCGGGGTCTCGAACCCGGCCAGCATGCGCAGCAATGTGGTCTTGCCACAGCCGGAACCGCCGAGGATCGAGAACAGCTCACCCTTGCCGATGTCGAGATCGACGTTGTCGACGGCGACAAAGTCGCCGAAGTGTTTGCTGATGCCGCGAATGCGAATGAAACCGGAATCGTCGCTCATATGCCGCTCTTGGCGCTGGCGAACGCGCGGGTCCTGGGCCGCTCCCGCTTGGGGTCGGCGGTCTTGATTGGGTAGAGCACCTCCCAGACCTCCTCGGTCGGGAATATTGCAGGGTTGTTCAGGATCTCGGGATCCAGCAGTTCCCACGACGAGCCGTTCGCATTGGCATAACGTGAGTTGTTCACGTTGGCGGCGGCAATGTCCGGGCGCATCATGAAATCGAGAAAGCGATACGCATTGTCCTTGTGCGGCGCATCGGACGGGATGTACAGACCGTCTACCCACAGGCCCGAGCCTTCCCTGGGAATCGTGTAACGCAGCTCGATATCGATGCCCGCTTCTTCGGCGCGCGCCTGCGCCTGCGCGTAGTCGCCCGACCAGCTCATGGCCACGCAGACCTCCTTGTTGGGAAGGTCGGTCATCATCTTCTGGTTGCTGAAGTAGCGAATATGCGGGCGCACTTTCTTTATCTGCGCCTCCGCGGCTGCGAGGCTGTCATCGTCAACGGCGTTCGGGTCGAGCCCGAGGTATGCGAGCACCATCGGGAAGACGTCGGTCGGTCCGTCGAGCAGGGACACGCCGCAGTCGGCGAGCTTGCTGATGATGTCGGGATCGAACAGCACGTCGGAACTGTCCATCGGGTGCTCGGGCAACCGTTCGCGCACCATCGCGACGTTCCACGCATACCCCGTAGAACCCCAGTGATAGGGCACGTTGTAATCGGCAACGGCGTCGTACCGGATGCGCTCCATCACGACGGCGTCGAGGTGCCGGATATTTGGCAGGCGCGAGAAGTCGAGTTTCTCGAAAATGCCGATCGGCGCGAGGCGCGACGAGAACTGGTTGCTGTGTACGACGACGTCATAGCCGCTGTTGCCGGCCAGTAACTTGACGTCCACGACCTCGGACGAGTCGTAGATGTCGTAATTCACCTTGATGCCGGTTTCGGCTTCGAACTGTTCAATGATGCCGGGCGCAATGTAGTCAGCCCAGTTGTAAACATTGACGACGCTGGCGTCGTCCTGGCCGGGACCGTCGCCACCGCAGGCAGAGAGCAGGAATGTGCCGAGTACCCCCAGCGCTGTTGTTATTGTTTTGCGCATCGCCCCCGATTTGACCACCCAGCCGGGGGAATGACAATTACATGTCCGTAAGTCCCCGTTTCATAAGGCAGCGCGCGATGATGACGCGCTGAATCTCGCTCGTGCCTTCCCAGATCCGGTCGACACGCAGCTCGCGGAAAAAGCGCTCGGCCACGTTCTCACGCATGTATCCGCGGCCGCCGAAAATCTGCACGGCACGGTCCGCGACCCGGTTGGCGGCTTCGGAGACAAACAACTTGGTCATCGAGCAGCGGCTGTGCTGCACTTTGAGATCGGCGCCGCCATCGACGGCGCGCGCCGTGTCATAGGTCATCAGCCGCGACGCGTAGAGCTCGGTTGCGCTGTCGGCCAGCATGAACTGGATGGCCTGCTTTTCGGTGAGCGGCAGGCCATCGACCGTGCGGCCGTTGGCGAACTCGAACGCTTCTTCGATCAATCGCGCCATGGCGCCGCAGCTGCGGGCGCCGATCATCAGGCGCTCGTGCCGGAACCAGGAGTGGGTAAACGCCATGCCGTCACCGGGTTGCCCAACTCGGGCCGATGCCGGAATCCGGACATCCTTGAACAGGTACGTCGGATGATGTGCAGCATAAGTGTGGGTGAACTTCGGTGTAGCTATGACCTCGATGCCCGGCGCGTCCGCGTCAACAAGAAACAGCGCCTCGTCGTCTTCGTCGGGCAGGTTCGCCTGGAACCAGAAAAAGTTGGCGAGGTTGCCGCTCGTGACGTACCACTTTTCGCCATTGAGGACGTAATCGCTGCCGTCTTTCGTTGCCGTGGCTTCGATGCCAGCAACATCCGAGCCGGGCCCCGATTCCGTAATCGCGTAACAGTCCTTTTTCTCGCCGCGCATCATCGGCAGGATGTAGCGCTCGATCTGTTCCTCGGAGCAGGCCTCGAACATCCACGACTGCGGTTCGGAGAAACACCACGACAAGGCATTGGTGACGCGGCCGAGTTGCTCCCATATCGCCGCTTGTTCCTCCAACGACAACTCGAGGCCGCCGTAAGCCTTCGGTACGTCAATGGCGGAGAGGCCCAGTTCGATCGCCCGCTGCTTGTTGCGCTTCGTTATCTCTTCGGGGAGCACACCGTCGTTGAGCTCTGCTTCGACTTCGTGCGGCTGCAGGTACTCATCGGCGTACTCGCGCGCGATGGCTTGCCACTTGAGGGCGTTGTCGCTGAGTTCGATCTTCACGTCGTGGTCTCGTAATGTTTCGGGAATACGTTGGCCAGGTAGCTCATGATGGCGCTCCAGGCGATGTCGCGGTCGAAGTCCTTCGGACTGATCAGGCAGGACAGCCACAGTCCGTTGGTCATGCAGGTCAGCGCTTCGGCCGCCGCGGCTGCGGTGACGCTCGAGTAGCCGCCGTCCTCGATGATCTCGGCACAGAGTCTCTCGACGACGCTGTCGTAGTAGCGATCGTATTCGTCGCAGATTTTGCGGTAAGTCGGCCGCGACTTGACCTCGCCCCAGAACGCAAACCAGATCGCAAGCTTCTGCCGGTCGATGAGCTTGGCCTTGAGATCCATCTCCATGAGCGCCCGCAGCGCCTCGGCAGGGTGGGGCGCCGCCTTGTCGAGGGTTTTGTCGAACTGCTCGCGGTACTCGTTGGCCAGCGTACGCAGGGTCTCGGTAAGCAGGTTGTCCTTGCTCTCGAAATGCAGGTTAACGATGCCTTGCGACAGGCCTGCTTCCCTGGCGACGTCGCCGATGCTGGTCTGGCCGAGCCCCTTGCGCGCGATGCACTTCATCGTGGCGTCGATGAGCTGCCGGCGGCGCGCCTCGCGGGAGGCGGTGCGGCGCGCTTTTTTGGGAGCGACGGTGGCCATGGGCCCGACAATAATGGCATACTCTGAATGAATACTCATTCATTTTTCGGGGTCTCATGCGCTCACTCGCGAAGTCCAACCAGCACTTCGAACGGGCAGTCAAAAAGCTGCCGCTCGGCGTTTCCTCGAACTTCCGCTACTGGGGCGACGACAAGACCATCTACGTCGATCACGGCAAGGGCGGGCGCGTCTGGGACATCGACGGCAATGAGTACATCGACTACCGGCTCGCGTACGGGCCGATCATCCTGGGCTACGCCGATGAGCGCGTCGACGAGGCGGCCCGCAAGGGCATGGAAGTCGGTGGCGTGTTCGCGCTGTCCACCGAGCTCGAGTACGAGGTCGCGCAGCGCGTCAGCAAGATGGTTCCGGCCGCCGAGCTCGTGCGGTTGTCGAACTCGGGTACCGAGGCCGTCATGGCGGCGTTACGCGTGGCGCGCGCTTACACGGGCAAGGACGGGCACATCGCGATGGAGGGCGGGTACCACGGCATCTTTACCGAAAACCTGTGGGAGTCCGACATCGAGGAGTGGGACCAGCAGGGCAAACCGCCCGTCACGTCCTACGGCGAGGGCGTACCGCAGGTCACGCGGCAGCTCTACCACCCGGTGCCGCTGAACGATGCCAACTATGCCGAGGACGTGCTGAAGAAACACCACGACAGCATCGGCGCTTTCCTGGTTGAGCCCATCATGGGTAACTGCTGTGCGATTACGGCGGACCGCCAGTACCTTCACGACGTGCGGGAACTCTGCGACCGCTACGACGTGATGCTCATCGTCGACGAGGTCAAGACCGGCTTCCGCGTCGCGAAGGGCGGGGTGCAGGAACTGTTCGGCATCAAGGCCGATCTGTGCACGTTCGCCAAGGCGATCGCCAACGGCTACCCGATCTCGGTGGTTGCGGGGCGTGAAGACGTGATGCGCAAGATCGGCGACGGGGTCGTTCACGGCGGTACGTTTACCGGGCACTCGGTGTCGCTGGCCGCCGCGGCCAGGACGCTCGAGATTCTCGACGAGACCGACGCGCTGGAGAACATCCGCACCTACGGGCTGACGCTGCAGAAGGGCATCAGCCGGATTCTCGATGATCGCAACATCGTGCATTGCTTCACAGGCGCGCCGGCGCTGGCGGGTTTGTTCTTCGCCGAGAAGGCGCCTAGCAATTATCGCGAGTGGCTGCACTCGGACTACGCATTTTACGACGCGCTGGCGCCCGAGCTGCACGACCAGGGCATCCTTGTGGAGCCCGACTCGCGCGAACCCTGGTTCCTGTGTGAAGCTCACACCGACAACTGCCTCGATGATACGCTTGCACGGTTCGAGCGTGCCGTCGACATAACGAAAGCAAAAATGAGTGACGCTGCATGAAAACCTATGACGCGATCGTCGTTGGCGCGGGCCACAATGGCCTGACCAATGCCGCCTTCCTCGCAAAAGCCGGTCTCGACGTGGTTTGTGTCGAGAAGAACGATTACATCGGCGGCGCCTCGGTCAGCCGCAACCTGCACGAGGACTGGATCTATTCGAACTGTTCCTATGTGTGCAGCCTGCTGCGCCCCGAGATTTACCGGTCGCTGGAACTGCACAAGCATGGCCTGCAGGTTACGCCTTATGGTGGTTCGGTCACGTTCATGGAGAACGGCGACTACTACGGTTCCTACCACGACCCGGAAGTCGCCTATCGCGAGATGGCGCGCCACTCGGTGCACGACGCTGACGCGTATGAACGCTACTCGGCGGACACCATGCGCCAGTGCCGGTTCATACGCGACTTCCTCCTGAGCACGGCGCCGGATCCGATCTCGTTCAAGCCGCGCGATCTCCTGGAGCTGCTGACGATTGGCAGGAAGTTCCTGGCGATGGGCGAGGACCGCATGTACGAGACGATCCGATTCTGGACGATGAGCGTCTCGGAATACCTCGACGAGTACTTCGAGTGCGACGTCATCAAGGCGGCGCTGTCCGGCAGCGGGATCATTGGCACGGCGCTCGGCGTCCACTCACCGGGAACGGCTTACGTGCTCCTGCATCACTACATGGGCGACGTCGACGGCAACGTGGGCAGCTGGGGTTACGCCCGCGGCGGCATGGGCGCCGTGGCCGGTTCGATTGCCGGTGCGTTCCAGTCCTACGGTGGCGAGATTCGCACCGACGCCGGCGTCGACAAGATCATCGTCAGGAACGGCAAGGCCACCGGTGTTGCGCTCGACAATGGCGAGGAAGTCAACGCCAGGCTCGTGGTCTCTTCGATGGACGTCAAGCGCACGTTCCTGAAATGCATGGACAAGTCGGACGTGCCGGAGGAGTTCTATGGCCGAGTCGAGAACTTCAAGGCTCGCGGCTCGTCGGGCAAGCTCAACATCGCCCTCGACGGCATGCCCGAGTTTCCGGCGCTGCCCAAGGGCAGTTCGCTGTACCACAGCGACATGCACTTCCTGGATTCTCCCGTGCGATTCGAACGCGCCTACGACGACTGGAAAGCCGGCACGTGGTCGAAGGACCCCTACGTCGACATGGTCATCCCGACCACGATCGACCCGACGATGGCGCCGCCCGGCAAGCACTTCATGAGCTGCTTCATCCAGTACTGTCCGTACGAGGTCGAGGGACGTGACTGGACCAGCGAGGAGCAAGAGCAGTTCGCCCAGACCGTCATCGACCAGATCGCGGACTACAGCCCGAACTTCAAGGACCTGATCGTGCACTACGAGGTTCGCACGCCGGCCGTCATCGAGGAAGAGATCGGCATCACCGAGGGCAATATCTTCCACGGCGAGCTAACCATGGACCAGATCCTGTTCAATCGGCCCGTGCCGGGCTACGCCCAGTACCGGGCGCCGGTGAAGGGCCTGTACATGTGCGGTTCGAGCACGCACCCGGGCGGTGGCGTCATGGCGGCGCCAGGCGCCAATGCGGCCAGGGAAATCCTGTCCGACCTGAAACGACCGAACACGGTACCGGAGAACTTCGGCGATGACTGACAAATACGATGCAATCGTTGTAGGGGGTGGTCACAACGGCCTCGTTTGCTCGGCATTGCTCGCGCAGTCCGGCAAACAGGTGTTGCTGCTCGAGGCCAACAAAGACGTGGGCGGTGCCGCCGTCACGCGCGAGTTCGCGGATGGCTACTCGGTATCGGCCTGCGCGCACCTCCTGTACAACCTGCAGCCGAGCGTCCGCAAGGACCTCAAGCTGAACCCGGCGCTCGCATCCGACGACATGACCACGATCGCGCTAGACGATGGCGGCGAGCACGTGCGCATCAAGGGCGATCTTGTAACCGGCGCCAAGCCCGGCGACGACGTCGCCTACAAGGCGTTCCACAAACGCATGACGCGATTCGCCGACCTGCTGCGCACCTATCTCAACAAGACACCGCCGCGGCTAGGTAGCGGCGATCTCAGCGATACAACTACGCTGGGTCGGTTAGCGCTCGATGTTCGGATGCTAGGCAAGAAGGAAATGCAGGCGTTCCTGCGCCTGATCGGCATGAACATCTACGACGAAGTGCTGGAGCGCTTCGATTGCCCGATCCTTCGCGGCGCCATCAGCCTCGACGCGGTTCTCGGCACGCACCTCGGGCCGCGCTCGCCGAACACTATTCTGACCTACCTGTACCGGCTCGCGGGCGATCACGGCAAGGTCGCACAGCCGAAAGGCGGCATGGGCAGCGTCACCCAGGAGCTGGCGCGGGCGGCGCGTGACGCGGGCGTGACCGTGCGCACGGGTATGCCCGTCAAGCGCATCATCGTCGAGAACGGCCGCGTGACCGGCGTCGAGACCGAGGCCGGCGAGCGCTTCGATAGCCTGATGGTCGTCTCCAACGCTGACCCGAAACGGACCATCATGGACCTGGTTGGCGCGCGACACGTCGAGACCGTGTTTACGAGGCGTATTCACCACCTCCGCTCGAAAGGCAATGCGGCGAAACTGCACCTGGCGCTCGACGGCCTTCCGGAAGTCCCCGGTCTGCAGAAGAACGAATATGGCGAGCGCATCCTGATCGCCGACACCGAGGACTACGTCGAACGCGCCTTCAACCCGGCCAAGTACGGTGAGAGTTCGCCCGAGCCGGTGCTCGAGGTGACGTTCCCGAGCTTCCGCGACGATGCACTGGCGCCGACCGGCAAGCATGTGCTGTCCGCCATCGTGCAGTACGCGCCCTACGAACAGAAGGACGGTTGGAACGATGCGGCGCGCCAGGAGTTCGAAGCCGCCGCGATTCGCGTGCTCGAGGAATACATGCCTGACATCACCTCGCGCATCACGGCCAGCGAGCTGCTGACGCCGGCCGACATCGAGAAAGAGTTTCATATCACGGGCGGTCACTGGCATCACGGCGAGCTCACGCTCGACCAGTTCCTGTTTACACGACCGGTCGGCGGCGCGCAGCAATACCGCATGCCGCTCGATGGTCTGTATCTGTGCGGCGCCGGCGTCCATCCAGGCGGCGGGGTCAGCGGCGCGGCGGGCCGTAACGCGGCGCGCGCCATTCTCAAGCGGGAGAAAGCAGCATGAAGCCGATCGAAGTACCGCAGGGACGACTGAAGACGCCGTTCTACGAGCGCATGAAGGCGCTCGACACGGTCAACTCCTGGCACGAGTGGAAGGGCTACACGACGCCCGACGAGTTGTACTGCGGCGAGACCGAGTACTTCGCGATTCGCAACACGACCGGCGTCTTCGACATCACGCCCATGACCAAGTACCGCATCACGGGCCCCGACGCGTTCGACTACGTCAATCGCCTGATGACGCGCGACATGGCCAAGGTCCGCCCCGGCCGAGTCGCGTACACGGTCTGGTGTGACGACCAGGGCCAGGTGATCGACGACGGCACGATCTTCCACTTGAAAGAAGGTGAGTACCGGCTATGTTCGCAGGAACGCCACATGGCGTGGCTGACATCCTGCGCCATCGGATTCGACGTCGAGATCGTCGACGAGACGCACGACGTGGCTGCGTTGGCCGTGCAGGGTCCGACCACCTGGTCGATCCTGAACAACATGGGCCTCAAGGGCCTCGAAGAACTGAAGATGTTCGACCTGGGGTACTTCGACTTCGAGGGCACCGAGATGATGGTGTCGCGCACCGGGTTCACCGGCGACCTCGGTTATGAGCTCTGGCTAGATCCCGACAAGGCCGAGGCGCTCTGGGACGCCCTGTTCGAGGCGGGCAAAGACTATGCGATGCGCGCGATTGGCGTGCACGCGCTTGAACAGGCGCGCGTCGAAGCCGGCTTGCTGGCGGCGTACGTCGATTTTCTGCCGGCGAACGCGACAGTGCGCACCGGGCACACCCGGTCGCCGCTCGAGCTGGGTCTTGGCTGGCTGGTTGATTTCAAGAAGCCCAACTTCAACGGTCGCCGGGCGCTGGCCGAGGAAAAGCGTAACGGCTCAAAATGGCGCCTCGTGAAACTGGACATCGAAGGCAACAAGGTCGCGCACAGTTCCTACATCTGGGACAACAAGAACATGCGCGGCAGCAATATCGGCTTCACGACCTCGGCCGTCTGGTCACCGATCTGCAAGCAGAATATCGCGATCGGCACGGTGCGCACCCCGCATGGCGAGGTTGGTAGTAATGTCTGGGTCGAAATCTACTACCAGCGCGAACTGCACTGGTACAGGGAGGTGGCCAGGGCAACGGTGGTCGACAAGCCGTTCTGGATGCCGCCCCGACGCACCGCCACGCCGCCCGCTCCGTACTAACTGCCTGTGGCGCATCGCCTCGACCCGTTACTGAGGCCACGCTCGGTCGCCGTTGTCGGCGCCTCCGAGAACAACGACGCCATGGGCGAGTGGTCGCTGAAGAACCTGCTCAAGGGTGGTTACAGGGGCGACATCTACCCGGTTAACCCCAGGTACGACGAGGTTCAGGGCGTCCGCTGCTACCCGAGTATTGCCGCGCTGCCAGAAGCACCCGACCTGGTCATATTCGCGGTCTCGGACCGCTGGCTCGAGAAGGTCCTCGATGACGCTATTCAGGCAGGCGCCAAAGCCGCGGTCATCATGTCGACGCTGTACCTCGATGACGACACGTCGCCGCCGCTTCGCGAGCGCGTCGCGAAAAAGATTCGCGACGCCGGTCTCGTCGTCTGCGGCGCGAACGGCATGGGTTTCTACAATGTCCGCGACAAGGTCTGGGGCTGTGGATTCGACAGCTCCGACCACGAAGGGCCGGGCAACGTCGCGTTGATCAGCCACTCGGGCTCCGGAATGTCGGGTCTGATCGACAGTGAGCAGCGCTTGCGCATCAACCTGGCGGTCTCCACCGGTAACGAGCTCGACGCGACCATGGACGAGTACCTCGATTTTGCGCTCGACCTGCCGGAGACGAGGGCCGTTGGCCTGTTCGTGGAAACTGCGAGGAATCCGGATGGATTCCGTGCGGCGCTGCAGAAGGCAGCGGCGAAGGAGATACCGGTCGTCGCGATCAAGGTGGGTCGCACTGAGAAGTCAGCAGAGCTCGCGGTCTCGCACTCGGGCGCGATGGCAGGCGACGATGCCACCTACGAGGCGCTGTTCGACCGTTACGGCGTGCAGCGTGTGCTCGACATGGACGAGCTTGCAACTGCGCTCATCCTGTTCGCCGAATGGCCGCGCATCGGCCCCGGCGGGTTAGTCACGTTGCACGATTCGGGCGGCGAGCGGCAGCTCATGGTGGATCTCGCGGACGAGGCCGGTGTGGAACTAACGGAACTGGGGAGCGAAGCCATCAGGGAGCTCGAAGCGGTGCTCGACCCTGAGCTGCCGGCCGTCAACCCGCTCGACGCATGGAGCCGGGGAGGACCTGATTCGGCAGACCAGATGGCGAACAGCCTGGCAGCGATGATGAAGGACCCGGGCACGGCCATTGGCGCCGTCGTCCAGGATCGCGCGCCATACGGCAAGGTCTACCGCGGGTATATCGAGTACATGCAGCGCGGGCATGCGGCCTCTGGCAAGCCGGTGGCGCTGGTGGCGGCGCGGCAGGGCACCGGTCACGATGACATCGCCGTAACCAGCACGGCCGAGGGTTTCCCTGTGCTCGATGGCGTGCCGGCGTTCCTGCGCGGGGTGCGCGCCCTGTTCGACTACCGCGACTTCCTGGCAAGGGAGGATGCCCCTGCAGGAGCCCGCCCTGGCGGGCGATCCGGGTCGGACGAAGCCTCGGCTCTCCAGCTCCTCGCTGACTTCGGTCTGCCTGTCGTACCCGCGACGCTTATTAATAAAGAATCCGATGCCGTTGCCCCCGAGTACCCCGTAGTACTCAAGACGGCAGTACCCGGCATCGCGCACAAGTCGGATGTTGGCGGCGTTGTATTGAATATTGAAGCGGAGCGGCAACTCGCTGCTGCCTACCGGGACATGGCCGAGCGCCTGGGGCCCGAAGCGCTAATCACACCGATGGCAGCAGAGGGTGTCGAGATGATGCTCGGTGCCCGCGCGGACCCTCAGTTCGGACCCGTCGTGCTGATCGGCTTCGGCGGGGTCTACGCCGAGACGCTCAAGGACGTGACCTTCGCTCTGCCGCCATTCACGTCCGCGCATGCGAGGCGATGCGTGGACCGGCTGCAACTACGGCCGATGCTCGATGGGCAACGCGGCAAGCCTCCGGCGGATATCGACGCGTTCTGTGAGGCGGCAGCTCGATTCTCCGTGATGGTCGATGCGCTGCGGGACGACATCCGAGAGATCGACGTGAATCCTGTCATCGTGCACGAGACCGGCTGCACGATCGTTGACGCCCTGATCGTCAAATGAAACGGCCCGCTTGCGCGGGCCGTATCCTGGCGTAGGTTTGCTCTATTCCTCTGGTGTCGAGATGTCTTCGTCGTGCACCCAGAGCGTACGATTCACGCTCTTCATCCCGGTGCGATACTGTTCGAACAGGGCGTCAATCTCGTCCGAGGAACCCATCTTCTCGGTCATGAACTCGTAGAAGCTGGGGTCCGGGTCTGCCATGCCTGCGTAATCGCCCGATGCCCCGACGATCATGACCATCGGTTCACCGCCTATCCGTGTAATCCATAGCCAGTGGTTCCCGGCCTCTCCCCACCCATGTTCCTTGGCCAGCTGACTGATTTTCTCACGCGCCTGACCGGGACCGGGACCCGTGCCGGCATCCCACTTCAAAGTGGTTACCCAGTAATACGGGCCATCGGTTGCTTCGCCCTCGGGCCAATGGCTGTTCTTCCGGTCGCTTCTTTCAAAATAGTGATGGGCGTGATCGACGTACGGAAAGACATTCTCCATGTAGTCGTCGCCAATGGCTTCAAGGCTCTCGTCGTCAAGATAGGCATCCTGGTCTGCCCAGTCGAAACAACAGTGACGGAACATGACAGGCCGCAGGTTGTCGCCGATCGCAACTCGAAAACCGTTCCAGTCGCGAGGCTCGCCCTGTTCGTTCCGAAACGCTACGTGCTTCTCGATGGCTGCATTGAACTCAGACTCCATGCCGGCTTTTGGCACGATAATCCAGACGTCCGACAGCGATGGCTCTTCTTCTCCCTCGTGGCCATCAGCCAGCGCGCCGAGAGGCAGGGCCAGTAAGGCAACGATCCCCGTTAACAGTGCTTCTCTTCTCATTCTTGTTCTCCCTGGTTGGTGAGGTTTCTTCTTATATTCCCCAGGGCAATTATAGGTGAGAAACGCTCTGCGCGCCTGATGCATTACTAACCGCCAGCTGCTTGCTCCTTGAGTCCGAGATCCGACTCGATTCTTCGCGCATCCGCCGACGATACGTCGAGCGACTCGCAGAGCCGATCCAGCAGCGATCGCTGCGCCGGCCCGATCTCGCCGTGCGCCAGCGAATCCTCAACTGCCGCGGCATACATCTGCAGCTTGCGATACGCCTTGTACTCCTGTCCCTCGTCGACCTGGACGACCTGGCTGGAAAACCATTCGGACATCCTGTGTAGCGGCGACATAAGGAACACGATGAGCGTTGCGCCAAGCAGTCCGGCGACGCTGCCGAATTGTTCTGACAGGAATGAAGCCGAGCCCTCGGATATCAGGAAGAAAAGCGCAACAAAGATCGCTGCCAGCGTACCTTTCTGCACGCTGCGACGGACCTGGAACTGAATGTTGAGGAGCCGCACACTCAGGATGCCGTAGGCGACGATCGGGATATAGATCAACGTTGACCCGACATAGAGCTGGCTAATCATCATTGCCGATGCGGGGTCGTCTCTCAGCAGGCCAAGCGCACCAGTGCCGTAGACGAATCCCCAGGAAAGGTCCCGAATACCGAAAGCGACGGCAAACATGATCGCGCGGCGCCGTGCGAGCTTAGTTCGCGCGATCACGACGGAATGCGCGGCCAGGCCGAAGGCAGCCGTGAACATGAGTGTGAGCATGGCCGCGATCAGCCAGAACTCCATCGCGTAGTCGGCAGCCCACACGACAAAAGCGAACACAGCCAGAACCGGTGTGGCGGCGGGTCGCCGCAAGACTCGCAGAAACTTCTGCGGCAGGGCATGCGCCAGGAACAGCGGGTAGATGAAAAGCATCAGGCAATCAGCCAGGTGATGCGCCCAATAGTAGTTGTCGGTCACCTGCAGGTTGAACAACATGACCAGCCCGGCGCCCGCCGTTATGAGCACCGCGCCCTCCACGATCAGGACATTCGCGAAGAGCACGGTCAGCTTGTCACGATTGGCTGCGCGGAACAGGAAGACTGCCAGCGACCACGCAAGC
>JAAUYE010170139.1_pt1 | contig 19766 bp, 19 predicted proteins | sample 7278081 | NCBI WGS metagenome assembly JAAUYE01 (sample SAMN14350131, study PRJNA611818) | marine sediment metagenome | isolation source: surface marine sediment (0.6m) | place: French Polynesia: Moorea | collected 2018-08
CACGCTCGAGCGACGACGCCAGGCGACGTCTCGAGGAAGTCGTATCGCTGGTAGCCCGTGAACTGAGCGAGAAAGGCGATGCCCGGTGATTTCGCCTACGTGCAGGCTCGGGCGCAGGCGCGGCACGGCGATCGCCTGAGTCCATCGCGCTGGCGCGCCGTCGAGGCGTCAACGAATCTGGGCGGTTACATCCACGCCCTCATGGGGACGTCGCTTGCCCCGGCCGTCCGTCACTTCACAGGCAGCGCATCGCCGCACGCCATCGAGCGCACGCTGCGCGTCACGTGGCGCAGCGAGGTGGAGCGCGCGAGTCGATGGGTACCACGCGAGTGGCGTGACTCGGTCGCCTGGGCGGTATGGCTTCCCGATCTCGACGCAATCGGCTTCCTGCTGGACGGCAATGCGATCTTGCCATGGATGCACGAGGACTCCCTGCTCACGCAATTCGCCTTCGAGCAGGTAGACGAACGCCGCAGCGCGATCCAGTCGCAGGTCGGCCCTTTGCCACCCGGTGATGACTTCGACCCGGGCAAGTGGTGGTACGAGCACTGGCTGGACCGACTACCGACGGCAGACCTGCGCGGCACCGGGCTCGATGAGCTGACGCGCCATCTCGAGGCATTCGGGAAGACCCGGTGGGAATCGGTCGCGTCGTCGGCAGCAATGATTGAAACCCTTGAAGCGCTCGCTGAGCGGATAACCCGGCTCCTGCGTCGGCGTACCGGCAAGCCCGTGTCCGTTTTCTGTCACCTCGCCCTTACGGCGCTCGAGCTGATGCGGCTCCGGGGCGGTCTCGTGCGCCACTCGCTGGTCAACGCCGGCGCGACCGGGGTAAAGCTGTGAGCCTGCGCCCGCGACAGGCGAACTGGTTCGAGCTTCTCGTCGTTCGCGAGGATCTCGGGGCGGCGCTGGACATCCTGGCGCGATCGGCCCGCGTGGAACTCCAGAGTCACGGTGAAACGAAGGAACCGATCCTGCTGCCGGACTATCGGCAGAAACTGGACGAGTTCGATGCGCTGGCGCGTCGCTACGACCGCTTCTGGCCTGCCGCCAATGCGGATCCCGACGACCAGCGGGCCGAACCACGTGCGATGCTGGAGGACGGGATGCGCCGTATCCGCGCCTGGGCAGAGGACGCCAGCGGCAGTGTGGCGCAACTCGAGAAGCAAGCCAGGCACCTGGATGACCTGCGACTCCTCGAGAGACTGTTTCGCGACGCAGCCGGGACTCTTCCGGATCTCGATAGCCTTGCCGCTGCCGGCCCGATGCTGGCCGTGCGCCTTTACCTGTTGCCATCCGACGAGTGGCCGTCCGGTCTGCCGACCACGGTGATAACGCAGCGCCTGACCAGCCCCGACGGGGTATTCCTGCTCGCGGTAGGGCTCGAGGACACGGTCCTCGAGCTCGCCAGCCAGCTCGAGTCGGCGCGCGCGCGCCCGATCGAGCTGCCGGCCGAACTTCCGGCATCGCCGCGCGAGGCTGTCCCACGAATCGGCGACCAACTGCGAGAGACGACGGCTGAGATCCGCCGTCTCGAATACGTCCTCGAGCGTATTCACGAGCGTCGCGATCTTGCCGACGCGATCGCCGACATCGAGTTCGTCCGCTGGTACATCAATAACGTCCCGCAACTGTCGTCAACGGAGAATTTTGCCTGGATAACGGGGTGGACGACGGACAGCGACGAGGAAGCCCTGCTTCGCGGCCTTGCCGACGAAGACGTCAAGGGCCTCATGCGCATGGCGGCACCACCGCCCGGCTTCGAGCCGCCGCTGGTACTCAGGAACCCGCGCTGGTTGCAGCAATTCGAGGTGTTTACGCGGATGCTCGGCATGCCTGCTGGCGGCCAGGCGGACCCGACGCGCATCGTTGCCATCGCCAGCCCGCTCATGTTCGGCTACATGTTCGGCGACGTAGGGCACGGCGCCGTACTCCTGGTCATCGGGGCAGCCTTCAGCCGGCGGTACCCGGCCTTGCGTCTCCTGGTCGCGGGTGGTGCAGCCAGCATCGTCTTCGGCTTCCTCTTCGGCAGCGTCTTCGCGCTGGAAAACATCCTGGATCCGCTTTGGCTCCACCCGATGGAACAACCACTGGCGATCTTCGCTGTGCCACTCCTTGGCGGTGCGATGCTGCTGTTGATCGGCATGTTTCTCGACGCCATCCAGGCCTGGTGGCAACAGGCGTGGCGGACCTGGTGGGAGACCGGCGCAGGGCTCGTGCTCTGCTATGTCGGTCTCCTCGGCGCCGTCCTCGATCTCCGCATGCTCTACGTCTCACTGCTGGGTGGTGCGTGGTTCGTCGTCGGTCACGGCCTGGTGGCGAGCGAAGGCCGCATCGCCGCCGCCGGAGCCGGATTGGTCGAGCTCCTTGAATCCATGCTGCAGCTATTCGTCAACACCGTTTCGTTTGTCCGTGTCGGCGCCTTTGCGCTAGCGCACGGTGGGCTGTCGCTAGCCGTGGTTGGCGTGGCGGACGTTGCTGCCTCGATACCAGTAAAGGTGCTGATTATCGTGATCGGCAACGTGCTCATCATCGCGCTCGAGGGTCTCGTTGCCGCTATCCAGACCACGCGTCTCGTCCTGTTCGAGTTCTTCGCTCGCTTCATGACAGCGGAGGGCCGTCCATTCATACCGCTCGTGCCCGCGAGCGCCGCTTTAACCGGACCAAAGAGGACATCGTCATGATTCCGAGCACGGGCGCCAGGCTGGCTGCCATATTTCTGACTATCGTTACCGCTGCGGTCGCCACCGGCCTGATCTTCGTCTCCGGCGCGATCGCCGCAGCAGAGCCGGGCACCCAGACAGCTATTTCGCCCGAAACCGTTAGCTGGGGGCTCGCCGCGGCGGCGTTGGCGACCGGCCTGTCCGCGCTCGGGGCGGCGTACGCCGTCGCCCAGGTCGGCAGCGCCGCGGTCGGCGCGCTGGCCGAGAAGCCGGAACTCCTCGGCCGCGTCCTGATTCTCGTCGGCCTCGCCGAGGGCATTGCGATCTACGGCCTCATCGTCTCGATACTCATACTCAACAGGCTGGGCTGACGTGACGGCACCCGTATTCATCGGCGACGAAGTCAGCGGCGCAGGCTACCGACTGGCCGGCGCCGAGGTGCACGTCCCTACGAAGAACGATGTCACCCGGGTATTTCGGCGAGCACTCTTCGAGAGCGACTTCGTCATCCTGACCGCACAGTGTGCCGCCATGCTGCCGTCGCCACTCGTCGAAGACGCCGTGCACCGCGCCGACCCGCTGGTCCTGATCGTGCCGGATGCCGTAGAGCGGCGCGAACCGCCCGACTACCGCACTGCCGTAGACCAGGTCCTGGGGATCGCATCATGAAGGATTTTGAAGGCGTCCTCGCATTGCAGGTGGAATCGATCGTCGCGAATCTGCGCCACGTCGAGGAAGAACGGAGCGGCCTTCTGCTGCGGCGGGCCGAGAGGCAGGCGCGTGAACTGATGCGCTCTGCGCGTCGAAGGCTCTTCCAGCAAGGCCGCGAGGCAATCCAGGACGCGCGGCGGCGGCGGGCCCGGACGCTGCGGATGGCAAAGCGCCGTATCCGGGCCGCAGCCGGCCAGCGCATTCAGCGGCAATACGCTGCTGTGCTGCGCCAGGGCTGGCCGGCGCTCGGCGCTGAACTGGATCGCCGCTGGTCGGATGCCCGGGCGCGCGCGGCGTGGTGTGAGGCGGTCGCCGAAAAAGCGCACGCCGCATTTGGACCGGTGGCATGGACGATCGAACATCCAGCGGACTGGACCCCGGCGGATAGCGAGCGTATGGCTCGCACCCTGGCTGACCTCGAGATCCCGCCGCCGACTTTCCAGCTCGACGAATCGGTACGGGCGGGGCTGCGGATACGGCACGGTACGGCCTGTCTCGACGGCACCATCGACGGGCTGCTGGCCGAGCGGACCCGGGTCGAAAGCCGGCTGCTGGCCACCTGGGAGGACCTGGAACCGGAACGGGGGCATGAGCAACATGACTGAGGCGACCATCAGCTGGATCAGCGGGCCCGTCCTCCGAGCCAGGACGTCAGATGCGTTTCGGTTGAGTGACGCGGTCGTCGCGGGACCAGGACAGTTCCTGGGCGAAGTCATCCGCGTCGACGACGAAAGCATCGTGGTCCAGATCTACGAAGACACGACAGGCCTGCGGCCGGGGAACGCGGTCAGTGGCACGGGCGAACGGCTCTCCGTCCGGCTGCGGCCGGGCCTGCTCGGGCATTTTTTCGACGGTCTCTTGCGGCCCCTTGCCGCGATGCCGGGTGACGTCGTGCAGCCGGGCATGCGCGAGGTGCCTCCCGACACGCTGCAATTCCGGCCGCTGGTCAAGCCGGGCGCAGAGGTCGAAAGCGGCGACGCCATTGGCGAACTCGCTAACGGGGCGCTGGATGAAAAATTCCTCGTACCGCCCGGCGTCGGCGGCACGATCAAGACAATTGTCGGCGCCGGCGATGTCCGCGATGACGCGACGTTGTGCGTGCTGACCGACGCCAATGGCACAGACATACCGTTGACGAGCGGGCACAGCTGGCCCGTGCGCGTCCCGCGCCCGGTCCGCCGGCGGCTGCCCCCGAGCGAGCCGTTGGTCACCGGACAGCGCATCGTCGATACGCTGTTTCCCGTCGCACGTGGCGGCAAGGCCGCGCTGCCGGGTGGATTCGGAACCGGCAAGACGATCCTGCAAGAGAGCCTCGCGAAGTGGTGCGACGCCGATATCATCATCTACGTCGGCTGCGGCGAGCGCGGCAACGAGATGGCCGAGGTGCTCAACGAGTTTCCGAAGCTCGAGGATCCGCGAACGGGCCGCCGCTTGCTCGACCGGACAGTCATTATCGCGAATACCTCGAACATGCCGGTCGCTGCGCGCGAAGCGAGCATCTACACCGGCATTACGCTCGCCGAGTACTATCGTGACCAGGGGTTCGATGTCGCGCTGCTTGCCGACTCGACCACCCGCTGGGCCGAAGCGCTGCGGGAGATCTCAGGCCGGCTCGGTGAATTGCCCGGGGAGTACGGCTTCCCGGCCTATCTCAGCTCCCGGCTGGCGGGCTTCTACGAGCGCGCGGCGCACGTGGAAACGCTGGGCGGTGGACACGGCTCGGTGACGATCATCGGCGCGGTCAGCCCGCCGGCTGGCGACTTCTCGGAACCAGTGACCAGCCAGACCAAGCGCTTCGTCCGTTGCTTCTGGGCGCTGGACAAGGATCGCGCGCAGGCACGGTTCTTCCCCGCGATCTATCCACTGACGTCCTACTCCGAAGATGTCGATGTGCTGGCACCGTGGTGGGAAGCACAGGGCAATGCGGACTGGAGGCATCATCGACGCCGCATACTGGAACTGCTGGAACAGGAACAGCGTCTCGAGCGCATGGCGCGCGTCGTCGGCCAGGATGCGCTGCCGCCGACGCAGCAGCTGTCCTTGCTGTCGGCGGAGCTGATCAATAACGCGTTCCTGCGGCAGTCGGCGTTTTCGCCGGTGGACCGGTTCTGCTCGCCCGGCCGACAGTCAGAATTGCTGCGCGTTGTCCTGCAATTCGTCGAGCGCGCTGAGCAGGCGCTCGACGCCGGAGTAACGCTCGACTCGATCCGCGGCATGGCAGTGCTGAGACAACTGATGCGCGCCAGCGAAGACATACCGGAGGACAGGGTGGCGCGATTTCAGAATCTGTCGCAGCGAACCGACGAAGACTTCGACAAGCTCTTAAGGGAGAGTGCAGATGCGGCCTAGACTCACGGTCAACGCAGTTGCGGAACGTGTCGAGGGGCCGCTCCTGTTCCTGAAGCGCACGACCGACGTCGGCCTCAATGAGTCGCTGACCGTGCTCGGCGCCGACGGCACGGAGCGCCTTGGCCGGGTCGCAACGCTGGATGAAGAGCACATGATTGTCGAAGTCCTCGACTCGACCTCGGGACTTGGCGTGCACGGCACCTCGATCGTACTGAGCGGCGAACCGGTCTGCTTCGACGTGGGGCCGAATATGCTGGGGCGCGTGTTCGACAGCGTCGGGCGCCCCATGGACGGGCAGGTACCGATTCCGGCTGCGGCGCACCTGCGTATCGACGGCATGACGATCAACCCGGCGCGCAGGGCGCTTCCTCGTGACTCCATCGAGACCGGCGTTACGGCGATCGACCTCATGAATACGCTCGTGCGCGGCCAGAAGCTGCCCCTGTTCTCGGCCAGCGGCTTGCCGCACGACCAGCTGGCAACGGAGATCGCCCGGCGGGCACGCATACGCGGGGAGGCAAGTGGCAATTTCGCCGTAGTCTTCGTCGGCATCGGTGTATCGCACGACGTGTCCGAACGCTTCCGCGCCTCCATGGATGAATCGGGCGCGCTCGACCATACGCTCATGTTCCTGAATCTCGCCGAAGAATCGAGCGCGCGACGACTGCTGACGCCACGGTATGCGCTGACCGCCGCCGAGTACCTTGCCTTCGAGGAAGATCGGCACGTACTCGTAATCATGACCGACATGACCAACTACTGCGAGGCGCTGCGTGAAGTGTCGGCCAGCCATGGTGAAATCCCCGGCCGCAAGGGTTTCCCCGGCTACATGTACTCGGATCTTGCCACGCTGTACGAGCGTGCCGGTTGCCTGCACGGCCGCAAGGGGACCCTGACGCAAGTACCGATACTGACGCTGCCAGGCGACGACATCGGCCACCCGATCCCGGATCTGACCGGCTACATCACGGAGGGCCAGATCGTCCTCGATCGCAGCCTTGACCGCCGCAATCTGTACCCGCCGATCAACGTGTTGCCGAGCCTCTCCCGGCTGATGGATTACGGTATCGGCGACGGTTTCACACACGCCGACCACCCGGCCCTGGCGAGCCAGCTGTACGCAGCCTATGCACGAACACGACGCGTTCGCGTACTCGCGAGCGTAATGGGTGAAGAAGGTCTGTCGGAGATTGACCAGAACTACCTCTCCTTCGGCGAACGCTTTGAAGATCAGCTGGTCCGGCAGACGGCACCGCGCACGCTGGAGGAAAGCATGGCAGTGGGCTGGCAGGTCCTCGCCAGCCTGCCGGACGGAGAACTGACCCGGCTCACGAATAAACAGATCGAGGCCAATATCCACAGCGGCAGGTCCGATGTCTGATGTCATCAGCAGTCGGACCGTTTCCCGGAGTGCGTGGCTGGAACTCAGGGAGGAGCAGGCGCTGGTCAAGGATGGCTACGAGTTCCTCGACGAGAAGGCGATGCTGCTTGCAGCCGAGATGCTCGAGCAGAAGAAGCTCTATGCCGAGAGCCGCGAACGCTTTCTCAGGCTTGCTGGCACAGCCGCCGACACGCTCGCCTTGGCCGCCGCCGACCTGGGTCTCAACGGTGTGCAGGTACACCCGGCCAACAACCTCGAGGGCCCGGCAATCGAGATCGAGGAACGATCCTGCATCGGCCAAATCATGATCGACGCCCGCTTCATCGCCTGCTCCGCCGGTCCGTCACGTCGGCCGGCAAGTCGGTCCGGCGCCACGGAGAGCGTGGGCACCGCATTCTTCGAGCTTCTGCAGGCGGGTGCGGGGCTTGCGGCACTGTCAACGAATCTCGAACGGCTGACGCGTGAATACCGGCGCACCTGGCGCCGCGTCCGGGCGCTGGAGAACGTGGTACTGCCCGAAATCAAGGCCGATCTCGCCGCGATGGAAGATCACCTCGATCTCGTCGAGCAGGAAGAAATCATCCGCGTTCGGACAGCGGGGGTCGAACGCACCTGAGCGGTCCGGTGCCAGCGGTAACTTTGTAACTTATTGGCACCGGACCGCTTAAGGTCGAGCCAATAAGTTACAAAGTTACCGCTGGCACCGTTAGTAACTGCGGATCGTCACGATCGTGCCCGTCATGAGCACGAGTACGGCAACGAGCACGGGGCCGAAGGGCTGATCGAACACGAGCGCGATCACGAAGGCAACGACGTAGGCGACGGCGGCGATGCCGACGCTGATCCAGCGGCAATGTCGCCAGTTTCGCGCTACCCGGAAAGCGGCCCACGGCGGCACGAACGCCAGCGCGAAAGCAGCCATCAAGCCGAGGGTGCCGGCGCCGACCGCCATGCCGAGTGCGGCGAGCAGATCGAAGCCGAGGTTCCACTGCCAGGCACGCTGGCGGTTCGAAATTTCGTGGCCCGGCATCAATTGTCCGCGAACGAGCGCAGGCATCACGAGCGGCAGGAGTATTACGCACAGGGTCGCGACGACCACCGCGGCGCCGAGGTGCAGAGCCCCGGCGAAGTACAGCTGACCTTCGATAAGCGCATGGCCCATCACGCTGCCGAGTGCCGAGTTCGAGGCCACCAGCATCGTCGTCGCCCAGCCGATAATGACCATCATCGCGTACACGGTGTTGCCGCGAAGATGCCCGAACGACTTGACGAGGGCACCCGCTACTGCACCGAGCGGCGCCCCGAGTACGGCGGGAATCCCGAACGCAAGGCCGATAAGGCCACTGGCGCCGGCGAGATAGGCGAGACCGAGCGCCGCCAGCCATTCATCGCGAAGACGCAGGAGGTTCCCCAGGAGTGGCAGCAATACGCTGATTACCAGGCCGGCCGCGAACGGTACCCGGAACAGCGGATCGAAGATCAGTTCGAAACCCATTGCTGAACGTCCAGAAGGCGGTCGCAGACACGTTTCAGGAATTCGCGATCGTGGCTCACCAGCAGGACGCTACGACCGGCGTATTCCCGGCTGAGCGCCTGTGCGAGCGCCCGCTCGCTCTGAATATCGAGGTTATTCGTGGGCTCGTCCAGCATGACCAGCTCGGCATCGCAGGCAAGGACCGCCCAGCATCTCAGCAGCTGAAACTGCCCCCCGCTCAGGGAGTCGATGCGCTGGTCGAGCCAGTCGAGCATTTCATCAAGCGGTGGCTCGTGATCGGCGCCGGCAAAGTGCAGATACTCCCGGCCGCTGAACGGCATTTCGGCAAGTCGCACGGCCTGCTGCTCCATCCACGCCATGCGGAGCCCGGCTTTCATGTGGATCTCACCTGCAAAGACCCGCGCACTGTCTGCAATGGCCCTGAGGAGCGTGGACTTACCGGAGCCGTTGGGCCCGACGAGCCCGAGTACCTCGCCCGGCGCGACTTCGAACGTGGCGGGACCAACGATGGGCGAGGAATAGCCCACCTCGAGCCCGCGCACTTCGAGCAGGGGCGCGATCACGGTGCCCCGCTCGCGATCGCGTCGATCCATGCGTCGATATGCGCGATGTAGTCGTCGCCATTCGCATCGAGCGGCGGTTCGAGTGACAGGCGTTTTACAGGCCAGCCAAGCGCGCGCGCAAGTGCCGTCGGCGCCTGGTCGGGCTGGAAGGTCGTATGGATGACCACACCGCGCTGGCCTTTGAGTTGATCCGTCAAGGCCTTGATGTGCGCGCCCGTTGGCGGGATGCCGGGAACCGGCTCGAGGAAGCCGTGTACCGGGACGCCGAACCGATAGAAGAGGTAATTGGCATCCTGGTGAAAGAGTACGGCACCGGGGGCATCCTCTACCCGCCGTTGCCACCGCGGCAGCGCCCGGCCGATCGACTCAACGAAGGCATGCGCGTGGTCACGGTAGTGGTGTGCATGATGCGGGTCGAGTTCGGCCATACGTTCCGCGAGGGCCTCGATGAGCACCTGGACGCGCAGCGGGTCCATGTGCACGTGCGGGTTGCCGAGCGGATGCACATCACCCAGCGAACGATCGGCGACGCCACCGACATCAACGAGTTCTACGTGCGCGGCGAACTCGAAGTAACCGCGACGTCCCGGGAGGATCGCCGGATTGGCGCACTGGCGCAGGGCGACGGGCAACCAGCCGATTTCGAGGTCGGCGCCAACCGCGACCAGCAGGTCGGCGCTGCGCAGCGCGCGCATCATACTGGGCCTGGCCTGCAGGTAGTGGAGATCCCTGTCCGGCGGGCCGAGTACGCTTATCCTGACGTGCCCGCCGGCAACCTCGCGTACGAGCATCGCGCCGGTGGCACTGGTCGCGACGACATCGAGCTTGCGCGCATTGGCATCAGGCAGTGAACACAGCGCCAGTGTCGCGACGATGAGAATTGTGGTGACAGCTCGCATGAGCTAGAAGGTGTGCGCGCCGTGCGCACCCAGCGTCATGAGGAACTGCAGCCAGACCGTTGTGAATTCTTCGCGTCCGCCATCGAGCGTCAATATGTCGCTCTCCGAGTACTGCATGCGGAAGCGGGAGAACTCGGTCGGTGTCCAGGTCACCACGCCGGTCCAGCGGTCAGAGGAACCAAAGGAGGCTTCGACGGCTCCCGTCACCCTGTTCGTCAGGCCGAGCACGTCGTAGCGCAGGCCGAATTGCCAGCGTGGTGCAAATCCATAGACGCCTTGCGCATACAGCCCGTCGGTCGTGTACTTGCGTTGAGCGCCAATACTTGCGGCATCGCCATTGGTTGCGGCGAGCTCCTTCCGCGATCGCAGGTACTCGGCCTGGAAACTGAAGTCGTTCTTCCCCCAGGCGGCAGGACTGTCGTACTTGTAGACGATATCGACCAGCCAGAGATCGGCGTCGCCCTCGAGGCCGGTCTCGAACTGCGGGCCGACATCGACTTCCTGGTGCTGACTCGAATGCACGTAGCTGCCCCCGAGACGGAGCGCGTGATTGAAGCCGAGGTCGGGCGACAGCTGCGCGAACAGCGTAGTCATGCGTGGCCCGCTCTCGGCGTCACTGAGGCCCAGCGCCGCACGCTCCACGTCGTCCTCGACGAGCGCACCGAGGCGTGGCTGGTCTCCCTGCAGGAGCTCGACGCCGAAGAGCGTGTACAGCGGCAGCTCGGGCAACCAGGTAAGCTGCACGCCGGCATCCTGCAGGCCATGATCCCCGAGCAGATTGAGATACGCGAGGTTCTGGTCGGCGAAGTCCCACTCGTGCTCGTGCTTGATATTGTGATAGCCGATTTCGCTCAGGAGCTGGCCCGCCTTCAATCGCAGGCCAGCTGGGAGGCTACGGGTCGCGAACCACGCCTCCTCGATCTCGACGTCGCCACCAGACTCGAGCCCCAGGAAGACCGATGCGTCGAAATACGGATCCACCGTCGTGATAAAGGCAAGCTCGATGCTACGCACATTCAGGCCGTTGGACGGACCATGATCGTGCTCATGCCCGCCATGACCCGGCTGTGACGGCTGCAGCGCCGCTTCCAGTATTTCGGACCCTTCGCCGCCAACGCCATCATGGTAATAGTTGCCGTCGAGCACGACGGATATCTGCGGGTTAAACCGGTTACCGGACGTCACCTGGCCCGACGCAGTCGTCGGCGACTGCCGGGCTACCGCCTCCCGGGAGGCCCGATGCTCGGCGGCTTCGAGCCGTTGCTCCAGCTCGGCGATACGTGCCTCGTAATCGGCCTTGAGCTCGGCGATGTCGCGGCGAATCTCGGCAATCTCATCGACGTCAGCAAGAACCGGAAACGCCACCGCGAGCATTCCAGCGACGAGCAGGAAAGGTGCAACGGCGTTCGATCTGCCATTGCGAAAATGTATTGCTGACCACATGGGGCAGGCCTGTACCGACTTCGGTCACGCAGCGTGCGTTGTCGACGCACGTGCCAGACCTCCACACGATAACGAGGCTCGCGCTTTTCCACATCCCGGGACATGTGCAGGCTGGTATGTACATGTACTTACGACCACGCGCTCGCGGGCAGACGAACACGTCCGGTGCCAGCGGTAACTTTGTAACTTATTGGTGCGAACTTTCGATCCGTAGCCAACCGGCAATAAGTTACAAAGTTACCGCTGGCACCTATCAGTGATCTGTCGACGGCCGGCGCGTCGCACCGATCAGGTAAGATGCACGGCAACTGTGACCGTCGCCTGACCGGAGTACGACCATGTCCGCTGTTCTCAACCGCTGCCACCACATTCTCCTTCTCGCAGTCGTTTCCGTATTCATTGCCTGCTCACCGCCTCCCTCTACTCCAGCGGCGACGTCGGCGCCGGAATACGACCTGGTCCTGCGCGGCGGGACCATCTACGACGGCAGCGGCGAACCCGGCTTCGTCGGCGACGTAGCCATTAACGGTGATGAACTGGCGGCAATAGGTGATCTCGGCGAGGCCACGGCCGCTCGCGAGATCGATGTGTCGGGACTCGCCGTCGCACCCGGCTTCATCAATATGCTGTCCTGGGCGACCGAGTCGCTCATTCACGACGGGCGCTCTCAGAGCGACATCCGCCAGGGCGTCACGCTCGAGGTTTTCGGTGAAGGCTTCTCGATGGGGCCGCTCAGCGACGAGATGAAGACCGGCCTCAAGGAACGCCAGTCGGATATCCAGTACGACATCGAATGGACGACGCTCGGTGAATACCTCGACTACCTGGTGAACCGCGGCGTCTCGACAAACGTGGCATCGTTCCTCGGCGCTGCGACGCCCCGCATGTACGTGATCGGCTACGAGGACCGCGCGCCGACGCCCGAAGAGATGGACCGGATGCGCGACGTCGTGCGCCAGGCCATGGAGGAAGGCGCAATCGGGGTCGCCTCGTCGCTGATGTACCCGCCTGGCCTGTTTGCCGACACAGCCGAACTCATCGCACTCTCGGAAATTGCTGCCGAGTACGACGGCCTGTACGCCTCGCACATGCGCGACGAGGGCGCGCACATGCTCGAAGCAATCGACGAACTCATTACAATTTCCCGGGAGGCAGGCATCCGCGCCGAGATCTACCATTTGAAGTCCTCCGGCAAGGACAACTGGCACCTGTTCGACGACGCCCTCCAGATGATCGAGGCGGCGCGCGCGGAGGGGCTCCCGATCACAGCGGACGTCTACACTTACCCGGCTGGCTCGACCGGGCTCAACGTCACGATACCGCCCTGGGTGCAGGAAGGCGGCTTCGAGAAGTCGATCGAGCGCATGAGCGATCCCGAGACGCGCAAGCGCATCATCGAGGAGATGAACACGCCGTCCGATGACTGGGAGAACATGTTCCTGATCGCCGGAACACCCGAGAACATCCTGCTCGTCAACTTCAAGAACGAGGAGCTCAAGCACCTGACCGGCAAAACGCTGGCCGAGGTTGCCGAAATGCGCGGCACGGCGGTGGAAGATACGATCATGGACCTGATCATCGAGGATGGCAGCCGCATCGGGACCGTGTATTTCACGCAATCCGACGACGTCGTGCGCACGGCTGTCAGCAAGCCCTGGGTCAGCTTCAACTCGGACGCGGGTTCACTGGCGCCGGAAGGCGCGTTCCTCAAGAGTAACCCGCACCCGCGCGCTTACGGCAGCTTCGCCCGCGTGCTCGGCAAGTACGTGCGTGAGGAACAGGTCATCACGCTGGAGGACGCTGTCCGCAAGCTAGCCGCCCTGCCCGCCGACGTGCTCAACATCAAGCGTCGCGGCAGGCTCGAACCCGGCTACTACGCGGACGTCGTCGTCTTCGACCCGGATACGGTGACGGACCACGCCACATTCGTCGAACCACACCAGTACGCGACTGGTATGGCACATGTCTTCGTGAACGGCCAGCAGGTACTGGAAAACGGGGAACATACCGGCGCGACACCTGGCCGGGTCGTCCGCGGGCCGGGCTGGACGGGGCACTGACCGGCGCGCCACGCTTGAAGATCGAAGTCGATCACATCCTCATCGCCGCGCCCGACCTGGAGGCCGGGCGTGACTTCGCCGAGTCGATCTTCGGTACCCGGCCCGTAACGGGCGGCGTACACCCAGGCCAGGGAACGCGCAATGCTCTCCTCGGCCTGGAGGACGACACGTACATAGAAATTATTGCACCCGACCCGGCGCAGCCGGCCGACCTGCCGTTATCGCGTTACCTGGCGTCCCGATCGTCACCGGAGTTGTCGTGGTGGTGTTCCCGATGTGACCAGCTCGAGGCGCTTCAGGCAGCGATGCGCGACTCGGGACTCGACGCCGGCAGCATCGATCCGTGGTCCCGCCAACGGCCGGATGGTGAGGAACTGAGCTGGCGACTCCTGATGCCCAACGTACCGAATCTAGGGACATCGTTGCCGTTCTTTATCAGCTGGGACGACATGGCGCAGCACCCGCCCCGCCACCTCCCGGTGGTCGGACGACTCGAGACATTGATGATCCGCCATCCCGCAGCCGACGTGCTCGGACACCTGCTAGGCCCGGTTGCGGAGATCAGGCCCGACGCGACACCCGGCTTGTCTGCAGAGATAGACGTTGCCGGTTCACTGCAGGCGTTGCGGACCGCAGACCCGCTTCCGCCGGCGATTGGCGAAATCATCCGGCAAGGCGCCTGACCGCACCGCATTTCTGCTAACGGAGAGCCAAGTTGATCAGAAAGCTGCTCAAGATTCTTGCCAGTCTGCTCGTGCTGTTCCTGGTACTGGTCGGCCCTACCGCACTCTTCTGGGTTCAGTGGATGATGCCGGCTAATGGCTTGCCGGCCGCTGCCGATGCGCGATTTTCCCACCAGGTTGCGGCAGATTTCGAGCTTGCCGTCGATCTCGAACGAATACTGGTCGAGCATCACAGTGAATCGGGCGCACCGTCCCTGTCCGCGGCCGTTTCCCGAAATGGAGAGCTGCTCTGGGCTGGCGCATCAGGATTCGCTGCACTCGAGTCCCCTGAGCCTGCCACGTCGAATTTTGTCTACCGGCTGGGCAGCGTGTCGAAGGCATTGACCGGGACACTGTTGGGCCGCCTGGTGGATGCCGGTCTGATCGATCTCGACGCGAGCGTTGCCGACCTCGCACCGGAACTTCCCCAACACCTGCACGCAGTCACGGTTCGCCAGCTCGCATCGCACACGGGTGGCGTACGGCACTATTCACGCATGCCGACGTGGCTGCCGGCCCGTCACGAATCGATCACGGCGCGACATTACGAGAGCGTCGAGGACGGCCTCGCTCTGTTCATCGACGACGAGCTCCTGTTTCCGCCAGGATCCGACTTCAACTACTCGACTTTCGGCTATTCCCTTCTGGGCTACCTGATGGAACAGGCGACAAGGATGGATTTCGCGACGCTCGTTAATCAGTATGTCAATGCACCCCTCAGCACCGACTTGAGGCTGGATTACCTTGGTGTCGACATGCCCGACCGCGCGACTGCTTACACAACGGCGAAGGGCCGTTGGGGCCCGGCCTACCCGGCCGATCCGAGCTACAAGTGGGCCGGCGGCGGCATCGTCGCAACGCCATCGGACCTGGTATGGATCGGGCAGGCACTCATGGACGAGACGTTTATCTCAATGCGAACTCGTGCCCTGTTGTGGTCGCCGATTCCTGTTCCGGGATCCGACACGAATCCGCAGAACTACGGACTCGGCTGGAGGATCGATACGTCGACGCGAACACTCGGCGAGGACCAGCCGGTGCAATTGATTCACCATGGTGGAATCCAGATGGGCGGCGTCGCATTCTGGGCGATCTACCCGGAGCTCGGAATGAGCGTCGCCGTCGTGTCCAACACGGGTGAGCGGGCCGTTCGCGGCGATGTGCAGGACGCTGCCTACGCACTGATCCGGGCGGCGGTTGCTGCTGCCGGCAGGGAGGCAGGCGGCCGATAGGCAACCCGCGCGTCCGGATTCCCCCAGGGTAAACGCAACCCTGGGTCGCGGCATCCAACAACGGGTTCAATCGAGCCGTATGCTAGTCGGCAGCCCGAATGTTCTCTGCGAGGCCACGCTGCAGGTATTCGAGGGCCTCGCTGGCACGACCAGACTCCTTCAGCGTGTCGCTAATCAAGAGATACGCGGCATTGCGAATCGCCTGGTTGTTGCTGTCTTCCAGGACCCCTTTCAGTACATCGACCGATTTCGCCTTGTCGCCGCGGTCCTCGTAGACCTCCTGGATCTTCTGCATTTGCATGATCGCCGCTTTCTCCGAGTCGGAGGCGATATCGTGCGTCGACTCGATGATCGCGTAGTACTGCGTCATCAGGTCGAGGAAGGTCTGCATGAGCTGGATCTGCGCCATGTCCTGCGCGCGAGCCTGCGGTGCGACGCCGAGCAAGGCAGCCGCTATTACGGCGAGGGTGAGAGTCTTAACTGTGTGCATGGTCTTTCTCCTCGAGAAACTCAATCTCAATGTTCGTTTGTTCCTTGGGCGGGACCCGCTTGGGCCGCGCCGGCATGCTGGGCGCCTTGACAGTCTTTACTTTCGACAGGCTCGGCGAAACATGAGCCGGCCGCTCGACCTTGAGCGCCGCCAGCGTGGACAGCGATGGCCGGGTTGCCGTATCCGGTGTGACCGTTGACGACTGCCAGAGCATCGGCAGTGCGCCAGCGAGCACAGCGGCCAGGGCAGCGGTCGAGGCGATCGGCACCCACCCGAAACGCGGCGCGCGCCGGTCACGGACCTCCGCACGGACACGGGTAGCCACCGTTGCTGGCGCACGGACCTCCCGGTATTCGCGGGCGAGTTCGTCCAGTGGTTCACTCATTACCAATGCCTCGTTGCATAGTTTCTTTCTCCAGGCGCTCCCTGGCCTTGTAGAGCAGCGCTTTCACGGTGCCCTCGCTGACGCCCATGGCCCCTGCCGTCTCGCGAACCGACAGGTCTTCGAAAATCCTCAACATGACGACCTCTCGCTGCCGCTCGGGAAGCCCGGCGACGAGTTCTCGCACCTTGAGCGTGCGTTCGAAATCGGCAACGAGCTGTTCCGGCAAAGCTGACGTGTCCGCGAGTTCGTCATCGATCGCCTCGGTGCGGCGGCGCCGGTTGAATTCGCGGCAGACCAGCTTGGTCGTCCGGTACACCCAGGTGAAGGGCTCCGCCCGGAAGCGGAAGCCGCGCAGGCCCTTGTGACTGCGGACGAGGACCTCCTGGGTAACATCGGCTGCGTACTGCTGGTCGATGAGCGATACACAGGCAAGCCGGTAGATGCGGTCCTGGAAGCGATGCACGATCGCGTCGAAGGCGCGGTCGTCACCGGACTTGAAACGCCTGACCAGTTCAGCATCGCTTGCATCGTCCCAGTTCATCGGCTCTCGTATCGCCTCGCAGCAACCTGGCGGTGTATCCGCCGGGCAGCGTCAGGCGGAGAGGAACCCGATAGGTGGCGTCGGACTTCCCGGCGAGTAGAACGCTCGCACGTTCGGCAACACCACGTCCAGCTCGGATGCCGGGACCCCGAACCAGCTGGCCAGCTCGGCAAAGTATTCATCGACCGACGTCGTCGGCGCGTAGACGCCGCGACCCACGTCGAGCTCGCTCGACGGCGACAGCAGCGGGTAGTCGCCGTAGATGCGTGCACCCTCCACCGAGCCGCCCATGACGATGTGATGCCCGCCCCAGCCGTGGTCGGAGCCCTTGCCATTCGAGGTCAGCGTCCTGCCGAAGTCCGAGGTCGTAAACGTCGTCACCTCGTCGAATACGGCGAGTTCGACCAGCGCATTGCGGAACTCGGCGAGCCCCTGGCTGATCATGGGCAGCATCTCCGCCTGTTTCTCGACGACGTCGTCGTGATGATCCCAGCCACCGACGTTCACGAAGAAGGTCTGTCGCGTAGCGCCGAGAGCATCACGAGCGCTGATGACGCGGGCGATCTGCCGCAGCGCCTGGGAAAAGTAGTTCGGCGAAAAGCTCGTCGTGAGCCCCGGCGCCGTACCCATGGCCTCTGCGAAGACCGCCTGGGCATCGATCGCCGAGCGCAGGCGGCGCGTGTATTCACGCCGCAGTATGTTCGTCTGCGGCACGGCCAGCAGTTCGTCGATCATGCGCTTGCGGAAGACACCAAAGTCGGTGCCGTCATCGTAGCCATTGACGCCCGGCGCGCCGTTGCCCGTCGACTCGATGCTGTACTCGCCGCTCATGGCGCCTGCCTGAAAGACATTGCTGCCGGACAGCGAGATGTTCATCGATACACCGTTGGCGAGATTCACGTCGTCCATGAGGTCCGCGATCCGGCCGCCCCAGCCCTGGGCGACGCGTGCGTCGGGCACCGCCGTCTGCCACTGGTTGATCTGGTCGGAATGGGAGAACAATCCTAAGGGAAGGCGCGCCGTGCCGTTTTCGACGGCCTGTGCGTCGAAGGCCTCGAGCAGCGTTCCCACATTGGCAATGAGCGCGGCGTCGCCATTCGTAAAGAGGTCGCGCAGCTCGGGCATGCCCGGGTGCAGCCCATAACTCACGCCATTGTCGGCCGTGCCCGGCAGGGCCAACAAGGTGCCCTGATCGAGCGCGAGATCGGAGCGGATGCCCCGGTACGCGTTGTACTGGCCGGTCTCCGTCGGTACGAGCATGTTGTAGGAATCGTTGCCGCCCGCGAGCAGGATGCAGACCAGGGCCCGGTAGCCCGGGGCGCTCTGCGCCGCCGCCGTGCGGGCGAGACCCAGGCTCAGGAGGCCGGTGGATAGCGTCGCCGAAGCCACGCCGAGCGAACAGCTATGGGAAAGAAATTGACGTCGGGTAATCATGGCTAAACCTCCCTGTCCTAGTACGTCACCGCGTAATCCGCGGAAACGAGCACGAGATACACGGCTACGCGCAGGCGAAAGTCGAGGTCTTCGACCTCGGTGACGATGCCTTCGATGACACCGAGCGTTGCCGGATCGATTGTCCTGCCCGTCATGACCAGGTTCAGGCGATCCACGAGCGCCACCGGGTCATCGACCAGCGGCTCGTAGTCGGCGTAGGTCAGGGTCACGGGCGCAAAAGGCTCGGGCGCGTCGCTGACGAAGTCGGCCGAGACGGCAAAGTCGATGAGGTTGGTGATGCCAACGACCGAATTGCTCGTCACGATCTGAAACTCGGGTGCGACAAGACCGGCATTCGCAATTTCCCCGGCGGGTGCGTGCGCCGGCAGGAAGAAGTTGAAGACGCTCGGCGAGGAGAGCGGATGCTGCTTGGTCAGTTCCTGCAGGAAGTAGCCTGCGACAAAGAGGAAGCCGTCGTCGCTCGTGGCGCCGAGCTGGCGCAGCATCGCCGAGTAGCGCAGCACGGGCTCGCGCAGCTTGCCGAAGTCGTCGCCGGGATTCGGCAACGCAGTCGCATCCGGATCGAGCAGGATGGCCCGGATGACCGCCTGCATGTCGCCGCGAACGCCCCTGCCGTTATCGTTGAAGGCATTGGCGACACGGTCGACATAGGCCGGTGACGGGTTCGACGTCGTGAGCCGCTGGATCAGGAGCTTGCCAATGAACGGGCCGACGTTGGGGTGATTGAACAGGTTGTCGATCGCGGCATCGATGTCCTCGATACCGGTCTGCCCATCCGGCACGACCTGGCCGTTCAGGAGGATTTTGGGCCCGGGTTCGTGGGCCGCATCGAACATACGCATCGGCACGTCGAAGAAGGGGTCACGCCTGCCGAAGAAGGCGCCCGGCCCGCCCCAGGACAGGCCCGTGAAGATCTTCGCGAACTCGCGGATCTCGACGTTTGAGTAGGTCGGCACCGGCTCGCCGTCCACGAGCGTTCGTGATCCGTCGTTTTCGAGCTCGAACAGCCCGATCGAGAACAGCTGCATGACCTCCCGGGCGTAGTTCTCATCCGGATATATGTTGTTCGCCGGGTCCGACTTGCCGTTGTTCAGGTGGCTCAGGTAGAAGCCCATGGCCGGGTGCAGTGTGACGCCGCGCAAGAGGTCGCGGAAGTTGCCGAAGGCGTTGTCGAGCAGGAGATCGTAGTAGGTGCTGAGCGCGGTCGGATAGACGATGAGTTCGTCCACGTTGTCAGAGACGACCATGATCTGGCTCAGCGCGAACGCGACCCGCTGCCTGAGCTGGTCCTCCGCCGTCAGCGTGTTGTGCCACCAGGACAGCCGCCGCGACAGGATCAGAAACTCGATGTCCTCTTCGAAGTCCTCGAACTCGCCG
>JAAUYE010047976.1_pt1 | contig 19645 bp, 17 predicted proteins | sample 7278081 | NCBI WGS metagenome assembly JAAUYE01 (sample SAMN14350131, study PRJNA611818) | marine sediment metagenome | isolation source: surface marine sediment (0.6m) | place: French Polynesia: Moorea | collected 2018-08
CGAGATTGCCGAAAACCTGGAGCGATCCGACCTCGGTTCTTACGCGACCAACAGTCTGACCTGTGCGCAGTACTTTGAGGGCAAATTTGAACCAGCGAGCAAGACGCTCGACGAATCGATGCGGCTCGCGACACCGGACGATGAATTATTCAGGGCGCACACCGGTTCGGACATTGCCGTCAATCATCTGTACTACAACGCCCTATTGCTCTGGCACCGTGGACTGCACGACGAATCGCTCGCCGCGTCCGAGGAGGCAGTCAAGCTCGCGCGTTCGCAAAGTAACGACTACTCGTTGTGTCTTGCGCTGATTTTCGCCTCGGTGGATGCGGGCTTCGCGCGCCGCGATTTCGACAGTGTAAGACGTGCATCGAGCGAAGTTATCGATCTGGCAGCCGGGCGGCCGTTCGGCGTCTGGGGCCTGCAAGGCGAGATGTTCAAGGTCTGGGCAGAGCTTGCGGATGATAGTACGCGCGCAACGATCGCCGCTGACGATCGCGTTGCCATGTGCCAGCATTTTGAAGAGTCGCTGGCGATGTACCGGGCGAGCGGTGCCGCTCTGAAAGTACCGATGCTGCTGGCTGCGCTTGCCGAGTCACTATTGCATGCTGCCCTGCCCGATCGCGCCTGGAAAGTCGTAACTGAAGGCATCGACCTCGCCGAGTCCGGCACCGACCAAGTGTGGCTCGCCGAGCTTTATCATGTGAAGGCGGCCTGCCTGCAGTCGCGTGGGCGGCCGTGGGCAGAAAGCGAATCTGAACTCAAGAAAGCCGTGTCCATTGCCGGCAACCAGGGGAGTGTCTCGCTCGAAGCGCGGGCTGCACGCAAGCTGGCGCAGCAGGAAGGGCTGCTGTCATGAGTTTTGATCCGTCAACGGAGCCAGCAGTCAGCCACAGCCAGGCACCCGCAACCTTGCTTGCGTACATGGAGCTGTCGCGCTATCCGCAGACCCTCGCCGTTGCTTTATGCACCTTGATTGGCGCGGTCCTCGCCGAAGTCAGCCTGACGACGACTGCGCTGATCGCGGTGATGGTGTCGAACGTCTGCCTGTTTGTCGGCGCGACGGCTCTTAATGATGCGTGCGATGTCAAGGAAGATGCGATCAACAAACCGCATCGGCCGGTGCCCTCCGGTCGCATCAGCCGCACGAATGCCAGCGTATTTGCCTCGGTGTTCTTCATTCTCGGCGCGATACTGGCGGCGCTGGTCGCGCCGTTGCTGGGCATCGCGGCAACGGTCGTCTGCGTTGTCAGTGTCGCCTACGCCACGCTGTTAAAGCGAATTGCGTTCCTCGGCAACGCTGTCGTCGCGACGGTGTCCATCTACCCGATTTATTGCATGTTGGTGGTCGGCGGCGAGCCAAACCCGATGTTCATGCACGTGATCGTATCTTTCCTGTTGTTCCGCTTCGGCGCGGAGCTCATCAAGACAGCTGAAGACCGCGCCGGTGACAGCCATGCCGGCATTCGAACGGCGGCCACTGTGTTTGGCGAGGCAGCCATCTACCGCGTCGGCAACATCGTCCTGATACTGGCCATTGTTGTGTTGAGCACTGCGCCAGAGCTTCACTGGCTCGTGGCGACGGGATTGCTCATTTCGATGTTGCTTGCCATCGCCGCATTCGCGTTGTCGCTGCGAGCGATGACCAAAGCACAGGGTCGGCGCATGATCTTCATCGAGCGAGCCATTATTGTCGTGATGATCACGGCGCTGACACTGCAGATCTTGTTGGAGAGGATCATCTAGTCGATTCGTGCGGCACGCCGATCGTCGCATCAAACCTTGGAGAGCGACATGAGAACAACAATTACATTCGTGACCTGCCTGGTTATCTCAGTTCTTGCAGCCGGCAGCGCAGAAAGTGCTGTACAGAAATACTCGTGCAACACACCGGTCGAACTGCAACCGGACAGCCGCATCTACAGCAAGGTAGTTGTCTCCACGCCCGGCGTCATCAAGGACACCGATGTCGTTATCAAGATCGACGCCACATCGAGCGACCCGTACGAATTGCAGCTGATCTACGGCACGTCGCCACTGCACCTTGGCGAGTTTCGCAATGACGTCTACATGACGCTCGACAATGAAGCGACGGAACCCTGCACCGAGGTCTGCAAGGACGGCTGTGGCGGCACATCGGCGAGTGATGTAGACGCGTGGACTGAACCGCAGGCATGCAAGCCGGTGGAAGGTTACGATTTCTTTGAGAAAGTTGATCCTGCCTATCACCCGTGGCAATTGTCTGTCGTCAAGGGCGAAGGAGAACTTTCGGAATGGCTGTTGAATATCGATCTCGAAGCCGGCGGAGTCAGCCAGAGTGAAAAGAAATGGGGCGGTATTGCTGTAGGTATCAGCTACCTGATCCTGACGGGCGCCTACATCATTCTTATCGTGCAGGGATTCCGAACAAAGAGTTACGGCATGCCGCTGATAGGGCAAGCAGCGATGCTTGCCGTGACCATTCTTGTCGTCGGCCCCGGCCCTGCGCTCCAGCCCTGCCTGTTTGATGTTTTCATACGGGTACCAGAAGGATTTGCACCAGGCTTTTCCGACCCGCAGAAACTCTACGCCGGCGCAACGGCTGCGCAATGGGTCTGGCGAATCGGACTCGTGATCCAGGGCATCGTGTTCTTCCAGTACCTGAAGTGGGGACGCGATCAGACTTTTGTTCTGAAGTTCCAGGAAAAATATTTCCACCTGACAGCGTGGGGCGTACTCGCGTTGTTTACCGTTATGTCGTACCTCTACATCGTCTTCTACCAGGACTACTACGTGAACGAGGTTTACTTGGTAGCGACCGTCATCCTCGCTGTGTCGTACCTTGGCAGCCTGCAGCTGAATTCAAATTTGCGCGGCTTCTCCGTGCTTGCTGCCTGGTGCTGGGCCATCGGCACGCTGTTGCTGTATATCGGTATCGTTATCGGCCACATGAATGAAGCATTTCATGATCACCTCGACACAGGCTACGAGTTCATTCACGCGTTGTATGTTCTGGCGGTCATTTTCTTCGCGGCTTACGCCATCGGCCTGACACGACGTTATCGATCGATGGACGCGTTGTCAGCCAACCGCCCGGCGCGCTAGCGCGTCAGTCGGCGGGTTTCGTCGCCGAGAAGAAGTTGTGCATGATGTGCCCGCCGAGAAGGCCCTCGGTGTACGCGATGGCACCTTTGATGTGACCCTGGCGGTTCGCGCGCATCCGCGCGTTGAACGAGTAGACCAGCCAGTCAATGTGCAATTTGGCCGCCAATGCCGGCAGGCGACACTGGCGTCGGATCATGCGCGCACAGGGCGCGACGAGGTCGGAGATATTGACGATCCGGGCCTCGTCGAAGCCAAGCTCATCGAGCAGCGCGGCGACCTCGGATTGTTTTGAGATGAACGGAATGTGCCAGCCATTCTGCAGGTCTCTGTAGGCTGCCGCCTGCTTCTGCGTGAACGGGGCTTCCTGGATCAGGTAGTCAATGGCCCGCCACGACCCGCCGGGCTTTAAAACGCGAAAGACGCCTTTCAGGAACGCCCGCTTGTCGGCCGAGTGACACATCGTTTCCTGGTTGGTGACGATGTCGAAGGAGTTATCCTCGAAACTGATCCGGTCCATGTCCATGACCCGGAAATCACAGAGGTCCGCCACGCCCTTTGATGCAGCGAGCTCATGCGCTATCGCGATGTGCTCTTCGGTAATCGTGATGCCGGTGACATGGCAACCGTACTTCGATGCCGCCCAAACCGCGAATCCACCGTTGCCGCACCCGATATCGAGAATCCGCGTCGCGCTACCAATGCCGAGATCGCGAATCACCATTTCGTTGGAACGGATCAGCGACTGCTGAACATTTTCAACATCGTCTTCCCAAACACCGAAATGCCAGCCGTTGGAATCGCCGCTGTAGAAACGATAGTTCTGCGTCAAATCTGCGTAGTAACCGGCAATGTCCATATAAGTCCGTTCCCTTGTGGTGGTCGTCTGAGGGTAGAATCGGCACCTTAGGGGGGTTGCAATGAAAATGCCACCGTTTGTCAGCGAACTTAAGAGACGCAGGGTCTTCCAGGCAGTCGGTATCTATGCCGTTGCTGCATGGTTGATTATGCAGATCGTTGACGTCGTCAACGAACCGCTGCACTTGCCGGGCTGGTTCGATACGGTTGTCGTTCTGCTGTTGATCCTGGGATTTCCGATTGCATTCCTGTTGGCATGGGTCTTCGATATCACGCCCAGAGGTGTGGTACGAACAGACGCTGAACATGACGACGTCGCAGCACCCAACGATGCACCAGCACCTGAAAATTCGCTGGCGGTGCTGCCGCTCGAGAATCTGAGCTCCGACCCCGACAAAGCGTACTTCGCCGCCGGCATTCACGAAGAAATCCTGGCACAACTGGCAACGATAAAAGCGCTGCGCGTAATTGCGCGGACATCGGTGCTCCAGTACGCGACAGAGAGCAAAGCTATCCCGCAGATCGCGAAGGAACTTAACGTCGCTGCCGTGATGGAGGGTACGGTTCGATATGACGGGGATCGGGTTCGTATCAGTGCACAGCTTGTTGCCGCTGACAGCAACGTAAGACTTTGGTCGGAAAGTTACGACCGGCAACTGAACGATATCTTCGAAATTCAATCGGACATCGCCACACGTATCGCGAAAGCCCTCACCGTTGAGCTGTCATTAGTCGAACAGGCGTCTCTGAGCGAACGGCCTACGGACTGCGCCGAAGCGTACGAACCGTTCTTGAAAGCGCTGGCAATTTATCGGGAAGGCGACAGCGCAGTTGGCGTAACCGGCTCCACCGGCAAGCGTCTCGGAATCCAGGAGTATCTCGACAAAGCGTTGTCCCTGGACCCCGACTTTGCACTCGCGCATGCGTGGAAGGCGTGGTTCTACTCGTACTCCCGCGCGTACGAATCGGTACCGGAGGCCGAATGGCTGTCTTACAGTACGCGGCTGGATGAACGAGTCCGCGATCACGCCGACAAGGCACTGGCATCAAACCCGAAGATCGGCCTGGCGCACACCGCCCATTCAAGGGTGTATCTTTACAACTGGTCTATCGGTAAGGCCGAACGATCCGCTGACAAGGCGCTCGAGCTCAGCCCCAACGACTCGGAAGTCCTGCGCTGGTCGGCGAACATCAAGTGGTTCGGTGAACGTAAGCAAGAGGCTATCGAACTGGCCGAGCTCGCCGCCCTGTCGGATCCGAAGAACGGCTTTTACCATGACCTGCTGGGACGGACATTTCACTCTGCGGGAAACTATGAGGAAGCGACAGCTGCGTTCAAACATTGTGTCGAGATCGACCCCGGCACAGCGATCAACTATATATCGCTCGCTCGCCCCGAACTTGCCATGGGCAACACGGACAACGCGAGAGAGGCGCTGAACGTCGCCGAGAAACTCCTCGGTCAAGGTGGCTCGCCTGCTCTGTACGCTGACCTCGCCAACGGCTTCGCAAGGCTCGGCAATACACAGGCTGCTACCGTGGCAGCGGAGAAAGTATCCGAACTGTCGGCAACAACCTACGTTGATCCTGCTGTTCGTGCATTCGCCTACGCCGCGACCGGCCGATACGATCAGGCAACCAGGCAACTCGAGCGACTTGCAGAAAACAAGGCACTGCTCGCAAGCCCGTTCACACTGATGTTCATTCGGGAGAACAGCTGGGCCGACCCGGAACTCGACAGCGACGAGTTCGTTAGTCTGAGAGAATCGTTAGCCTTTGACGATTAGGATTTAGCTGCGTCAATTCGCAAACGAAGCCTGGCGCTGATGTTTGCCTGGAGATGGTGGCCAGGGGCGGAATCGAACCACCGACACGCGGATTTTCAATCCGCTGCTCTACCAACTGAGCTACCTGGCCGTACAGGTGGGGCGGGCTATTAGACCGGCACAGAGCCCGTCAGTCAAGGGCGAACGGCCGCCTCCGTAACATAGCGGATTTCCCTGACTACCCTCGGAGCCGGTCTGACCAATATGATTAGTGGGCCTGGGTCATTACCTGATCGATAACAGGAGTCATTATGAGCTTCCGCACGTTTTTGACTTTCGCGCTTGCTGTCACTCTTGTTGGGTGTGGCAAGCAGCCCCCCGCTGAAGAACCCGCGGTGGAACCAGCCGCCGACGAGCCTGCTGCAGCCGTCGAGGCCGCGCCTGCGGAAACAGCGACTGTCGAGTCGGCAGCCTCCGAGCCCGCTTTCAACCAGGAGTTTCTTGATCACATGCACGCACATGCCGAGCGTGTCGACGAACTCATGTACGCACTGGACGACGGCGATCTCGATGGGGCCAGGACAGCCGCTTACTGGCTGTCGCGGCACAAGACCGTCGAGGGTATTCCCGATGAGTGGCAGATGTACGTAGCCGGCATGCGCGAAGCAGCATCACGCGTTGAAGGCGCCGCCGATCTGCAGGCTGCGCGCACAGCGGCCGAGGCAATATCGCCTCATTGCCAGGGTTGCCACGCAGCCGCCGGTATTCTCGACAAGCAGTGACGGCACTCGCCCCGGCCCGGCATTGTCAGCCGGCCGCTGAGGCGAATCTGTGAACCGGTCCTGACCTCGCAGTATCGCTGCGGTTATACTCCGGAGCTATCGCTGGCAACTCTGGTCGTATCGCTAATGGGCCTGCTTTTCTGGAAGGACAACCGCAAGATCGACGACTTTGCACAGGCCGTCGCCGACGACCTGTTTAGCTATGTCCAGCCCGACGTAGCACTGCAGCATGTTCTTGGCCAGAGCGACGTGTCGAAGAAAAAGAAGGCCAAGATCGACCAGAAATTCACGGACATCCGGCTGCAGATGAAGCGTTTCAGCGAAGCGAACTCGCTCGGTGTTTATGGCAAGGCCCGGCTGCAAAAGCAGTTCAACGACCGTCTCGAGGAGCTGGGCTACAAGGTCGAGGTCGTCAACAGCATCACCGAGAACTTCCTTATCAGTAACGTGTAACGCGACGCGATGAAAGACGCCGAGACGAAGAAACTCATCGGGCAGATTCACGAAGCCGCGAAACTCCTGGCTAGCGGCAACCGCAGCGAAGCGTTGCTGATCTACCACGAGCTCAAAGAGCGCAGCGAGCGCAGCCCGGTCGTAGAACTGCAGCTCGGTCATCTCTGCGAGGACTTTGGCGACATCGACGAAGCGGTGATGCATTACCAGATCGCCGTGGAAGAAGAGCCGGACAACGCGCGGAATCTCAGCATACTCGGCACGTCCTATATCAACGCCAACGAACTCGACAAGGCAAAGGAAGTGCTCGAAAAAGCGCTCGAGCTCGACCCCGACATCGTCGAGGCACAACACGGACTCGGCATCTACTACATGCGCCGGGCGGACCATGAGAACGCCGTCGGTCCGCTTACCCGCGCCTGCGAACTCCGGCCGCGCGACGTCAATGTGCGTATCAACCTCGCGGCGACGCTCGAGAGGCTCAACCGGCACGACGACGCGCTGACCAACGCTAACCGCGCGCTGCAGCTCGACAACAAGCACCCGGCCGCGCACCTCGTCGTGGTTGACATCCTGTCAAGGACGGGCGACATGGACGGCGCGCTGCAGCAAGTCGAAAAACTCGTGAAGCTGCAACCGCAGTTCGGCGCCGCCTACGACCAGCTTGCGCGCATGCGCAAGTTCACCGACGACGATCTGCCCGTGATCAGAAAGGCGGAGAAGGCGCTGAAGCACGGGATGCCGGCCAAAGAACGTTGCAACCTTTTGTTCGCGATCGGCAAGATGTATGACGACTGCGGCAAGTACGACGAGGCGTTCGCCAGCTACGAACAGGCTAACCTGCTGCGCAAGCACCGCTACGACATCGACGATGACCGGGATCTCGTCAAAGCATTGCACCGCGCTTTCTCAGCAAAGAATATTGCGGCCCTGGCGAAGAACGGCAACCCATCGGAGAAGCCCGTATTCATCGTCGGCATGCCGCGCTCGGGCACGACGCTCATGGAACGCATCATTGCGAGCCATCCCCTGGGCGGCGGCGCAGGCGAACTTCCGCAGATGCTGAGCGCCGGCCACAAGATGTTCCCGAAAGGCGCACGACGCAAGTCACTCAAGCAACTGCAGTATGCGCTTGGCAAGGACAAGATCGAGGTGTTTACCGAGGACTTTCTGCGAGTGCTCGAGCAGGGCAACCGCGATGCGGTGCGCATCGTCGACAAGATGCCGTTCAACGCGCGTTTTCTCGGTCTCATTCACGTTCTGTTTCCCAATGCGACCATCATTCACGCGATACGCCATCCGCTCGACAGCTGCCTGTCGTCCTACTTCCAGAACTTCGAGGATCTGTGGTGGGCGAATGACCTGCAAGTCATTGGCAAGGAGTACACGCTGTACCGCAAGTCGATGGAGTACTGGAAGAGCGTCCTGCCGGAGGGCACGATCGTCGACGTCCATTACGAGAGCCTTGTAGAAGATCCCGAGACCCACGCGCGGCGCATGCTTGATGCCATTGGGCTGGAATGGGACCCGTCCGTGCTGGAGTTCTACCGCAAGAAGGGGGTCGTCCGCACCGCGAGTGTCGCCCAGACGCGGCAGAAGATATACAAGAGCTCACGCGCGCGCTGGATGAACTACACCGAGCACCTCGGCCCGCTCGTCAATGAGATTGCGCCCTTCCTCGAAGAAGACAGAGGGTTGCTGGCCGAACACGGCATCGAATTGCCGTCCGGTCCCGGTTGGCTCAAACGACTGGTCAGCTAGTCGTTAACGTCTTCAACATTGAACTGGCCCGTAATCCGGCGCCAGAGGTGTGACCAGGAAACACCGACCGCAAGCACGACTGATAACGCGACAAGCGAGATCCAGGTGATAGCCGTAGCGGTGTTCGACTCGAGCATTCCGATGTCGTAGAACAGCCAGATAACGGCGCATACGATCAGGCCGGCAATCACAGACCCAAGAGCTCCCAGGGCGCGCCAGGTAGCTACCAGGTAGACGGCCCACCCGGCGGCGAGGACACCAATCAACAGCAGATGTAGCGGTCCGAAGTCCGCTTCGGGACCCAATGCTGTCCCGATCCAGTGAAAGGCGGAATGCCCGCTGGGGTTAAAGGTCACCAGGACCAGGACCAGCGCTGAAGCAAGCCGCCACAGGAAACCAACGGCGGTCATACCACTCGTGGAAACGTCTTTTTTCTTCTCGGCCATCGTTTGGACTCTGTCAAAACCTCGAACTTTAGTTTACCCGCGCAGTACTTTAGATAGTACCGGTGCACTCAGCCGGCGCCAGCAGTGCTATTCTATTACTGTAAGAGGCGCGCGGAGGTGACCTCTTGAACGCTGACCTGCTACAGGGTTTCTACCTCAGGGACTTGCTCATCGAGCCCGGAAAAGGGCGCGTTTCGAGCAGGCAGGGATCCGAACATCTTCCTCCCAAGGCCACCGAAGTCCTGCTGTGTCTTGCCCGGCGTCCGGGTGACCTCGTTACCCATGACGAACTGCTCGAATGCGCCTGGGGCGAGCACCAGGGCAGTCGTGAGGCGCTAAGCCATGCTGTGAGCGAGGTCCGTCACGCTCTGGGCGACCACAAGGACGATCCTGAGTACATCCAGACCCTGCCACGACGCGGCTACCGTTTGCTCGTAACGCCGACGCCGGCGGATGGCGACACTGGCTCGATCGTTCTGGGTGCCAAGAACAGCATCAGCCCGGAAGAACTGGGGCTGTTTGAAAACCTCAAGCAACGTGGCGTTCTGGAAACCGGGATTGCATATCTCATTCTCGGCTGGCTGATCATCCAGGTCGCGGACATCGTATTCGGGCAATTACTCCTGCCGCGGTGGACCGGCACTTTTGTTACGGTGCTGGTCATTGCCGGTTTCCCGATCGCGCTGATCCTTTCCTGGTTCCTGGAAATACGGCATGGCAACGCGATACTCGATGAGCTTTCACCACGTGACGCTCGCCGGCGGCAGTTCAGTCGGACTTATATGTCTGTGGTGTCGGCACTCGCGATCGCGGCAGTTGCAGTGTTTGTCTATGACCAAAGCATCGGGCTGCCGGTGGAAGTGGATGACCCATCGAATGCTATTGACGAAAGCTCTGTGCCACCTGTGCATGAGAACTCAATCGCTGTGCTGCCGTTCTTTAATGTCGACGGCAGCGAGGAAACCGGCATTTTCGCCAATGGACTGGTCGACGATGTCATAACCCGGCTTTCTCGCGTGCCTGACCTTCTGGTCTCATCTCGTGGCGACTCTTTCACTCTGGCACCAAATTCATCTTCGAAGAAGGTCCGTGAGCGTCTCAGGGTGGCCACGTACCTGGAGGGCAGCGTACAGACTGAGGGCGACACACTCAGAATCATAGTGCAGATGATCGATTCGGAAACCGGCTTTCATATCATGTCGCGCAGTTTCGACCGACCACGCGAGGACTTCTTCGATGTCCGTGATGAGGTGACGCAGTTAACTGTTGCCAACGTCCGCGTGGCACTTCCCTTGGACAAGCGTGACTTGTCCTTGCAGTCGGACGACATATCTACGCTGGATGCGTACATGCTTTATCGGCGCGGCATGGACGCCGTTCAAAGCGCAACTTCGATGAACAATATCAACACTGCGCTACGTTGGTTCGACGAGGCTTTGCGTATCGATCCGGAGTACGCTGCGGCGCACGCCGGAAAATGCGTCGCCTATGAAAACGCGTATCGTGAGACCCAAGCGTCTCACCTAATCGACGGGGCCCAGGCAGCTTGCTCGACTGCGCTTCAGCTGAACCCGAACCTCGTTATCGTCCATACAGCACTTGGTGATCTTTATTATTCGACCGGCAGACTGGGCGAGGCGGAGCGGTCTTACTTGCGGGCTCTCGAGATCGACCCGTCGAATTCGCAGTCATATCTGGGTCTGGGAGAGATCTATCTGGCTCTCAACCGGCCCAGAGAAGCCGAAGACCAGCTGCGGCAAGCCGTCGGCCTGCATCCCGGTGACTGGTTCCCATATAACCGTCTTGGCCAATATCTTTTCCGTACGGGACGGTATGTCGAGGCGGCACAGCAGTTCGAGTACGCTATCGCCCTTGACCATGCGAACAGTAACGCCTATTCAAACTTGGGCGCCGCCTATATGTTGGCTGGCGACTTTGTTTCTGCGCTTTCGGCGTTCGAGAAGTCGCTCGAAGTCACCCCGAAAGCTGCGACGTACACTAACCTCGGCATGCTTCACTACTACCTGGGGGATATCGAAGAATCCATCGCCAACCATCGCAGGGCGACAGAACTGGAACCAAATGAGAGATGGCCGCACTCCAACCTCGGCGACGCCCTGTGGATAGCAGGAGATAATGAAGGTGCCCGCAAAGCCTTTGAAGAAGCGCTGCTTCTTGCACAGCGCGCATTGAGCATCAATTCAAACGATCCATCCACGATGATGGACATGGCTTGGATTCACGCCATGCTAGGCAACGATGGTGCTGCAGCATCTTTGATGTCAAGAGCGCGTGAGCTAGCACCAAACGATCCATATACGCATTACTACGACGGGCTGGTCCGTTATCGTGCCGGGGAGATTGATGGCGCTATTGACGCCTTCCAGGCGGCCATAGAAATGGGCTATCCGTTAGCAATGCTTAGCGCAGAGCCTCACCTAAGGGCCCTGCATTCTGATTCGAGGTTCCTTGAGATTCTAAGCGAGAGTTAATAGCTCACGAAGAGTTGCGCAACACCCAACTAATTTCGGATCAAGACGCTGGAGATAGAAGGAGAAAAAATGCGAAGAATACTTTCAGCAATAGCGATGTTGTCGCTGCTAATGGCTTGTTCAGCTCAAGAAACCAGCCCAGATCCCTCAGCGATATCCGAAACCTCAACATTGAATCCAGCGCAAGTCTTTAATTGCGCGGCAGGTAATGGAATTACGCCCTCAAACATCATGTACGGTAGCAGCTCGATCAAGATCACCCCGCCGGAGCACTCGGTGTTTAAGAGCAAAGGGTATTGGCGGATCCGTCTACAGCCTGAAAACGGCTACGAAGATGCCCTTGTGACTATTCTCGGCAAATCGAAACAGGCCCTCGAGTGGATCCATGAAGCCGAAACAGCTCCGACTAATCCCACCTTTATATGCATTAGTCTGGAAGATGTTGAGAAGGGTACATATGACTACAGCGTGTCGATTGAAGGTATCGGCACCATCGACCCACGCGTCATCGTCAAGGATTGAGAAAAGGCCGGGCTTGCGCCCGGCCTTATTGCTCGCCTGTACCTATCGGGGGGAGAGAGAGGGGTCAGGCTGCCTTTAGTGCATCTGAGGCTGAGAGATATTCGTAGCCCAGGTCGTGCGCTACGGCCTCGTGGTTTACATGGCCGGCGTGGACATTGAGTCCATTCGCCAGGTGAGAGTCTCTGGTCAGCGCATCACGCCAGCCGTAGTTCGCCAGATCCTTGACGAACGGTAATGTCGCGTTTGTGAGCGCAAACGTGCTGGTACGAGGAACGGCGCCAGGCATATTGGTTACGCAGTAATGAACGACGTCGTCGACGACGTATGTCGGTTCAGCATGCGTTGTCGGCCGGCTGGTCTCGAAGCAACCGCCCTGGTCGATCGAGATATCGACCATGACGGCGCCCCTGTGCATATCCCTGACATTTTGCGCGGAGACCAGCTTGGGCGCCGCAGCGCCTGCGATCAGAACCGCACCGACAACCAAATCGGCTTCTGGAACCAGCTCGTCAATAGCATGCTTGGTCGAATAGATCGTGTGCACGCGGCCGCCCCAGACGTCGTCTATCTGGCGCAAACGTGGCAGCGAACGGTCGAGAATCGTGACGTCCGCGCCCAGGCCAATGGCCATGTCCGCAGCGTTGAATCCCGACACGCCGCCGCCAATCACGACGACTTTCGCGGGCTGTACGCCGGGCACGCCGCCGAGCAGTACACCGCGTCCGCCGTTTGCTTTTTGCAGATGGTACGCACCGGATTGAATTGACAGACGGCCCGCGACTTCCGACATCGGCGTCAGCAGCGGTAACGAACCATCGCTCGCCGTTACCGTCTCGTAAGCGATTGCTGTCGTGCCAGACTCGACGAGCGCTTTCGTCTGTTCCGGATCCGCCGCCAGGTGCAGGTACGTGAACAGCACCTGGTCGTCACGCAGCATCGCGCATTCATTGAGTTGCGGCTCCTTGACCTTGATGATCAGGTCCGCGGTATCGAAGACCTCTTTGGCCGTGCCGAGTACCTTGGCGCCGGCAGCCTCGTAGTCGGCGTCAGTCATGCCGATACCCATGCCGGCGTTCGTTTCGACAAATACGTCGTGGCCGTCGTGCACGAGCTCGCGCACGCCAGCCGGCGTCATGCCGACGCGGAATTCCAGTGTTTTTATTTCTTTTGGTACCCCGACCTTCATGAGTCCTCTCCCATAGCTCATGCCTCAGATAATAGATTACGCGCCTGGAAGCGCTGTCTGCTTGCTATTGAGGTGACTGGCAGCCTCTTTTGTGGCATTTTCTGTCATTAATTAGTCTTTTTTCGCAATTTTCTGCGATACGAATGGACAGATACGACCGACATATTCTCGAAGTGCTTCAGAAGGACGGGCGCATCAGCAACAAGCAGCTGGCCGAGCGCGTCAACCTGTCCGAATCGGCCTGCCTGCGACGCGTCCGGGCTCTCGAGGACAGCGGCACCATCCAGCGTTACGTTGCGATGCTGAGCCAGGACCGCGTGGGCGTGTCAGGCGATGTGCTGGTCCACATCGGGCTGCACCGTGAGGAGCAAAGTGAACTCGCCGCGTTCGAAGAAGCCGTCCGTCAAATTCCTGAAGTCATGGAGTGTTATCTTATGACTGGAGAATTTGATTACTTGCTACGAGTGGTTGTCGCGGACATGGCGGACTTCGAGCGCCTTCACAAGGAAGAGCTCACGCGGCTGCCGGGAGTGGCGCGAGTCAATTCGAGCGTGGCAATACGCAAGGTACTCAAACGTACGGCACTACCCCTGCGATGACACTCACAGAGCAATACCTCGAGGCGCGCGGCGTCATGCCCCGGCTTGCCGCCAGGCTGTCGCCCGAAGACACCGTCGTGCAATCGATGCCCGACGTCAGCCCTTCAAAGTGGCACCTGGCTCACGTCACGTGGTTTTTCGAGCAGTTCATCCTGCGCGAGTACAACAACGATTACGTTTCCATCGACGATCGTTACCACTACCTGTTCAACTCCTACTACTTCACGGCAGGGCAGATGCATGCTCGACCGCGGCGTGGTCTGTTATCGCGTCCGACGTTGGCCGAGATCCTCGACTACCGGGCACACGTCGACTCAGCGATGCAGGAGTTGCTGGCCACGTCTGGTGACAAACCGGATATCGCATTCCGTGTCGCGTTGGGAATTCACCACGAACAGCAGCACCAGGAGTTGTTCCTGACCGACATCAAGCACGTGCTGTCATGCAACCCGCTGCAGCCGGCTTTCGATGCCGGCCTGTCGCAATCCGGCTCGGGTGACGTGCGAGACATGGCGTTCGAGAACGGACCAACGGGAATTCAACAGGTCGGAGCTACCGGAGAAGGATTTTTCTTCGACAATGAGACACCGCGTCACGATGCGCTGCTCCACCCTCACAGCATCGCCAACCGACTGGTCACCAATAGCGAGTTCCGCGAGTTCATAGCGGCCGGTGGGTACGCACAGTCGGACTTGTGGCTATCCGACGGCTGGACGACCGTGAATGAGCGCGGCTGGAACCGACCTTTGTACTGGAGCGAGGATCTGGACAGCGAGTTCACGCTCGGCGGGCCTCGCGATATCGATCCCGGGGCGCCCGTTACCCACGTGTCTTACTACGAGGCCGATGCGTTTGCGCGTTGGGCCGGCGCGCGGCTGCCCACGGAGTTCGAGTGGGAGGTCGCGGCCAGTAATGCGAACACAGACGGTAATTTCATGGAGTCGGGCTACCTGCACCCGGTTCGATCGGGCACCGACCAGCTGTTTGGCGACAACTGGGAGTGGACGTCATCGTCCTACGCACCCTACCCCGGCTTCAAACCGCTGGAAGGTTCTCTCGGCGAATACAATGGCAAGTTCATGTGTAACCAGATGACAGTTCGCGGCGGTTCCTGCGCCACGGCGCGCAGTCACATTCGCGCGAGCTACCGCAGCTTCTTTTACCCGGACGCGCGCTGGCAGTTCCTGGGCTTTCGCCTGGCGAAGGACGCCGCATGACTGCGCGCAGCGACGAACTGGCGGAAATCCTGGCGGGCCTCAAGCAGCCGCAGAAAATGATCTCGCCGAAGTATTTCTACGACGAGCGCGGCTCGCAGCTATTTGATGCGATCACCCACCTGCCCGAGTACTACCCAACCGAAACCGAGTTCCGCATCATGCGCGACAACGTCGACGAGATCGCCGACCTTGTGGGCCCGCAGGCCAGCCTGATCGAATACGGCTCCGGCTCCAGTCGCAAGACCCGCGTCCTGCTCGAGCACCTGTACGATCTCGCCGTTTACGTCCCGGTCGATATTTCCGAGGACCATCTCATTGCGACGGCCCTCAAGGTCCGCGGCGAATTTCCGGATCTCGAAGTTCTGCCCGTCGTTGCCGACTTTACGCAGCCTTTCGCGCTGCCCGATCCCGCAATCATGCCGCGGCGCAATGTCGTGTACTTTCCGGGCTCGACGATAGGCAACTTTACGCACGATGCGGCACAGCATCTGCTCGAAGTCATGTACCAGGAGGCCGGCGCCGATGGTGCGATGCTGATTGGCGTCGACCTGCAAAAGGACCCCGCGATCATCGAGCGAGCCTATAACGACAGCGCGGGTATCACTGCGGAGTTCAACCTCAACATGCTGACTCACCTCAATCGTGAGTTCGGCTTCGATTTCGACGTCGGCGCCTACACGCACAGCGCGATCTACGATGAGGATGAGGGTCGCATGGTCATCGAGCTGATCAGCCAGCGCGACCAGGTCGTTACGATCGACGGCGAGACCATTGCCGTGGCGGACGGTGAGGCCATCCTGACCGAGTACTCGCACAAGTACACGCTGGAAGGATTCGCGAACATGGCACAGAGGGCCGGCTTCGCCGTGCGCAAGGTCTGGACCGACGCGGACGAACTATTCAGCGTGCAGTATTGCGTGCGGGGCTGAACGCCCGCCGGGATCCTACGAATCGGGATTGACGAACTCGTCGGGTACCGCGGAACCTTCCCCGAAAAAGAACTTCTCCATTTCGGTTTCGAGGAACTTGCGCGCTTCGGGCTCAATGGGCGTCAGGCGGTATTCGTTGATCAGGATCGTCTGGTGCGCGAGCCACTTCTGCCACGCTTCCTTGGAGACGTTGTCGTAAATACGCTGGCCGAGATCCCCCGGATACGGCGCGAAGTCGAGGCCTTCGGCGCCTTCGCCGAGCATCACACACTTAATGGTTCTTGACATGAATTTCGCTACTCAGTGAATCGATCAGTTTCTGTACCGGGGCCGCGATGCCTCCGGGAGGCGCGGCATCCAGCCGGTGCCAGGTTGCATCAGGTCCATCGGCGACTCTACGCGAGGCATCGTCGATGTGCACTACCACGGGCTGAATATCGAGATCGTAGTGGCTGAAGCTGTGGCGCAGAACGCCCCACAACACCATCTCACGCTGTGTCGCTTCCAACCTGTCCCGACACCACTCGGCGACCTCGCCGTTTTCGAGTTCCGGAAGGCTCCACAACCCTCCCCAGATTCCGGCCGGGGGTCGCTTTTCCAGGTAGACCGCCCCGTCGTTGACCGCCAGCACCATCGTGGTCGACCTCAAAGGTCGCGCCTTTTTTGGCTTGCGTCCCGGATACTGCTCGACAGCCGACTCTGCCAGCGCCACGCAATCGGCGCTCACGGGACAGGCGTCGCACAGGGGCTTGCTGCGGGCACAGACTGTCGCACCGAGGTCCATGATGGCCTGCGTGTAGTCCCCGACCCGCTGTTGCGGCGTATGGGTCTCGGCCGCCGCCCAGAGTGCTTTGCCGACGGCCGTCTTGCCTGGCCACCCGCCAATAGCGCGATGTCTCGCGAGCACCCTTTTGACGTTGCCGTCGAGAATCGCGTGCCGCTGCCCGAATGCCAGCGACAGAATCGCGCCGGCCGTCGAGGGACCGATGCCGGGCAACGCGCAGACGTCGTCGAAATCGTCCGGAAACACCCCGTCGAAATCGTCGCGGATAACGCCCGCGGCCTTGTGCAGGTTACGTGCGCGCGCGTAGTAACCGAGACCGGACCAGTGATCGAGAACGGCATCGAGCGCCGCATCGGCCAGAGCGCCGACGTCCGGGAAGCGCTGCATGAAGCGCTCGTAATAGGGAATCACGGTGCGCACCTGCGTCTGTTGCAGCATGATCTCCGACACCCACACGCGGTAGGGATCGTCGACCTGCCATGGCAGATCCTTGCGGCCGTGGTCATCAAACCACGACAGCAGTCGCTCCGCGAAATCAGTCTCTGTCACGGAAGAGCTTGTCGAGCAGGCGATCCTTGATCTCTTCCTCGACTTTCTTCTTGGCCTCTTCCTTGAGCATCTCCTCGACGTCAGGTGCGATACTCGGGTCCGTCAGCGGCCCGCTGATTTTCAATGGAATCTCGGCCTTGCTGAAGTCGTCGAGCTCATCCGGAGTCAGGGCGCTCGCGAGCTCCGGTTTCTCAAGGATTCTTGCCACGAGGCCATAGTCGACCTCCCCCGCAACGAAATCGACTTCGCCTCTGCCGGTCAGCCGCATGAACGGCAGTTCGGCGACAAGATCGTCGTTGCGAAACACGCCATCGGTCACGGGGCCCGTCGCCCGAACGTTGCTGAACTGCGTGCGCGCCGGCGTCGCTGGTTCGGGCGGGGTCTCCTGTCGCAACAGGGCGCGCGCGCGGCGCAACTCGTACCAGACATCGGTGCCTTCCCAGGCCCCGTCGAGCAGCTCCATCTCGATGGTACCGTCGAGGTCCTGTTGAATCGCCGCCAGGTCGGCGCCGCGACCGCCCAGGCGGAATGCACCGTTGATAGTTCCCGTGATGTTGTCCTGTTCGAACATTGCCAGTGCCAGCGCGCCCAGGCTGACACCCTGGATGTTTTCGTTGACCGAAAGTGCCGGCACATCGCCGGAGGCGTTGATGCGCACATCGCCGTTGTAGCTGCCGTCGAAAAAGTCCGCGGCGATCGGGTGCAGGCGCAGGTCGCCGTCGGCAACGTTAAGTCCCAGTTCTACGTTGTCGAAGCGCATGCCGCTCAGGTCGGCGCCGGCGACGGTCAGGTTGCCGCGCGCGTTCAACGACCGAATCAGCTCAACCGGAATCTCGACCGGCACCGCGTCGCCCTCGACAGTCTCCGGATCGACTGCAGGCGCCATATAGCGATCGAGATCGATCTCGTCCGCCGCCAGGTCAATGCTGATGGTGCCCGCCTCATTGCGAGCCACCGACATGCCTCCCGTGAACGTTGTGTCGTCGACCACCAGCTCAACGCCGGTCAGCGCGATGGCATCGTCATCCAGTCGCACATCGCCCTCGAAGATGACTTTGCCCAGCGCGTCAGGATCCGCCGTGACCGGGGGCTCGATGTTGAGCCGGGTCATCAGAGCCTTGAGCGAAAACGCATCCACCTTGACGTGAAAATCGTTGCCCTGGTCGAGACCCGATATGACCGCGTCGATACCGACCGCCGAGATTTCCGCATCACGCAGCATGACGCCATCATCGACAGGAACCAGGGCCGTCTCCACCGAGAAATCACCCGCGAGGTTCGCCGGCTGCAGCTCAAAATTGAAACTGCTGCGAATGTCGATGGGATCGCTGCCGCCGATCCGTCCCGTCGCAAAATTGAAATTGGTCAGGCTGTAGCTCTCGCCCGCCTGCGCATCCTCGTAGCGCACTGCAGCGTTCGAGATACCGATGCTTGCGACGCTCAGCTCGACTCCCTGGCTGGCCTCCGCGGCTACAATTTCATCGACCGGAACGTCGGGTGCTGGTTTCTCCTCGGCCGCGGAGTGCTGGGTCATGTCCTCCCAGTTATTGCGCCCGTCCTCGGCGACGGCGAGATTGAGCTGGAACGAGTCCAGCACGACGGCTCCGATCTTGAGCCCCTCGCCGCGGATCAGTGGCATGACCTCGACGCTAAGTCGAGCCTCCTCGAAGCTCAGGAACGGCTGGTCGCCGAACCCGGGCGCGTTGCCGAGCGTCGTCCTGCCGATGTCGATCCCGAACCGCGGAAATACGGACAGCTCGAGATCCCCTTCGATCAGCAGGTCGCGGCCCGTCTCGCGGCGAACCTCTTCGGCAATGCGATCGCGGTAATCGTTAGGTTCGAAAAACAGGGAAATGGCGATCGCGGCCAGTACGAACAGGGCCGCGATGCCAAGAACGAGGTAGAGAAGTTTTTTGAGCAGACCACCCATTGACGGCCTCCGTTGAGAGACCGTCTAGGGTATCAAATTACTTGCACATTTCGACGTCGCCGTTGAGCGTCGTGATCGTTACGCGGCCGTCGCCATCGCCTTCGGAGAAGCTCAGCTCCCAGCCCGGCGCGTATTTGCTGGTGCGCTCCGCTTTCGGGCCGAAACAGTTGTCGATATCGCCATTGAACGTTTCGATGTCGAACCTGGCCGAAACTCCGCCGGCAAACAGGATATCCACGTCGCCATTGACAGTCTCAATGGACAGCTTCCCGCTGTCGCGCAGCTCCGCG
>JAAUYE010041010.1_pt1 | contig 19632 bp, 15 predicted proteins | sample 7278081 | NCBI WGS metagenome assembly JAAUYE01 (sample SAMN14350131, study PRJNA611818) | marine sediment metagenome | isolation source: surface marine sediment (0.6m) | place: French Polynesia: Moorea | collected 2018-08
CCCAGAACTGGAACAGGCAGTGGCACGGCGGCAGCGCCATGTTTTCGATCTCGGCCACGTTCCAGGCGCTCAGCATGATGCGCCGTGAATCCGGATTCGTCTTGATCTGCTCGACAATCTGCGCGATCTGGTCGACGTGCCCGCCATCGGGCGTCGGCCAGCTGCGCCACTGCACGCCGTAAACCGGCCCGAGCTCACCGTTCTCATCGGCCCACTCGTCCCAGATCGAGACGCCGTTGTCCTTGAGGTACTGGATGTTGCTGTCGCCGCGCAGGAACCAGAGGAGTTCGTAGATGATCGAGCGCAGGTGCAGCTTCTTGGTGGTCACGACCGGGAAGCCCTCGCCCAGGTCAAAGCGCATCTGGTGGCCGAACTTGCTCAGCGTGCCGGTGCCGGTGCGATCTTCTTTCTTGATGCCGTTGTCGCGCACGTCGCGCATCAGGTCCAGGTATTGCTGCATGTCAGGCAGTCGCCTCCTCGTTCTTGCGGCCGTACGCCATGAAGAGCATTACGGCTCCGGCGATAATCATCGGGGTGCTCAGTATCTGCCCCATCGTGACCCACTCGGCAAACAGGTAGCCGAGATGCTCGTCGGGCACGCGCACAAACTCGATCAGGAACCGGAATATCCCGTACAGCAGCAGGAACAGACCGGACACGGCCATGTACGGCCGCGGCTTCGCCGAGAACCACCAGAGAATCGCGAATAACAGGAAACCCTCGAGTATCGACTCGTAGAGCTGTGACGGGTGTAGCACCTCGCCGTTGACCAGGAAGCCCCACGGCAGGTCGGTCGGCTTGCCCCAGAGTTCGCCGTTGATGAAGTTGCCGATGCGCCCGAAACCGAGACCCAGGGGCACAAAAGGCGCCATAAAATCAGTCACTTGCCACATCGACAGGTTGAGCTTGCGGCCAAACAGCCACATGGCGAACAGCACGCCAATGAGACCGCCGTGGAACGCCATGCCGCCTTCCCAGATGCGGAAGAAGTAGAACGGGTCGTCGAAAAAGCTGGTCTTGCTGTAGAACAGCGCGTGGCCGAGGCGGCCGCCGACAATGACACCGAGCATCGCGTAGAAGATCAGGTCGTCGGCCTGCTGCACGGTCTTGATCGGCGAATGCGCAACCTGGACGCGCCTGCGCGCCAGCCACCAGGCAACGAGGAAACCGGCCACGTACATGAGGCCGTACCAGCGAATCTTGACGGCACCGATCGAGAAAATGACCGGATCGATGTCGGGGTAGACGATCATGGCGGGTATGATAGCAAACCATGTCGAACCGGCTCGCCTCCGAAACCAGCCCCTATCTCCTGCAGCATGCGGACAATCCTGTGGACTGGTACCCGTGGGGTGACGAGGCGTTCGAGCTCGCCCGCGAGAGCGGCAAACCCATCCTGCTGTCGATCGGCTACTCGGCCTGCCACTGGTGCCACGTGATGGCCCACGAGTCGTTCGAGGACGGCGTAACGGCCGAGCTCATGAACGAGCTGTTCGTCAACATCAAGGTGGACCGGGAGGAGCGCCCCGACGTCGACAAGATTTACCAGACGGCACACCAGCTACTCACCCAGCGCGGCGGCGGCTGGCCGCTGACGATGTTCCTGAGCCCCGAGGACCAGCGGCCGTTCTTCGGCGGCACGTACTTCCCGAACGAGGCCAAATACGGCATGCCCTCCTTCGGCGACCTGCTGCGCAAGGTTTCGAGCTACTACGCAGAGCATGACGACGACATCCGCGACCAGGGAGCCCGCCTGGTCGACGTGTTCAACAAACTCATTCCGGAAGGCGCGGCCGACGACCTTGCGATGACGAGCGCGCCCGTCGACAAGCTGCGCAAGCTGCTCACCGACAGCTTCGACTACGACTTCGGCGGCACCGGAGGTGCTCCCAAATTTCCTCATCCAGCGACACTGGAGTGGCTTCTCCGTGCCTGGCGCCGCACGGCCGACGACGAGGAACCGGACGTCGACGCCCTGTTCATGGCTTCGCTCACGCTCACGCGCATGGCCGACGGCGGCATCTTCGATCACGTTGGCGGCGGCTTCTGCCGCTACTCGGTCGACCGCTACTGGCAAATCCCGCACTTCGAGAAGATGCTCTACGACAACGGCGCCCTGCTCTCGGCATACGCGCTCGCCCACCTCGCCACTGGCGAGGCGTTGTTCGGTGACACGGCGCGCCGTACCGCGGAGTGGATGCTGGCGGACATGGTCTCGCCCGATGGCGGCTTCTACTCCGCGTACGACGCGGACTCCGAGGGCGAGGAAGGCAAGTTCTACGTCTGGACCCCCGAGGAAGTTGGCGCGTTGCTCGACGACGAGTCATTCGCGCTGCTCGCCCGCCGTTTCGGACTCGACAAGGAAGCCAACTTCGAGGGCAAGTGGCACCTGACCGTGCGCGAGGACGTCGACGATCCCGACGGCAAGCTCGACACGGCGCTGGCCACGCTGCTCGCCGAGCGCGCCAAACGGGTCCCGCCGGGACTCGACGACAAGCAGCTGACGTCGTGGAATGCGCTGGCAATCCGCGGCATGGCCATCGCGGGTTGCGTGCTCGGCCGCGAGGACCTGATCGACGCCTCGGTCACAGCCGCTGAGTTCCTGCGCGAGAAGCTGTTCGTCGACGGGCGGCTGCTGGCCACCTACAAGGCGGGCCAGGCGCGCTTCGCCGCCTACCTCGATGACTACGCTTTCCTGGTCGAGGCGCTGCTCGAACTGCTGCAGTCGCGCTGGGACACGGCGCAGCTGGAGTTCGCCATCGAGATCGCCGACGCGCTGCTTGAACATTTCGAGGATAAGGACGCGGGCGGCTTCTACTTCACGGCCGACGATCACGAGACGCTGATGCACCGGCCCAAGCCGCTCGCCGACGAGGCCGTGCCATCGGGCAACGGCATTGCTGCATTCGCGTTGCAACGGCTCGGACACCTGGTCGGCGAGCATCGTTATGTCGAGGCAGCCGAGCGCGCATTGCGCAGCGCCTGGAAGGCCATGGATGAGTATCCGCACGGTCACGTCACGCTGATCACGGCCCTCGAGGAATATCTCGAGCCGCCAGAGATCATCGTGATCCGGGGCGACGCCGGCGAGATCGACAAATGGCGGCGGCAACTTGCGCGCATCTACGCGCCGGCGCGGCTCGTTGTGGCGATTGGCCGCGACGAGCAGTCGCTGCCGGGGCTGCTGGCGGAGCGCTCGCCGGTCGACGGCGAGACCGTGGCCTATCGCTGCGTCGGCACGCAATGCGAGTTGCCCGTTAACAAGCTCGAGAAACTGGGGGGATAAACATGGCAGTAGCAGGCGGACAGACCGAACAGTGGTCGTCGCGTACAGGGTTCCTGTTTGCGGCGATCGGATTCAGCGTGGGGCTCGGCAATATCTGGCGGTTCCCGTACGTCACGGGCGAATACGGCGGCAGCGCCTTCCTGTTCATCTACCTGGCGTGCGCGTTCGGCATCGGCGTGCCGCTGCTCATGTCGGAACTCGCGATCGGCCGTTACGGCCGTGGCAGCCCCACCGGAAGCCTGCGGGCCGTCGCGGATTCGTACGGCGGCAGCAAGGCCTGGGGACACGTCGGCACGCTGGCCATCGTGTGCGTATTCATTGTGCTGTCGTATTACACGGTGCTGTCCGGCTGGACCTTCGACTACTTCATTCGCGCCGTCCGCGGTTCGTTCGAGGGCATCAACGCTACCCAATCGGCCAACTCGTTCGGCCTGCTGATGCTCAACCCGGGCCGCCTGCTGTTCTGGCACACGGTCGTCAACCTGCTGATCTTCCTGGTCGTGCGCCGCGGCGTGCAGGGCGGCATCGAGAAAGCCGTGAAGATCATGATCCCGATGCTGTTCGTGGCCCTGATCGTCATGGTGGGTTACGGCGCCGTGGCGGGCGACATCGGCGCCGCCGCCACGTTCCTGCTGCAGCCGGACTTTTCCAAGCTGACGTTTCACACGTTGATGGTCGCCATCGGCCAGGCGTTCTTCTCGATCGGCATCGCGATGGGCGCGCTGATCACGTTCGGCGCCTACCTGCCGAAGAACATCTCGATCCCGGGGTCGGCCACGACGATCGTGCTGGCCGATACGGGCGTCGCCCTGCTCGCGGGCTTCGCGATTTTCCCGCTGGTTTTCGCATTCGGTCTGGAGCCATCGAGCGGCTCGGGCCTTATTTTCCAGACGCTGCCGCTCGCGTTCGGCGAAATGCCGGGCGGGCAGTTCTTCGGTGCGGTCTTCTTTCTGCTCCTGATCGCCGCCGCGATGTCATCGTGTATCGGCTGCGGCGAGGCCGTCGTGTCCTGGGTCGACGAGCACTGGGGCATCGACCGGCAGAAAGGCATTCTCTATACCGTGGGCGCCGCCTGGCTGGTCGGCATTCTGTCGATCATGTCGCTGGGCGAGTGGTCCGATTACTACCCGCTCGATTTCATCCCGGCCTTCGAAGGCAAGACGATCTTCGATGCGCTCGACTTCCTTGCGGCAAATATCCTGCTGCTGGTCGGCGCGATGCTCATGAGCATCTTCTTCGGCTGGCTCGTGCCGAAGCAGCTCAAGCTCGAGGAGATGGGGCTGAGTGACGGCTGGGCCTACCGGGTGTGGCTGGTGCTGATCCGGTTCGCAATTCCGCCGATCCTATTAGTGTCACTGGTATTGGGCATCAGCGAGTAGCCACGTCATTGCGAGCAGCCACGCTACGCTCGCTGCAGGCTGCGCGAAGCAATCTCGAGATTGCCACGTCGGCTGCGCCTCCTCGCAATGACAATTGCCCTGTCAGAATTCCCAGAGCACGCCAATCGCCGGCAGCAGCGGCAGCCAGTAGTCGCGGCCCCGCTCGAAGACATATTCACCCGTGTCCTCGTCCTCTTCGTAGTCGAAATCGAGACAACACGGGTTTTCCCGGTTCGTCAGGTTGGACACCTCGAGGAATGCCATCAGCGAGCCGCGCCGCAGCTTCCAGGTGCGGCTGACCCGGAAGTCGAGGCTCGCGAACGTCGCATGCCGGTCGGCATTGCGCGGACCCGGCACCGCCACGTACTGGATCTCGCCGTCTTCATCGACGCCGTCCTCAACGAGCGTCAACTCGGTTAAGGGCCAGCCGCTGTGCACGCTGGCAGCCGCGGACACGTCCCATTTCTCGTTGCCCCAGCCGATGCCTCCCTGGAATGCGTGACGCTGGTCCCAGCTGCGCAATTCGTCGCGTCCGTCTATGCGATCGGTGGCCTCTGACAGGACGTAGGTCGCCCACCAGGACAGCGGCCCGTCCGACCAGTCCAGCGACAACTCGAGTCCGTGCGAGTTCGCGCTGCTCGGGTCCAGCCGCACGCGGTCGGGCTCCACCTCGGGGATCAAGCTGAGCGGGTTGAACAGGTTCTCAAAGCGCGGTCGCACGTCCTTGATCTTCTTGTGGAACAGCTCGACACGGCTCGACAGCCTGTTATTGAACGTATGGCGAATGCCGGCTATGAAGTGATCAGCGCGCTGCGCGGGCCAGAAGGTATCGATACCGTCTTCGATCTGCAGCTCGTGAATTTCCTGCGACTGGTGATAGCGGCCCCAGGACAGGCGCAGCTCCGTGTTGTCGCCAAGCGCCTGCAAGAAGCTCAGCCGCGGGCTCAGCTGCGCGTCGGACGCGAGGTCGGTATACGTCTGGTCGTCCCAGCGCAGACCCCATTCGACAATCGATCGGTCCGTGAACTTCCAGCGGTCCGCGAAGTAAAGCGCATAGGCCGCTCCCTCCGGCGCCGCCTTCAGCGCGAGACTTGTGGACTCATCCTGGCCTTCGAACATCGCGGGCAGTCCGAAGTATTCAGCCATGTTGGAATAGGCGTATTCACCCTCGCCGTACCTGACGTGCAGCCCCCACTGCAGCAGGTGGCGGTCTTCTCTCGTGAATGCAAAGTCCTGCCGAAACTCGACCTGCCGAACCTCGCGTTCATCATTCACGGTTGCGACGATCTTCTCTTCGTCGTTCAGCGTCCCTTTGCGCAGGTTCTGGAACGCGACAACAGAGAGTACCGTCTTGCTCGACAACTCATCGGACCAGCGACTGTCGAGAGCAACCCAAACCTGCGCGTTCTCTGTGTTACTGATGACCCGCTCCAGTTCTGTCGGTTCCGACTCCAGGATGACGTCTACACTGTCGTTTGCGTACAGCGCGTTGACCGATACGGTCGTGTTCGTCGACAGGTCCCACGTGTAGTCGGCAAACACGTCGTAGTAAGACGGCGAGCCATACTCCGGGTCGATCACGAGATCCAGGTTGCCGCGCCTTGCCGAGAAGACCCAGCTGCGATCCGGTTCGTTACCGGCCGTAAGCACCGAGGTGTTGAATACACTCAGGCCGACTTCCGTGTGCCGCGGCTTCAGCGACTCGAGCGACTCCATGAGCACCATGCCGCTCATGCGGTTGCCGAACTGCACCGGAAAACCGCCGGTGTAGACTTCCACCCCTTCGATCGCGCGCGCATCCACCGTGCTGAAAATGCTCTGGTAGTCCCGAATGTGAAACGGATCGAACAGGCGCTGGCCATTGAGCATGATGCCGATCTCGCTCGACTCGCCGCCGCGGAGATGGGTCTTGGCCGACGCGCCGCTCGCCGCGGCGCCGGGCAGGCGCTGGACGGCCCGAATCGGGTCCTCCCCGACATCGGGCATGTTCTGGATCGTGCGCTGATCGAGCACAAACCGCGACGTCGCGACGTCGCGCAGGATCTCGTAACGACTAGCGGAGACGGCAATCGTCTCGATCTCCGGCTTCTCTTCCTCGAGGCGGACGGGAACGACGATGGGCTCGCCGGGCCAGACGTCGATCACGCGCCGCACAGGATCAAAACCCTCTACCTCGATGCTGAACTGGTAGCGCCCGGGCGGCACGCCCGAGAACTCGAAAATGCCCGGATTGAGACGCGCAGCATTCGGCAGCTCCGGAGCGATGTCCACGGTCACCCTGTCGAGCGGCTGGCTGTCGACCTTTGAGGTGACGATCAGCAGAATGCTGCCAGGCTCCAGACCGTTCTGGTCGAAGCGCACCACAAGATGGACGCCGGCTTCCGTGCGAATCGTCAGGCCGTGCGGTCGCAGTACCTGGCGCAACACGTCCAGTGGCTTCCCGGCCGCCGGCTCAGCCTCGATGACCAGGTCCTCGGACACCAGATTGGTGCTATAGGCGAGGTTCAGGCCGCTGTCGCGGAACTCCTCGATGACGTCGACAACCGGCCGTCCGGTGAGAGGCTGAGCGGTATCGTCCTGGGCCCAGGCAGCGAGCGGCAAAAGCAAAATGACTAAGAGTATTCGCACCCTGAACTGACATCCCCCAGATCAATCGGTCACGATAATCGCAGGACCCTCCTCGTCGAAGCGCACGTCAAGATCGACGGTCATCATTCGCAGGCGGAGTTCGGTTCGAGGATCCGCATCGACCGCGCCTTTGAGCAGTGTGTTGCGTGCCAGCGTTTCCGCTGCCGTCGTTTCGAACCGGACCACGTGACCCGTTTCGCGCCCCACCCAGTGCAGGAAATCGAAAACCGACATGCCATCGACGCTGATCGTCGGAGACACCGCCTCGACCCATTGCCACTCCGCACCGATACCCGACGTATTGGTGACTAGCGGGCGCGCGCTGCCGGTCATCTGTGCGCGTTGCCCTTCATAAACAGCCTGGTCGTGGAACACGCCGTCAATACTCACCTCGCCCTCGCGCACGCTGACAATCAGGCTGGAAGCAGTCGACTCGATTAGAAACTGCGTGCCGACGTGCGTCACTACGCCGTGTTCCGTGCGGATCGCCAGGCTGCTGTCATCCGCGATTTCGGCCGAGTCGAAATAGACCCTGCCCGCGTGCAGAAACACCTCGTCCGCGGCCACGAACTCCACGCGCGTGTCGGCATCGACGCGCAGCGAACCACCATTGCGCCACCGCAGGCCCGCGGCAGAATCCGCGCCCGTCGTCAGCATCTGCCCGGCAACGATCGAAGTGGTGTCGACGCGCTCGAGAACCCCTGACGCATTGCTCTGGAAGTACAGCGTACCGATACTCCGGTCGATCGATGCTACCTCGATCGGCGCGACGCCCTGCTGACGCAGCCCGATAAGCGAGAATGCCAGGGCCAGCGTGACGGTTGCCGCCATCGCGAAACCCGTCGCAACGCGCCGGCGGCGGCGCTGACCCGTTACGGCCTGCCACTCGCCACGCACGGCGGCGCGAACCTCCTGCTCAACCGCCTCGGGAGGCGTTGGCCTGGGTGCTGCTTTCACCAGCAACGCCTCAACGGCGTCGCTGGGCACAGTGGTTACTTTATCGCTCGTGTTGTTCATGATTCCACCAATCCGTTTTCAGTGCCGAGTGCATCCATCAGCGTGCGATAGACGTCGGCGAACGCACGCTTTGCCCTCGCCAGCAGTGACTGTGTCGCTTCCATTCCGATGTCGAGTCGTGCCGCAATTTCCCTGACCGAGTGACCCTCCACGTACTTCCACTCGAGCACATCGCCGTACCTGGCCGGCAGCCGGTCCAGCGCGACCTGGATCAGCCGCAATGTCTCGACGCGCTGGTAGTATCGTTCCGGGCTCTCGGCCGCCGGGGCCTGCAGCGAATCAACCGCCGCCTGTACCTCGGGAAAGTCTTCCACGAGCACGATGTGCTCCCGGTAGCGCCCCTGCCTGGCCAGCCAGTCGCTGATCTCGTTTCTGCAGATCGCGCAAAGCCACGTGAACATGGCTGACTCCGCCCGGTACGTGTGCATTTTCTGAACCGCGCGGGTCATGGCGATCTGCGCAACTTCTCGCGCGCCGTCGGGATCATCGCCGAGCCGCGCCATTGCGAATCGATACAGCCTCGCGAAGTTATCGTCGAAAAACTGATCGAAGGCGCGGGCGTCCCCGGCAAGCAGCTTGCGGGCGAGCCTCTTGTCGTCCATATACACCGGCATGGCGCAGTTCTCCCTGTCCGGACTCTTAGACGGTCGGGTCGGGATAAATCGGTCGCTATCATTGTACGCCCGCGGGATTCGGATCGTTACTGAGGCGGGTGAACAGCGTGGAACAGCGCTTCATCATTGAGCTGATCCAGCATTTCCGCCGCTCTCTCCCGCACCTCCGGGTCGGGGTCGCGCAGCGCTGCGCCGATTATGTTCACTGAACGGCTGTCGCCGATATCACCGAGCGCCTCGATCGACGCTGTCCTGACCCGCGCATCGTCGTCGCGCAGGGCCAGTTCGAGATAGTCGACGGCGGAGTACCCGCCAGCCATGGCGAGATAGTCGGCGACCTGTGCGCGCCTGGCCGGATCATGATCCTGCAGACCGCTTGCCAGGGCGGCGTGCGCATTGTCACTCCCAATGGCCGCCAAAGCGGATGCCGCCGCGCGGCGGACCCGCGGGTCCTCGTCGGTCATGGCGAGACTCAGGATGGCGATCGCGTCATGATCGGGGATCCGTCCAAGCTCACGGATCGCCGCCCTCTTGTCACCCACTGTGCCCTGCGAGATGACCGTCTCGAGGTACAGCGCCTTTGCCGGTTCGATGTCGATCGACTCAAGAGCCCCGGACACATCAATCGTGGTTTCAAGGTCTGTTAACTCATCAAAGTCCACCACGTGGCCATTGACCGACATCGAAAAGGAGGGCGCCGGACGCCTTTCAGCGTCCGGCGGGTCGAAGACCGGGCTGCCGGCTACCAGCAGCCCGGCTCCGAGGGGGAACAGCAAAGCGAGGCTAGTCCTCTTCTTCATCGTCTTCGACTTCAAAACCGCAGCCGTTCAGGCCGTCTTCATCGGCATCCTCGGGATCCGTGTCGTTGACACAGAACTCGTCTTCCTCGGTGAATGTCGCATTGTCGTCGTTGCCAATTGCACCAACTTCGACCTTGACCGGCGTGTTCGCAGGCAGCGTCTCGAGGTAGTCGTCCGGGACCTCGAGGTCGAAGATCATGTTGCCGTCTTCGTCTATCTCGTCGTAGGCGTCGCCGGGGATGCGCACCGAATAGACCATCTGGCCGTTCGGGTCACCGTCCTCGAGATCGGGCTCCAGCACGACCTCCCAGGCCATTACCGGGACATCCTCCGGGGGTGTTGGCAGCAACTCCATACCATCGGAGCATTCACCAAGGTCGTCGCCGGGCATCCACGTAATGTCAGCTTCGAGCTCGCCGTCCTCGATCTCGAACTCGAGATCGACGTCGGCCGGCGCGGCTGGCAGGTTGAACGTCAGTTCGGACGCGCCGTAAGACAGCTCCCAGTCATCGCCGATGCCGAAGAACTTGTAAGTGCCGGCATCCCAGCGGTCGAGGAATTCGGTCAGCGTGACGAAGTCCTCGTCATCGTTTTCCTCGTCGTCATCGGTCGTCGGATCGAAGCACAGCGGCTCCGCGCTTTCCGCGAAAGTCTCGGTCAGGAACTGCTCGCGAAGTTCGCGACGCGTCGTGTACGCAAAGATCTTGCGGTGATCCGGGTTGAAAAGGTAAGCCCGCCGAAGGTCGTCACCGTCCATCAGGAAATGGAAGCCGATGTCCCCATCCGACGAGTTGATCTCGACGAGAACCTTGCACTCGCCGAAGTCGTCGCAGGGTTCCGTGGCAGTCGCGCTGCCGCCGACCACAAGACCGATGGCCGTTGCCAGCGCAGTAGTTACAAAGGTGTTTTTTCTGTTCATGATGTTCTCCCGTCCGTTGCGCTGGATTAGACGGGAGCGGGAACAGAAATCGGTTTCAGTAGGCGGTCAACTCAGCGCCGGCTGCCGGCACAATTTTTTCGCCGTTGCTGCCTTCGAACAGGACCGGCACTCCCTCGATGTACATGCCCGCGTTGCGCACGACGGCAAAATGCAGGTGTGGGCCGCTCGAGAAGCCCGTGTTACCCGAGTCGGCAATGTACTGGCCGCGCTGGACGCGATCGCCGGGGCGCACGCGAATCGTGTTGGTATTCAGGTGCGCGTATATCGCGTACGTTCCGTCGTCGTGCAGGATGCGCACGACATTGGCTTTGGGCCCGTCGCGCGCCGGGTCCAGACCACCACTGAAGTTACTCGCCGCGACATCGAAGACGACACCCGCGCGGGCTGCCATGACATCGGTGCCGATGGGCATGGAAACGTCGACGGCATACTGGCTGTCGCGTGTCGTGTGGGTTGCGACCTGCGGAAACGCCTGCGTGATCTTGTGATCGGTCGCCGTGGCAAACGGGGCCCGGTACGGGCGCTCGGGCCGATGGCGCGCCTCCGGGTCACCGGCCAGGTAGCGATACTGGAATTCGAGCACCGGCCGGGTGGCGTCTTCAAGCAGATCGAGCGCCAGCAACACCGTGTCGCTCCGCGGCGGAACGACCCAGCGCAAGTCGTCGTCGGGGTGCGGAAATTCGACGCCGCGGAGTGTTCGGAAATCGAGCGTCAGTTCGATCGGGACGTAGGATGGATTGGAGGCAATCAGTTCGACGGCGCGGCCGCGGAACTCGTAAGTAACCTCGATGCCGACCTCGGCGTTGTCGTCGCCTTCGAGAGCACGGACCTCTACCTGCGCACCGTCGTCGGGCGGCCGGTCGGCGTAGATCCACTCGCCGTCGGGCCCGCGATACTTGTACATCTCATCGGCGCAGGCAATGCCGCCGGCCAGCAGCACGAGCAGTCCGAGCGCAGTCGCTCTATGAGCCGATATTCGTGCGCCGCCAGCCATCGTCGGTCCGCCTGATTTCGTAGGCCGGCCAGTACTGGTTGTCGAGTTTGAGAGTAATGACTTCAACCACTTCGTTCCATGTCACGGTTTTCAGTCGCACCGATTCGCGATCCTGCTTCGCCGACACCACCTCGACAAACGTGTCCAGGTCGGGCGTCGGCGTGTCGTCAACCTCGACAACGCGGCGACCCGCCCAAAGCCCGTAGCGTGTCGCTGGCGATCCGTAGCTGAAGAAGGCGACGTACACACCGTAGGGTTCGATGCCGCGCTGGGCGGCCATCGGCCGGTGCGGATCCTGTATCAGTGCACCTGCCCACGATACTGCTCTGTCGATGCCGCGGCCGTCCAGTACGGCCGTCTCAATCTCGACATCGATCGCCTCGCCGTTGCGCCACACGGTGACCGTAACGGCCGGTTTTTGTACGGCTTTTTCAAGCCCGCGGAAGGTCGTGACAACCTGCCCGTCGACCGCGAGCACCATGTCGCCATTGCGCAGATTGCGCGAAGCGTCGGTGCCGGCGACGAGCCGGGTAATGCTCAGCGCACGACGATTGACCGGGTTGTCGGCCTCGAGCCGCTCCAGCCATTCTTCGTCGACGCCCATATTGCGCGCCGCGAACAGCGGCGAATAGACGAACTCGGCTTCGAGCGAGAAGAACGGCTGGCCCTCGCGAACGATGTCCACGAACTCCATGACGAGATCGGCGCCGACGCCGCGATTGACCTGCGTGGTGTCGCTGCCCGACTGGACCGCGAAGCTCGACCACATGGCGGTGACGCGGCCGCGCTTGTCCACCAGAACGCCGTCGTACTCGGTCGGCGCGTTGACCAGGCTGATGGCCTCGAGGTTCGAGTCGCGGAAACGCAGCGTTCGCGACAGCGGCAGCAGCAGCGGTCCAACCTGGGACACGGTGCTGCGCTGGTGCACGAGCTGGTGGTCGCCGCGAATGCCGACGACCCAGACGTCGTCGCCCGGCGCCAGCGGCTCCGGATTGAAGGTCGCAGCCTCGACGGCCGTGTCATTGATCAGCGAGGGGTCGTAGGAAATGATCGCCAGGTTGTGCAGCGGATGCAGCTGCTCGATCCTGGCCTTGACCTCGAGCGACCCCGCGAACGTCACCGTGACGTCGCCAATCGCGATGGGCACGGTGTTGCGGTCGACGACGACCAGGCCGCGTTCCTTGTCGACGATGACGCCCGTGCCGTAGTAGTGGCGTTCCGCCACGCCTGAAAGCGTGTACGGCAGATCGAAGGTCACGACGACCAGCGACGGCGCGATGGTCTTGACGCGTGGATCGTCGTATTTCTTGAGCTCGGTGTGACCAACCTTGGCCGGCGCAGGCTCGGGGCCCTCGGCCAGGTCGCGGCAGGGCCAGACGCCCGTCGCATCGTCTCGGGCGCAGCGCCGCGCCGGAAACCAGACGCGGTCCATCTCGAGCGAGCGCACAATCGTGTTCTGCGGATTGTCCATCGTCACGTAACGCAACTGCTCGCGCTCACCGTCGGCCAGCGTGGCCAGCGCAGCCTCGAAGTCGTCGATGTTCTCGATCGGGTCGCCGCCGAACTCGGTGATGACGGCGCCGCGCGGAATCGCGGCTTTGGACAGGATGTAGCCCGGGTTGGCCACGTATACGCCCTTGGGCGAGCGATTGTAATGGCGCGCCTGCTGGTACGACAGGTCATTGACGATGGCGTCGCCGAACTCGAGGAACTCGCTCGGGGTAATGGCGTGCAGGTCCGTAACCTCCACGTTTTCCACAATCGTCCGGCCGCCGCGTTCCAGTTCGATCTCGACGGCCTGGCCAACGTGGTCGTCGAGAATCGCCGCGAGCGGCACGAACTCGGTCACGAGCTCGCCACCGACCCGGACCAGGATATCGCCCGATGCCAGCTTGCCGGCAGCCGGTGACTCCGGAATGACCCGGTCGACGACCAGCATGCCCGTGTGGTCGGGATTGGCGGTGCGCGCTTCGTATTCGGAATCTTCGGTGAGGCCGAGGCGCTTGAGTTCATCGTAAGGCTTGAGTTCGAACGTCGTTTGCAGCGTGCCGCGACTGACGACCTCGCCTTCCTGGATCAGCTGCAGCGCGCGGTGCACGCGATCCAGCGGCAGGAAGAAGCTGCTGGCCGCCGAGTTGTTGGCGCCGGCATTGAGCGCGACCACCTCGCCCTCGATGTTGACGACCGGCGAGCCGGACGAACCGCCCGACGTGCCCGACGCCGCCTGCAGGTAAAACGTATTGAAGTCGTTGTACTTGCCTCGCCCGTACTCCGGCGCCTTGCGGTCGAGACGCGCGATCGTGCCGGCCAGGATCGACAACTGCTCGCCGGCGTCGTTGCCAATGACGCGAATCTCGCGACCGATACCGGCGCCGTCGGGTACCAGCGGCAGCACGGCGGGCTCGATGTAGTGCAATTCGGACGGGTCGTAGCGAAAGAAGCCGAAGTCGTGAACCGGGTCCCGGTACACGGGCGTCAGGCGTACTTCCTCGTTGTTGCGAAACACGGCCTCGGCCACGACGGGGCCCGGCGTGACGACGTGGCGGTTGGTCAGGATGAGCCCGCGCTCGGCGTCGACGACGAAGCCGGTCGCCTGGCTCGACGAATTCCACTCGGTGTCGAATGCACGGGTGCTATCCACGCGGATCGAGACGACGCCCGACGAGATGCGCTCGAGCGTGGCGGCCCAGGCCGAGTCTTCAGCGGCGGACGCCGGAGTCACCGCGACGGCCACGGCCAGCGCGGCGATTATTCTGATCTTTGTCATAGGGTTACTGGACCGGCCAGGGGCGGAACGGTTCCCTATTTGAACACACTCGTCATTGCGAGCGAAGCGAAGCAATCACACATTGCGTTGTCGACTGATACCGCCATCGGGGACAGAGCCCCAGGGCTCTGACCCCGATGGCTCTGACCCCAGTCGCGCGCATGGCGCGCTCTTACGGCTGGTACCTGACGTCGAGCTCACGCGCCGCCTTGACGTCGTCGAGGCGCCGCACTGGCGTGCTGTAGGGCGCTTCCTTGAAGCTCTGGCCCTCGCGCGCCTCGGTGGCGATCGCGACCATCGCGTCGACAAAGTTGTCGAGCGTCTCCTTGCTCTCGGTCTCGGTCGGCTCGATCAGCAGGCACTCGGGCACCAGCAGAGGGAAATAGGTCGTCGGTGCGTGGTAGTTGCGATCCAGCAAGGCCTTGGCGACGTCCATCGCCGTCAGGTTGAGCTCCTTGGCTTCGTGCTTGAGCGTGACAATGAACTCGTGACTCGCGCGCCGATTGGGGAATGCCAGCTCGAAGCCCGCATCACGCAGCCTCGCCTGCAGGTAGTTCGCGTTCAGCGTGGCGTACTCGGCCAGCCGCTTCATGCCGTCGCGGCCGACCATGCGCATATAGACGAATGCGCGCAGCAGCACGCCGGCGTTGCCCATGAAACCGGACAGGCGGCCGATCGAATGCGGCATCTCGTCCTCGGCGACCCAGTCGTACCACTCCTGGCCGTTCTTCTCGGTCTTCGCTACGACCGGAATTGGCATGTAGGGCAACAGGCGCTCGCCTACACCGATGGCGCCGGAGCCCGGTCCACCACCGCCGTGCGGCGTCGAGAAGGTCTTGTGCAGGTTCATGTGAATGACGTCGAAGCCCATGTCGCCCGGACGCACCTTGCCGCAGATGGCGTTCAGGTTGGCGCCGTCGTAATACAGCAGCCCGCCGGCGTCCTTGACGACGCGTTCGACTTCGATGATGTCGCGCTCGAACACGCCCAGCGTCGACGGGTTGGTGAGCATGATGCCGGCCGTGTTCGGGCCGACGACGCCTTTTAGTGCCTCGAGGTCGACGTCGCCGTCCGGACCCGTGGGCACTTCAACGGCCTTGCAGCCCAGCATCGTTGCGGTTGCGGGGTTGGTACCGTGCGCCGCGTCGGGGACGATGATCTCGTCGCGCTCCGGGTGGCCATGCTCCTCGTGGTAAGCGCGGATCATCGCTACGCCGGCCAGTTCGCCCTGCGCGCCCGCCATCGGCGTCAGTGACACACCGACCATGCCGGTCACTTCCTTGAGCATTTCCTGCAGTTCCCACATGCACTTCAGGAACCCCTGCCCGTGGCTGACCGGGCCCAGCGGATGCCGGCCCGTGAAGCCCGGCAGCAACGCCAGCGAGTTGCAGGCGCGCGGATTGTATTTCATCGTGCACGAGCCCAGCGGGTAAAACTGGGTGTCGATCGAGAAGTTCTTCTGCGACAGCCGCGTGTAATGGCGCACGACCTGCAGCTCCGAAGCCTCAGGCAGCAGCGGTTCGTCAGTCCGCAGGAAACTCTCCGGGATCGAAGTATCGGAGGGGTTGAGCGGAGCCTGGGCATAGGCGCGGCGGCCCTTGCGCGACTTTTCGAATATCAGGGTACTCATGCTGTTACTGGTCTCCATTGACGCTGATGCCCAGCGCCCTGAGTGCCGCACCGTAGTCCGGCTCATTGGTAATGTCTTCGATGTGTTCGCGGTGCACGACCGTGTTGTTCTCGTCGAGAACCACTATCGCCCGCGCGAACATGCCGGCGAGCGGGCCGTCGACAATCTGCACGCCGTAGTTCTCCCCGAAACCGGCGTGCCGGATCGCCGACAAACCGATCATGTTGTGCAGGTCGTGCTCTTCGGCGAAGCGCTTGTGCGCGAACGGCAGGTCGTAGGACACCGCTAGCATCGCCACGTCATCGTGCCCTTCGCCGTAGCGGTCGAACTCGATGACGGACTTGGCGCAGATCGGCCGGTCGATGCTCACGAAGATGTTGAACACCTTGCGCTTGCCCATGAAGTTGGCCAGCGTTACGTCCTGCAGCCGGGTGTTCACAAGCGACACGTCCGGCGCGTGCGAACCCACGGCCGGCAAATCGCCGAACGTGCGCCATACACTGCCTTCGTATCGGACCGTCGCCATCGTTATGCCGACTTCCGTGCACCGGCGCCCATGACGTCGGCCATCGCCGTCACGTAGGCGTCTATATCCGCGTCGGTCTTGGTCTCTGTCGCGCAGACGAGCAGCGCGTTGCCGATGTCCGGGTAGCTCAGCGACAGGTCGTAGCCACCGAGAACGTCCTGCTCGGCCAGTGCCTCCAGTACCGGGGCAACCGGGCGATCGAGTTTGAGGGCCACCTCGTGGAAATACGGCCCGTCGAACAGCCGCTCGACGCCGTCGATGCCTGTGAGGCCGTCGACGAGACGCGCCGTGTTCTGGTGCGAACGCGTCGCCACCGAACGCAGGCCGTGGAACCCGACCAGCGCCATGTAGATCGTCGCCGCCGTGACCATCAGCCCCTGGTTGGTGCAGATGTTGGACGTCGCCTTCGAGCGCCGGATGTGCTGCTCGCGCGCCTGCAGGGTCAGTGCGAAACCCGTGTTGCCGTCCAGATCGGTCGTACGACCGATGATGCGCCCCGGCATCTGCCTGACGAGCTTCTGCTTGCAGGTCATGATGCCGAAGTACGGCCCGCCCGATGACAACGGCACGCCCAGCGGCTGGCCTTCGCCGATGGCGATATCGGCGCCCTCGCTGCCCCACTGTCCCGGCGGTTTGAGCAGCGCGAGCGATGTCGGATTGATGATCGCGATGACGAGCGCGCCCTGTTCATGGGCCCAGTCGGTCAACCGGTCGACGTCCTCAAAGGTACCCGGGAAAGACGGCTGCTGGATCGCGACGGCAACCGGCGTCTCGCCGCCGGGCAGGTCGGCCGCGGCGTTGCCCGTGGCCGGGTCCATCGCCAGGCGCTCGTACGAGATGCCCTGCGTCCGCGTGATCGCGGTGGCGACCTTTTCATAGGTCGGGTTGACGCCCGGCGCCAGCAGTATGCGACCCGTCTTGACCTTGCGATTGCTGCGTACGGCCATCAACGCCGCTTCGGCGAGCGCCGAGGCGCCGTCGTACAGCGATGCGTTGCTCACGTCGAGACCGGTGAGCTCCGTGATCATCGTCTGGTACTCGTAGATGGTCTGCAGCGTGCCCTGGCTCGCCTCGGCCTGGTACGGCGTATAGGCGCTGTAGTACTCGCCGCGGGTCGCGATGTCCCAGACAGCTTGCGGGATGTGGTGCTCGTAAGCGCCTGCGCCAACGAAGCACAGCGGCGCACCGTCCTGCAGCGCGCGCTCACGCATCAGGCGCGTAATCGCCATCTCGCTCATTGCCTCGGGCACGCCATCGAGTGAATCGATGATCAGGTCCTTCGGAATTTCATCGAAAAGATCGTCGAGACTCTTCGCGCCGATCGTCTCGAGCATCTCGCGCGTGTCGTCGTCAGTATGGGGAATGAAAGGCATTGCTTACCTCAGGCTTCTTCTTCGTCCAGCAGTTCCTGGTAGGCATCCGGGGTCATCAGGGCGCCCTCGTCGATGTCACCGCTCGGCTGCAGTTTGACGATCCAGCCTTCACCGTATGGATCCGAGTTGATCGTCTCAGGCGTGTCCGCCAGTTCCTCGTTGACCGCGGCGACCGTGCCCGTGATGGGCGCATACACGTCCGATGCGGCTTTGACCGATTCGACCACGGCCATGTCGCCGCCCTCCTCGACTTCCTGGCCGACTTCGGGCAACTCGACGTAGACGAGGTCGCCGAGCGCGGACTGCGCATGGTCGGTTACACCGACGGAAACCGTGCCATCGTCTTCGCGGCGCAGCCACTCGTGCTCCTTGGTGTACAGCAGATCTCCGGGTAACTCACTCATTATTGTTCTCCCTTTTCGCGGCCATGGGCCGCTCCTACAGTTCGATTCTTACTTCACCGTTGCGGACAAACGGCGTCTTCACAATTCGTACGTTCAGCAGCTTGCCGCGCACGTCTACCTGGGCGCGGTCGTAGTCGCCGGCGGGTATCCGCGCGAGCGCGATCGAACGGCCAATGGTCGGCGAAAATCCGCCACTCGTAATCTCACCATCGCCGATGCCCTCGACGACGACACGCTGGTGATTGCGCAGCACGCCCTTGTCCTCGAGCAGCAAACCCACGAAGCGCATCTTGGCCTTGTCGGCGCGCTTGGCCTCGAGCGGCCCTCGGCCGATGAAGTCGCGGTCCGCGGGCTCCCATGCCACGGTCCAGCCGAGTCCGGCCTCGAGCGGCGAAACGGTCTCATCCATGTCGGAGCCATACAGGTTCATGGCCGCCTCGAGGCGCAGCGTGTCGCGAGCCGCGAGACCGCAGGGCGTGACGCCCGCCGCCATCAGGCGATCCCAGGTCGCGGGCGCCTGCGCTGCCGGCATCACGATCTCCCAGCCGTCCTCACCCGTGTAGCCGGTGCGGGCCACGAACATGTCGCCGGCCTCCATGCCGAAGAACGGTTTCAGCGCCAGTGCGGCATCGCGGTGGTCGGCGTCAATGCAGGGCGCCGCCAGCTCCCGGGCTTCGGGGCCCTGCACGGCAATCATTGCGAGCTCGGCGCGTTCGCTGACGGTGGCTTCGAACGCTTCCGCCTGCTTGCGGATCCACGCCAGGTCCTTTTCGCGCGTCGCGGCGTTGACGACGAGCCGGAACCACGACTCGGTCATGAAATAGATGATCAGGTCGTCGATGACGCCGCCAGCCTCGTTCAGCATGCTCGTGTACAGGGCCTTGCCGGCATCCTGCAGCTTGGCGACGTCGTTGGCGACGAGATAGCGCAGGAACTCGCGGACACGCTCACCCTTGAGATCGACGATCGTCATATGGGAAACGTCGAACATGCCGGCCTTTTGCCGCACGGCATGGTGCTCCTCTTTCTGCGAACCGTAATTGAGCGGCATGTCCCAGCCGCCGAAATCGACGATGCGCGCGCCGGCCTCGACGTGCTTGTCGTAGAGCGGTGTCTTAGACCCCATGCGATTTTCCCTCTGGCCCGAATCGCCCGCTGGGGCGGGCTCCTGCATATTCCTATAAACAAAAGGGGCGGCAGATCACGAGATCTGCCGCCCCTCTGTCCAAAAACCTGAGAGATCAATGGCTTAGCCACTTACCCCTTCGGTGGAC
>JAAUYE010145822.1_pt1 | contig 19531 bp, 20 predicted proteins | sample 7278081 | NCBI WGS metagenome assembly JAAUYE01 (sample SAMN14350131, study PRJNA611818) | marine sediment metagenome | isolation source: surface marine sediment (0.6m) | place: French Polynesia: Moorea | collected 2018-08
CTCGACCTTTGATGAACCCGCCACCCGCCACGTGCAGGTTGCCGAGATGGTGATCGAAAAGGCGAAGCGCCTGGTCGAACACAAGCGTGACGTCGTGATCCTGCTCGACTCGATCACCCGGCTGGCGCGCGCCTACAACACGCTCGTACCGTCCTCGGGCAAGGTCTTGACGGGCGGTGTTGATGCGAATGCGCTGCATCGACCGAAGCGATTCTTCGGTGCGGCTCGCAATATCGAGGAAGGTGGCAGCCTGACGATCCTGGCGACGGCACTTGTCGACACGGGTTCGAAGATGGACGAAGTCATCTACGAAGAGTTCAAGGGCACGGGCAACATGGAGATCCACCTGGATCGCCGCATTGCCGAAAAGCGTGTCTTCCCGGCCATCAACATCAACCGTTCGGGCACGCGTAAGGAAGAGTTGCTGACCGACCCGGCGGAGCTGCAGAAGATGTGGGTCCTGCGCAAGGTCCTGCACCCGATGGACGAGCTCGCCGCGGTCGAATTCCTGCTCAACAAGATGCAGGACACCAAGACCAACACGCAGTTCTTCGAGGCGATGAAGAAGTAGTTACGCCTGGTTCGCCTCGAACGGCTTCGAAAACGTAAACGCCTCCGGAGAGGCGCCATCTCTCCACAGCAGCTCGAAGCGGCCTCCGGCCTCTTCGATTGTGGGGATGTGGCCGTCGTCGACCCACCACAGGACCATTGGCGAGCGCGCGGATTTCTCGAACCACTTCGTGCGCTTGCGCACCACGTCGAGATGCTTGCCGCTGTAGACCCAGGCTTCCAGTGCGCTGATCGACTCCCAGACCGAGAGATTGAAAAGTATGTTGTCGGCGCCGAACACCCGGGCAATCTCGGCGCCGTCTTCGTCGTCTTCGACAAATCTCCACACGAAACCCGGCGCGGCGTCGGCCGTCGCGTTCACGGTCTCGAGTTGTTCGATGAAGTCGGCCATCAGCGGGTCGTCGTAGGACACCCGCATCGTGGCCACGTTAGCCTGAGCCAGGTGCATGCGACTTTTTGACGAAGTAGTAGCCTGCAGACAGTGAGATAATCAGGGCAGCGATCGCGAACACGGTAATGGGGTCAATCGACTTGGCGTCGAGGATGACGACCTTTCGAGCGACCGCTGTCAGGGCGACAAGGAACATGACCTCGGCATGAATCGTGTTCTCCTTGAGATAGGTCTCGATTCCGGTCATGAGCTCGAGGCCGATGAGCACCATCAGGAACAGGCCGAAGACGTCGAACAGGTCTTCGACACCGAGGAAATAGCCCGGCGGCTCGAAAATATCATTGATGACTATCCAGGCGACTTCGAGCGCGCCGAAGACGACGACCACGGTCATGATTGCGAGCAGCGCGATCGCAATGGCTTTCTCAACTCTGCCGAAAATCTCCATCGTTTCTCCCTTTGTTCTTTGTGATGGGCCGCGGCCGTATCCAGATCCAGCTCGCGAGGACGAGCAAGCCGAATACCGTGTAGCACAGAGTGAATACCCATGCCGGGGCATCATAGTACAGAATCTGTTCGACCCAGTGGGCGATGAACGAACCCGGATAAACGGCATCGCCGGCCTTGGAACGCAGCCACATTTCCAGCGTGGTTAGCGGGCAGAGAACTCCGAGCCAGGCCTGCATGACGACGATGGCTATCGCGGCGAGATGGGCGATTCGGAACCAGCCGTTCCGGATCCAGGGCCAGCCGGCGAAATGCCCGGCGACGATGAGCAACAGTCCGGCGATAACAAAAACGACAAAGCTGACGTGTAAATAAAGAACAAGGTCCGCGGCGAGGCGGTAGAGACTGTTCAATCGGAACCCAGCAGCCAGGCGCGGGCCTGTTCCTCGGTATCGAACACCAGGCCGGGCAGACCCCGGTTGGCGAGGACGGTCTGCACGAACTCGATCGTGTCGCGGGCGTCCTCGTTCTGTTCGACCCAGGCGATGCGGTAGTGCTGGCCGATGCCGAGTTCCCTGAACAGGTTCGGCAGGTCGTAACCCTCTACAGCCTCGACAGGAGTCCGGGTATCCGCAAGCCCGAGCACGTTGTAGCAATCGTGCTGCTCGCAGGCCATCGCAACTTCACGCCAGAGCCGTTCCATATAGCGATAGTCTTTATCGCCATTCGCAATCACGAGGACGTGATCGCCCTCGAACGTGACTTCGAGAGTGTTCTCCATCACCCCTAAGTCTAGACCATGATCAGGCGATCTGCCCGGTCATTCGGCGGTGTCGTCGTCCTCGAAGACCGGGCCAATGTAGGCGTTTGCGATTGGGTGATAGGCGCCGCGCGCGGCATTGAACAGGTCATTGGCCAGCTGCGTGTCGCTGCCGTTCTCGGCCAGCGCGACGTAAATCGGACGAATCAGCCGTACGCGGCCAAACCTCCGCAAGTACTCCGCCATTTGATCATAGGCGGGCTCGTGGCGCCGTTTGGCCACCTGGATGAACCAGGTTCGCCCGATCTCCGCATTACTGGTGCTGCTCAGCTCGAGCGCCGCATCGAGTTCAGCAAGCCGCTCCGCTGGCAGTTGCTCATCGAGACTATTGATGAAGTGAATCGTTGCCTGGGGGCTCCAGCTCGCGGCGGGCAGGTCTGCAGTGTCGATCTCGCCACTCGACCATTGTGCTGCCAGCTCCGCCGCCTGAACCAGGTTACGCGATGTCGGCAGGACAGCGTCATCCGGCAAACCCGGCTCATACATCCAGCGCTCCACCTGCTCGCGAGTAACGACGCCGTGGTGAACGGCAATCAGCTTCTCATCGAGGTAGTCCACGAAGTCCTCAGTCGTGATGACCTGGAAAGCAAACTCGTTGAAGTAGTCGGTGATGAACTGGTCGAACACGTCGCGGCCATAAGCGTGTTCCAGGAACTGCAGGAAAAGGTTGCCCTTGTGATAGGCAATCGTTCCCTGGCCGGACTCCGGGTCGAGCTCCGCAATTCGCGGCGCCAGCGCCTGGTATTTCGGATCGATACGCTCGAAGTTGAGCAGCAACTCTTCGTAGCTAAGCAGGTTCTCCTCGGCAGCGCGGTCCTCGTCGTAGATAACCTGCATCAGGCGGTACTCGAGGTAGCTCGTCCAGCCCTCATTGAGCCAGCCGTCACGCCAGGTCTTGTTAGTGACAAGATTGCCCGACCATGAGTGGGCGAGCTCGTGCGCCACGACCGAGACAAGGCTGCGGTCGCCAGCCAGCAAGCTCGGAGTGAGGAACGAGAGGCGCGGGTTCTCCATGCCGCCGTAAGGAAAACTCGGCGGCAGGATCAGCAGATCGTAACGGCCCCAGCGATACGGGCCGAACATGGCCTCGGCCGTCTCGAACATGGCCTGCGTGTCGGCAAATTCATACGCGGACGCATCGAGTAGCTCGGGCTCGGCGTACACGCCGGTATCCTCGCCGATCTCGGCGAAGTACAGATTGCCCGCGGCAATTGCCATCAGGTACGAGGGAATCGGCTGCGGCATCTCGAACTCGTACACGCCCGTGCGTTCGACGTCGGGATCGTTGTCGGCGCTCATCACCGCGAGCAACTCGGGCGGAGTATGGACCCGCGCTGAGTACGTGATACGAACGGCTGGCGTGTCCTGCAATGGAATCCAGCTGCGGGCATGGATGGCCTGAGATTGCGAGAACAGGAACGGATGCTCGCCGCCGGCCGTGAGTTCCGGGGGCAGCCAGCCGAGAGCCGTTGACTCGGGGCTCGTCTCGTAGTGGATCGTCACCAATACCGGTTGCGTCCCAGTGGCCATATCCGGCAACTGAATCTTCAGGGGCGTACCGAGGTAAGCGTCGGTTTCACCCAGCTCGAAATCGACGGTCACCGGCTCAGCAGATCCGGTGGTCACCGCAACCATTTCAATGGTCAGGTCCCGTGTATCGAGCACGATCTCACGCGCGTCCGGGTCGAGTTGCTGCATGTGCAGTACGGCGACGCCGCGCAGGACTTCGCGATGGAAATCTACCCGGAGGACAAGATGAAGGTGCTCGGTTACAAACTGGTCGACATTGGCAAATGAGTAATGGTCTTGCGCCAGGGCCGGATCACGGTCGCTGCCAGGCGAACACGCGGCAAGTGCGCCAGCAACAAGCAGTAAAAGGGTTCTCTTGATCATCATTGTCCTCTAGTCCAGGAACTGCCAGCTGTCGGCGCCATCGAAGCGGCGCACCGGTATGTCGGCGATATCCGCCGGCTCGCACATTCGAAAATTTACGGCCATGCGTGTGCCTGCCTCGGGGTCGAGTCCGAGCCAGTAAGGCGTGCAGCCACAGGTCTTGCAGGTATGTAATTCCAGTGTGCGGTCGCCCTGTACGTAGGCAATCGTTCCCCCGGTCGGCACCGACAGTTGGACCTCGTCGCGCTCGAAATGCGCCCACCGTGCGCCGATCCGGCGGCAGATCGAGCAATTGCAGTCGGTCACCCACTCGGGTGTGCGCTCGACTTCGAACGTAATGGCGCCGCAGTGACACGAACCCTGGATCATCCTGGCCTCCTACGCAGGGCTGGCCATTATTCCGGTAGCTGAGGCAAAAAAAAAGCGCCCGCGGGAAACCGCGGGCGCTCCGGACTCTGGCTAACCAGGGTTTGCTACGGCCGTGTACCTCCAGTAAACGGGTCGTCGCTCCAGCCGAGTCCTGTCCAATCGATGACGTCAGCAGTGTGGCAATCACCACAGGCGCCATCCATGCCATAGGCCTGTTCTTTCGGGGCAACTTCGTGATTGACCGTCAGGTACATGACGGTGTCCACGAATTCATACGCGCCCGTGTAGGTCTGGCCCGTGTAGTTCGCGCCGTCCGTCAGCGCGAGATCCCAGTCGAACTGAGCCCAGTACGGGTTCGGGCCACCCTTCAGACCGAACAGGTGCGGGACGAGCATCGTCTGATTGCCGGCATCCGCGGGCTGGTTGCCGATCATCTTCTTGAACGGATAGATCATCGCGCCCGGCGTCGTGTAGTCGGCCGACGGTTTGCCCAGCACGACCGGCGGTGGGTCGGTGTACTGATCGTTCTGATTGATCATCATGCGGTCCCACTTGCCGTCGAAGTACAGCAACTCGGGTCGGACGTCGTTCTCCCAGACAAACGTGCCTTTCTTCTTGTCATAGGTCGGACGGCCGGTGACCGGATCGGTCGGGACCGGGTCGATATCCTGGCCCGCGTCTGCCCAGTACCACTCCGTCTTCGTCGAGGTGAAGCGCGCGATTGCCGGAATGTGGCAGACCTGGCATGCGAGCGTATCGTGCAGATCCGTAATGGGCTGTACCGTTGTACCAACGTGGATGCTGGCCAGGCTGCCGTGGCAGTCGGTGCACTGTTGCATGTCGCCATCGTCGATCGAGTGATACGCCATGCCGCCGATACCGTGATCGACCATCGGGCTTTGCGCGTCGCCAACGCGCATGACCTTGTGGCAGTCGATGCAGTTCATGTCGCCGCCATCCGTGCCCATGTGGACGTCGTAGTCACGCGTCGTGTCGAGCAGGTTCATCGCGATGTCGCCGTGTTTGACGTTGTCGCCGCCGCCAGCATAGGCGTGGCAGAACGTGCAATTCTGGCGCGTAGGTTTGCCCGGGGGCAGGGCAACGCTGCGGGCGACGATGTCGAGGTCGACATTCGGATCCGGCAAGCCGGCCGTGGTCTTGCCTTTCTTGTACGTACCGGACTGGTCGTGGCAGATCAGGCAGTCGACCGTTTCAGGGTCATTGTGTGCAAACGTATCATCGGCCCATCCATAGCCCGTGTGGCAATGCGTACAACGGCCTTCGTTTGACGGTACGGCAATACAGAAGTTGTTGATCAGGTTGGTCTTGCCGTTGATGCCGGCCTCGAACCCCGTGATGTTGGCTGAGACGCCTTCCCAATTGAAATGGGCGCTGTCCAGCATGTCCTCACCGATCAGGCCATGGCAGTTCAGGCAGGACCGCGTGCCCTGGTAGGAGTTCTGCGTAAAGTAGCCGACGTGCAGCTGCGCGGTCTCGTAGGCGCCGCTCGCGAGAGCGTTGCAGTCGAGAACGTCAACGACGCCATCACCGTTCAGATCTTCATTGGGATCGGCAACGCCATTTTCGTTGAGATCCCAGCAGTTAATGCCGTCCGCACCTGGATCGCCATTTGCGCCGTTTGCGCCGTCTGCGCCATCCTTGCCGTCGTCGCCATCGCATGCAGCTAGCGTGAATGCCATAAAGACGATACCAAGGAGGGTTGGAATCCGAAGTTCTGTGCTTCGTGACTTTCTCATTTCCGTGTCCTCGGGTTGGTGAATTCGTGTTGCGAGCGTATGAATCAGTAAATTCGAAAATACTGATATACGGCGTCAGCAAAGGATTATCCGCAATGAGGCAACGCTTTAAATACGTTGGAAACTCAGGTTTCTAGGCACTTCCACGGATTGTCAGCGGTGGCAGGAAATCGCTATTTTGTCGTTTCTGGAAGGTCAAGCTTGTCCGCGACGAGCGCCGCGGCCGCCAGGTCCTGGCAGGCCATCCCGATCGACTCGAATACGACCGTTTCTGACGGCTCGATGGTTATGGAACCGTCGAGGACTTCGCCGAGTTCGGCCCGAATTTCGGCGTTCCAGCGGCGCACGTTGCCCGATTCGATGAGCGCCCCTTCGCGCGAATCGACGATGACCGTGTTTGCCATGGTCGAAGCATCGAGTTCGCTGCCATCGGCGCCCGACCAGCCGACGGACGCGACCACTCCGCCGGCCTTGATCCACTCGCCATTGACGACCGGTTCCGATGAACCCGTTGTCGTTACAATGACATCGGCGTCGCGAACCGCTTCCTCGGCGCTAACCGCGCGTCCACCGGCCGTGTCCGCGAGTGCGGCAGCCCGCTCGGGAGTTCGATTCCAGATGCGGACATCGCCGAACTCACGGACCTGCGCCAGCGCCTCCAGGTGGCTCTCGGCCTGTTCGCCGGCGCCGACGATGGCAAGTGACGAAACATCCGGCCCGGCCACGGCATCGACGAAAGTCGCCGTGACGGCAGCAGTGCGCATCTTGGTAATCAGCCCGCCGTCCATCGTGACGAGCGGCCGCCCGGTCGCCGGGTCGAACAGCGCAATCAGCGCCATGTGTGTCTCGAGACCCTTGTCGGCGTTGCCCGGGTAAAAAGCAACGAGCTTGGCGCCCATGGCGCCGGGACTCACGCCCGGCATGCCACCGAAGAAACCGCCGTGCTCGCTGACTTCGAGGATGCGCCGCGCAGGCTGCTGGACGCGCCCTTGTGAGAAATCGATCATCGCCTGGCGCATGCACGGAATCAGGTCCTCCATGCGCAGAACGCCGGCGATGGCGTCGTGGTCAATGTAAGGGACGTTCAATCGCTACCTGCGGGATGTGACCCGAGTGACCAGGAATACGAGCAGCGGCAGCATCAGCAGCGCGCCGATGATGATCAGCGGAATCGCAAACGGCGTGAACAGGTTGTCGCCACCGAAATGGCCGAACAATCCGAGTGCGAAAATCAACGTGCCGATGACGTCAAGAATCAGCAGCCAGGGCGGAAATTTGAGTGGTTGGCTCATGCCAATCCACCCTAAAGGATGCTCACGGTTCGAGCAACAGTTCGCGATCGCGAAAGACGTCCGATCAGCCGTCAAGCCTCCAGCGGTGCAGCCTGACGGCGGTACCGGCCGGGAACTCCGATTGCTCCAGCGGCAGTTCAATGCAGCCATCGGTTGCCGACAGCGCCGCGAAATCTCCGGATGTATTGGTCGGCACCGGCATGGCCAGCACCTGGCCGCCCGTGCCGGAAACGAGTTTTGCCGGCAGGAAACAGGTCAGCTGTGGACTAAAGGTGACGTCCTGAGCGAGTGCGGCAAACTCCGGCGGCACGTCCGCGGCGCCCGCCGAGCGCGCCAGCGCCGGCAGGACATATTGCCTGGCGCAAACGAGCGTCGATACCGGGTTGCCCGGCAAGGCGAACACCGCCTGCCCGGCTGGTCCCACGCCAAACCACATGGGCTTGCCCGGGCGTTGGCTGATCTTGTGAAAGACGACTTCCACTCCGAGCTTCCCGAGCACGTGCGGCACGTAATCCGCCTTGCCCATTGAAACCCCGCCGGACAGGATCAGTGCATCGGCCGACTCCAGGTGCGATTTGATGCGCTGTTCGAGGATTTCGGGTTCGTCCACGAGGTGATCGTGTTCGCAGTCCATGTAGCCGTGTTGCTGCAACAGGGCGATAACGGCCGGCCCGTTCGACAGCCGCACCTGGTGTGGTGCTATCGGCAAACCGGCAGGCACCAGCTCGTTGCCCGTCGAGATGACGCGAATCGTCGGCGACCGGCTCACGGTGACCTCGGTGAGGCCGGCGGAATGGATAATGGCGACATCCATCGCCGAGATGCGCTTGCCTGCCGTCAGCAATTGCGCACCCTGCTGGTGGTCCGAGCCCTGCGCGTGAATGAACTGCCTGGATTCGGCCGCGTACTCCCCCTCGAGCGTGGCGACGCCATCGGCCATCGTGATGCGCTCCACGGGAATGATGCAGTCCGCGCCCCGCGGCAATGACGCACCGGTCATGATCTCGATGCAGTTGCCGGCGTCCAGCGATTGCCGTTCGTCACCGGCGGCCTGCGTCGACTGGATCGGGAAGCGTCTTGCGCCGGCTTCAAAGTCGCTGAACGCGATGGCGATCCCGTCCATCATGACGCGATCGAACGGCGGCTGGTCGCGTTCCGCGACGATGTCTTGCCCGAGCACTCGCCCGCAGGCTGACTCGACCGGGATAACTTCGGCTTCGAACGCCGGCATGGCGCTCGTGATCGCCTCGCGGGCTTCACCGACGGGAATCACGGCCTCAGGCCTGTTCTCTTGCGATCGCGCGGTGGCCGATGTCCCTGCGGAAGTAGGCGTCATCCCAGCTGATTTTCGCCACCGCGTCGTACGCGGCCTGTGCGGCTGCCTGCACCGTCTCGCCGAGACCGACGATACACAGCACGCGACCGCCGCTCGTCACGACCTCGTCGCCAGACGCCGCTGTGCCCGCGTGAAACACCTTTTGATGATCGCTGTCGGCCACGTCGAGACCGCTGATGGGCCGGCCCTTGGCGTAACTGCCCGGGTAGCCGCCGGCAGCCATGACAACGCCGAGCGCGGCGCGCTCGTCCCACTCGGCCGTAGCCGTCCCGAGGTTGCCATCGAGCGTCGCTTTGCACAGCGCCGCCAGGTCGGACCGCAGACGGGCCATGATGGGCTGAGTTTCCGGGTCGCCGAACCGGCAGTTGAATTCGATCACCTTGGGCGTGCCGTCGGGCATGATCATGAGACCGGCGTAAAGGAAGCCGACGTAGTTGTTGCCGTCGGATTTCATCCCGGCCAGGGTCGGCGTGATGACCTGGTCCATGATGCGCTGTTCGACGTCGGCCGAGACCACGGGCGCCGGCGAATAAGCACCCATGCCGCCGGTATTGGGGCCTACGTCGCCCTCATCACGTGCCTTGTGATCCTGCGAGGTCGCCATCGGCAACACGTTGCTGCCGTCGGTGATGACGATGAAGCTGGCTTCTTCGCCGTCGAGGAACTCTTCGACGACGATGCGCGCGCCGGCGTCCCCGAACTTGTTGCCCGACAGCATATCGGTCGCCGCCTGCTCGGCCTCTTCGAGGGAGGTCGCAACGATGACGCCCTTGCCGGCGGCCAGGCCGTCCGCCTTGATGACGATCGGCGCACCCTGTTCGCGGATATAGGCCAACGCGGCATCGAGGTCCGAGAAGTTCTGGTAGGCCGCCGTGGGAATGCCGTGGCGCGCCAGGAAGTCCTTGGTAAATGCTTTCGAACCTTCGAGCTGAGCCGCGGCGGCGCTGGGGCCGAAGCAGGGCAGGCCGAGCTCTTCGAAACGGTCCGTGATGCCGGCCACGAGCGGCGCCTCGGGGCCGACGATGGTCAGGTCCACGGATTCGCTGGCCGCGAGCCTGGCCAGTGCTTCGATATCGTCCGACGGCACCGGCACGTTTCGGACCTTGGCCTCGAGCGCCGAGCCCGCATTACCGGGCGCGACGAGCACCTCGCTGACGGCGCCGGACTGAGCGCATTTCCACGCCAGCGCGTGTTCGCGCCCACCGCTGCCGATTACGAGTACCTTCATCAGTGCCGGAAGTGTCGCATGCCGGTAAAGACCATCGCCAGACCGTGTTCGTTAGCGGCCTGGATGACCTCGTCGTCACGCATCGAACCGCCCGGCTGAATGATGGCCGAGATTCCGGTTTCCGCGGCCGCGTCGATGCCGTCGCGGAATGGGAAGAAGGCATCGGACGCCATTACCGAGCCGCCGACCTCGAGCCCCTCGTCCGCGGCCTTGATGGCGGCGATCCTGGTGCTGTAAACACGGCTCATCTGGCCAGCGCCGACGCCGATCGTCATCTTGTCCTTGCAGAAGATGATGGCGTTCGACTTGACGTACTTGACCACGGTCCAGGCGAACAGCATGTCGTCGATCTGCTCCGGAGTCGGGGCTTTCTCGGTAACGACCTTGAGGTCGTCGGCCGTGATCCTGCCCATATCGGAGGTCTGCACGAGCAGGCCACCCGACACTTTCTTGAAATCGAAGCCGGCGCTCGCCGAGTCCCAAGGCCCGGTTTGCAGCACACGTACGTTCTTCTTTTCCTTGAGCACGTCAGCCGCGGCAGGGTCGATCTCGGGCGCAACGATAACCTCGACGAACTGCCGGTCGATGATGCTCTTCGCGGTCGTTGCGTCGAGCGCCTCGTTGAACGCGATGATGCCGCCGAACGCCGAGGTCGGGTCGGTCTGGAAGGCCTTCTCGTAGGCCTCGAGAATCGTGTTTGCGACAGCTACGCCGCAAGGGTTGGCGTGCTTGACGATGACGCAGGCCGGGGCGTCGAACTGCTTGACGCACTCGAAGGCGGCATCGGAGTCAGCAATGTTGTTGTAGGACAGGGCTTTGCCCTGCAGCTGGGCGGCCGTGGCCAGCGAGCCGGTCGGCGCCTGCTGGTCGATATAGAAGCCGGCCTCCTGGTGCGGGTTTTCGCCGTAGCGCATGCGCTCGACCAGCGTACCCGAGTACAGGATCTTGTCGCCGAGCGGCGGCTCCTCCAGGGATGCTGACAGGTACTTCGTGATGGCCGTGTCGTAACTTGCCGTGTGGGCATAGGCCTTGGCTGCGAGCTTGCGCCGAGACTCCAGCGACAGCTGCTCGCTCTTGAGCGCCTCGAGCACGCCGTCGTAATCCTCCGGGTCGACGACGACAGCCACGCCGTCGTGATTCTTGGAAGCGGCCCGGATCATCGCCGGCCCGCCGATGTCGATGTTCTCTATTGCATCATCGATCGTCGCATCTTCTCGGGCGATCGTCTGCTCGAACGGGTACAGGTTGACGGCCAGAAGGTCGATGGGCTCGATGCCGTGTTCGTCCATGGTTGCTTCGTCGGTGCCGCGGCGACCCAGAAGGCCGCCGTGTATCGTCGGGTGCAACGTCTTGACGCGGCCGTCCATGATCTCGGGGAAGCCGGTCTTCTCGGCAACCTCGATCACGTCGAGGCCTGCTTCGCGCAGTGTGCGGCAGGTGCCGCCGGTCGATACGAGCTCTACGCCGAGGTCGGCGAGGCCCTGTGCAAACGGGATCAGTCCCCGCTTGTCGGAAACGCTGAGCAGCGCTCGTCGCACGGTAAACATCTGGTCACCTGAAATAAGTAGCTGATATGAATAGGATTAGTGGATCAGGGAATACGACCGTAACTTTTTGCGCAGCGTTCCGCGGTTGATGCCGAGGATACCCGCTGCCTGGCTCTGATTGCCGTCGGTGTAATCCATGACCGCTTTGAACAGCGGTCGCTCGACTTCGCCGATAACAAGATCGTAAAGATCGCCCGGCCGGTCGCCGTTCAGGTTCCTGAAATACTGCTTGAGTGCGTCTTCGGTGTGCTTGTGGAGTGGTTTGCTCTGTTTGGAGGCTTTTAGTTCTTTGTTCTTCTGGTTGTTCTTTGCCACGATGGTCAATCCTCAGCGACTACGCTGCAATGGAAATACCCCCTCCCTCTCGCTCGAAGTATTCCCGCGTTAGTCGAAGTTGTTCTTCTGCGCTCCCGACTCGCACGACCCGGTGTCGGTACTCGTCGGCGTCGACGAGATGCTGGCAATACCAGGTCAGGTGCTTGCGTGCCACCCGTACACCTGTCGTTTCTCCGTAGAAACGATGCATGTCCTCAAGGTGGCCGAGCATAATATCACGCAATTGGTTTTTTGCTAGCCGTGGTAAACCGAGGTCTTCGCGCACAGCGCTGAGCAATTCCTGGAAGATCCACGGGCGGCCTTGCGCGCCCCGGCCGATCATCAAGCCGTCTGCTTCAGTTAGGCGCAGAACTTCAAGCGACTTCTCGATACTGGTTATGTCGCCGTTCGCAATGACCGGGATTCCGACATTCTGTTTAATGCGCGCGATCGTGTCGTATTCGGCGTCGCCGTTGTACCGGCAGGCGCGGGTTCGGCCGTGGACCGCCAGCGACTGGACGCCGCACTCTTCGGCAATCCGGGCAATCTCGACGCCGTTGCGGTGCTCGGGGTCCCAACCGGTGCGAATCTTCAGCGTCACCGGGACATCCACGGCAGCAACGACCGCCTGCAGAATTGCCGCCACGAGCGCTTCGTCCTGCAACAGCGCCGAGCCGGCGAGCTTCCTGCAGACCTTCTTGGCCGGGCAGCCCATATTGATGTCGATGATCTGCGCGCCGCGGTCGACGCAGGCGCGCGCCGCGGTCGCCATCTGGTCCGGCTCGGAACCCGCGATCTGCACCGCAACCGGCTCCGCGTCGAGATCCAGGTCCAGCCGGCGGCGCGATTTCGCCGTCTGCCAGAGGCTCGTGTCCGCGGTGGTCATCTCCGACGTCGTCATGCCGGCGCCGAATTGCCGGCACAGGCGTCGGAACGGTGCGTCGGTGACGCCCGCCATCGGGGCGAGCACGAACGGGCTCGCCAGCGTGTAGGGGCCGATCTTCATTTGAAGTCGTGGTCGGCGCAGCGCAGCCGGCCGCCGGCGAGGCGATAGCAGACGTTGAGCTTGAACCCGGTCGCATCGGGTGAGGGCGACTCGATGGAAATGACGGCATTGAACGAGCTGCCGGGCGGCACCGACCTGCGCGGGTCCGCGTTCTCGGCGAGGTATTCGGCGGGCTCCATCAGCGCGCTGCCGATGATGTCCTCGAAACGGTCTGTCAGCGACAGGTGCACGAGCGGGTAGGGCAAGGGTTCGTCGGAATTGTTGCCCACGCGGGAGTAAATCGTTAGCAGCTCGCCGGTCTCGTCGGTATCGCCCTTGGTCGCCTCGAAGCGCCAGCCGCCGATGTTCCATTCCGGCGTCAGCGGGCGCCCGAGCATCCGGTAAACAGGCCCGATGGCCGAGTTGAACGCCGGTACGGTGGCGAGCGCCTCGCGCGAATGGTGGATGAACTGCACTCCCAGCAGCAGGACGAGGGCAATGACGCCCGCCCAGGTGCCGGCGCCAGACGGTGCAGCCGTCATCTCCCGGCGGCGGGCGTAGTCGTCTTTCTCGCGGTTGAGCGAGATCGAGTAGGCGGGCTTGTCCGACGTATCCGGTTCCTTCGCAGCCGTATCCGCCTCCAGCTCGCGATCAATCTCGCCGCGAATGAAATCGCCTTCCATGATGATCGTCTCGACCGAGGCGCCCTCTGCCGGCTTCGCGTCTTCTTCGGCTGACTTGTCTTTCTTCTTTTTCTTCTTGTCTTTCTTCTTCCCGGTCTCGTCTGCGGCGTCTTCCTTGTCGGCCTTTTCGACAGGCTCGTCGTCAGGCTGCAGCTGCACGATCGTCGATGCGAAGCCGTCTTCGTCCTCGACGGCGACGTTGAAGAGTTCCTCGTCGATCATCATGTTGATCGTCTTCTCTTCCTCGCTCATCTCGGGAATGACGTGATCTTCATTCTTGGTTGCAACCGGTTCCTCTGCGTCCTCGTCGAGTGACATCGACAGCGTCTCGATATCGCGTTCGACGCTGTCATCGAAGCCCATCGCGATATCTTCGACGTCATCTTCGACTTCCGCTTCTTCCTCGACCTGCAGGTCTAATTCCAGCTCGGCATCTTTTTCCTCGGCTTCATCTTCGGCTATCAGGAGGTCGTCGGAGGAGAGCTCCTCGAGATCGGGGGCTTCTTCCGGAAGAGGCTCCTCAAGGTTCCTGGCGGCCGCTTCGGTTTCGAAGGCAGCCGCAATCAGGTCCTCCTCGATTGAGGTTTCTGTCAGGTCTTCGGCCTCGAATTCCGGTTCCGGTTGCGGCTCGGGTTCGGGCTCTTCCTCGATTTCCTGCTCCGCTTCAGGCTCCTCGTCCAGTTCGAGTTCGGCCGGCGTCTCCTCGTCCGTGGTCTCGTGGACACCACTCAGGTCGATGCCCATGGCCTCGGCCTGGATTTCGAACTGCGTGTCGACGTCCAGCGGCGCTTCTGAGGGCTCGGCTTCCATTGGTACCGCGTCCTCGCTGTCGCCCTCTGTGGGGGCCGCCTCGGGTTTGTCGTCGAGATCGCCCAGCAGGTCGTCCCATTCGCCAGGTTCGCTGAGGTCCAGGTCGAATTGAGGTTTTTCGGGCTCGGTCGGGACGGCCGCCACTGGCTCCTCGACGCGCGGCGGTGATGGCGCATCGACGACCTCGTCAAAGTCGTCAGGCAATACCGTGTTGTCGTCGAACAGCATTTCGTCGATGACCTGCGACGGCTCGTTCGGCCCTTGTTCGACGGCCTCGGACTCTGGCGACTCCGGTTCCGGCGTGTCGGGTTCCGGCTCCTCGTCAATGACCCGCCATTCGACGCCCGTGTCCTCGATGCGAATGTCCTCGCCGGCCAGTTCATCGAGTGTCTTGAGCAAAGCGGCGCTTTGCTCGGCAGAAATCGACTCGGGCGGAGTGTCGGCCTCGAGCTCAGCCGGTTCGTCGGGCCGCAGTTCCGGCAGATCGGGATCCGGCTGCTCCTCCTGGAGCGGAGGCGTGGCCGGCTTGGTTTCGGACAGGTGCTCGAGCGCATTGAAAGCCACGCCGCAACCGCCGCAGCGAACCTGGCCGGCCGCCATCTTCAGCACTTCCGCGGTCACGCGGAAGGCAACGCTGCATTCAGGGCATTGGGTATACATCGCTCAGCCCCCGGTCCTGCGACCGCTCAATCGCACCCAGGTTTGTCCGCCTTGCTCGCGCTCGACGGGCTCGTCGAATTCGATCCACGGCCGGTAAGCCGCGAGCACTTCTCCAACCTGCCCGGAGAGTATGCCGGATAACGCGAGAGGACAACCGCTGCGAACGCTCGCGGCGATCGGCTCGGCCAGATCAATCAGCGGCGACGCGAGTATATTGGCGATGACAACGTCGAATGTCCCTTCAAGATTGCCAGGTACCGGGCTGGTCTCCAGTCTGTCGCTGACGTCATTGGCCGCGGCATTCTCGCGCGTAGCGATAATCGCCTGGTGGTCGATATCGGCGGCGACAGCACTCGCACAGCCGAGCTTGAGTGCCGCAATTGCGAGGATCCCGGAGCCGCAGCCGTAGTCGAGCAGGGTCTTGCCGTCGAGCGCCTGGCTGTCGAGCCATTCGAGGCACAGAGCCGTCGTCGCGTGAGTGCCTGTGCCAAACGCGAGACCGGGATCGAGGCGGACAATCACGGCCTGATCGTCATCGACGCGACTGTCGCCCGGACAGATCCAGAGCCGGTCGCCAAACCGCATCGGGCCGAAATCTCGCAGCCACTCCCGTTCCCAGGGGCGATCTTCGAGGTCGGAAATCTCGTGGCTCGGCAGCTCGGTGATGTCGAAGGAGCTGAGGATATCGTCGCGCAGCGCCGCGAAGTCGGCGTCGACCGAAAACAGGCCCGTGATACGAGTGTCGTGCCACAGCGGCGTCTCGCCGGGCGCCGGCTCCAGCAACGGCTGATCGCCGGCATCGGAGTACGTCACCGAGTGGGCGCCGTGGCGCAACAGAATTTCCTCGACTCTGTCCGGACTGAGCGTTTCGAGATCCATGACAAATTGTCGCCAATCCATCGCTATTTCGATGTGCGCTCTGTCACGCCAGGCCCAGACGTTTCTCCAGGTAATGAATGTCGGTGCCACCCTGCTGGAACGCGGCGTGCTGGCAGATCTCCTGGTGCAGCGGCACGTTGGTCTTGATGCCCTCGATCACGATCTCGGTCAGTGCGTTCTTCATGCGCGCAATCGCCGCGTCGCGATCTGCGCCGTGCGTAACGAGCTTGCCGATCATCGAGTCGTAGTAGGGCGGCACCTTGTAGCCACTGTAAATATGGCTGTCGATACGAACGCCCGGGCCGCCCGGCGCGTGATAGAGCGTGATGAGTCCCGGCGACGGCATAAACGTCTTCGGGTCCTCGGCATTGATGCGACACTCAATCGCGTGTCCCTGGATCTTGACGTCTTCCTGCCGGATGCTGAGTTTCTCGCCGGCCGCGACGCGCAGCTGCTCGCGCACGAGGTCCACGCCCGTGATCAGTTCGGTGACCGGGTGCTCGACCTGCAGGCGCGTGTTCATTTCGATGAAGTAGAACTCACCATCCTCGTAAAGGAACTCGAACGTACCCGCGCTGCGGTAACCGATCTCCTGGCATGCCTTGACGCAGCGCTCGCCGATCGCGTTGCGCTGCTCTTCGGTGAGTCCCGGCGCCGGCGCTTCCTCGATGACCTTCTGGTGACGGCGCTGCATCGAGCAGTCGCGCTCGCCAAGGTGCACCGCGTTGCCGTGTGAATCGCAAATGACCTGGATCTCGATATGCCGTGGCTTCTCGAGAAACTTCTCCATGTACACCGTGTCGTCGCCGAACGCGGCGCGCGCCTCGGCCTTGGTCACGGTAATGGCCGCGGTCAGTGACGCCTCGGCATGCACCACGCGCATGCCGCGCCCACCGCCGCCGGCGGCAGCCTTGATGATGATCGGGTAGCCGATATCACGCGCCATCTTGATGACTTCGTCGACGTCCTCGCCGAGCGGTCCGTCCGAACCGGGCACGGTTGGCACGCCAGCCGCCTTCATGGACTGGATCGCCGAGACCTTGTCACCCATTAGCCGGATCGCGCTCGCGGGCGGGCCGATGAACGTGAAGCCGCTGGACTCCACGCGCTCGGCGAAATCCGCGTTCTCCGACAGGAAACCGTAGCCGGGATGGATGGCGACGGCGTCAGTCACCTCCGCCGCGCTGATGATTGCGGGCATGTTGAGGTAGCTCTCGATCGAATTCGGCGGTCCGATGCACACGGTTTCGTCAGCGAGCAACACGTGCTTGAGATTGTTGTCGGCCGTCGAGTGCACGGCCACGGTCTTGATGTCCATCTCGCGGCACGCGCGCAGGATGCGCAGCGCGATTTCGCCACGATTGGCTATGACAATTTTGTCGAGCATATTGTGTTGCCCGTCAGTCGGATTGCCGCTGGTCGATCACGATCAGCGTCTGGCCATATTCAACAGGTTCGCCGTTCTGAACGCGGATCGACTTGACCACGCCGGAGACGTCGGCCTCGATCTGGTTCATCATTTTCATGGCTTCGATAATGCAGAGCGTGTCGCCCTCGTTCACGCGATCACCGACCTGTACATATGGTGCGGCGCCGGGAGACGACGCTGCGTAAAACGTCCCGACCATCGGTGCGGTGATCAGGAAGCCTTCCTCCTCGGCTTCTGCCGGGGCTGCGGCAGCTGCCACATCGGCAGGCGCGGCCGCGGCCGCTGGTGCCGGTGCGGGTGCGGCGACAGCAACCGGCGCCGGGGCTGCGGGCGCCGGTGCAACCGCGGCGCCCTGCGGATAGCGGCTGATGCGCACGGCTTCTTCGCCCTCGGTAATCTCAATCTCGGCGATGCCGGACTCGTCCAGTAGCTCGATCAGTTTCTTTACTTTTCTTATATCCATCAGTCTTCCTCGGCGTCTGCCATCAACTGCGCAGCTGCATGTAAGGCAAGTTCGTAGCCCATAGCTCCAAGGCCGATCACACAGCCTTCAGCCACATCGCTGAAGTAACTGGCATGCCGGAACTCCTCCCGGGCAAACGTATTGCTCAAATGAATCTCGATAAACGGTATGTCCACGGCGAGTAACGCATCGCGCAGGGCGACGCTCGTGTGCGTAAACGCGCCGGGGTTAATCAGGATAAAGTCGACGCCGTCGCGGGCTGCTTTCTGCACGCGGTCGACGAGCTTGTGTTCGGCATTGCTCTGGAAGCAATCGAGCGCGTGGCCGAGCTCTTCGGCCAGCTCGATGCAGTTCGCCTCGATATCATCCAGGCGCGTCGCACCGTAAACCTCGGGCTCGCGCGTACCGAGCAGGTTGAGGTTGGGACCATTGAGAAGCAAAATGCCGGCCATTTCCCGCCACTTTCAACCACTTTCTAGGAGATGGCGGCAAGTTTACCCCTTTTACGGGATGTTCGGGCAAGTTTTACAGGAAATTTAGCGCCTCGCGCGCACTGGCCTTGTCGATTTCGCCATTGTCGAGCATGCGCAGCACGTCCGCGATGTGCGCGAGGTCGGCTTCGACGATCTCCCCGAAGTGCGCGTTGAGCAGTTCGCCGTCCGCGGCGACGACCATCGTGAAGGGCATGCCGATGAACTCGATGCCCGACGTCTCGGCGATCTCCATCGCATCCTGTTGCCCGACGAGTACCGGGTAATTGAACTGCGCCTCTTCGGCGTACTTCGAAACCGGCAACGGATCATCGACAGCGATGCCGATGACCTGGATGCCGTTCGCCGCCTGTTCTTCATGGAAGGTCTTCAGGAGCGGAATCTCCCGGCGGCACGGAGCGCACCAGGTTGCCCAGAAGTTCAGCAGTGTGTGCTTGCCGCTCCATTCGCTGAAGTTGCGCTCCGTACCGTCCATATCCGGCAGGCTGAACGCGACGCGAACGACCTCGGCGGCCGGTTCTGCAGTCGGGGCTGCCGGCGGCGGCGCTTCGGGCGCCTGCACGGGAATTCTCACCGCATAAAGGAGTGCGCCAGCCATGAGCGCGACGAACGCGGTCGCGAAGACGAGAAACGATCTGTTCACGGATTTTTCCCCTGAATCGCCCGCCGGGGCGGGCTGCTACGAACCAAACGCGAGGTTCACGTGATCGGTAAAGTCCTTTGCTTTCATGAAGCCCACGACTTCGTAGCCGTGGCGCTGCTGGCCATCCGTGCCAAAGAAAATGATTGTCGGTGGTCCAAAGACCCCGAAGCGCTGCAGAAGTTCCTGGTCCTGTTCGTCGTTGGCGGTGACGTCCGCCTGCAATACTACCGTGTCGGCCAGCGCCGCCTGCACGCCGGCGTCGGTAAACGTGTACTCCTCCATCTCGATGCAGGACACACACCAGTCCGCGTAGAAATCGAGCATGGCGGTCTTGCCGGCCGCCGCGGCAGCCTCGATTTCACGATCCAGGTCCGCGACGGTCTTGATGCGTTGAAACTCGAGGTGTTTTTCCTCGACGGCCATCATTCCGCCGCCAAAGCTGACTGCCGCGAGTGGCTTCAGAGGGTTGGTGCCGCCCGACAGCGATCCGAGAAACAGCAGCAGCCCGTAGAGGATGGCGAGC
>JAAUYE010058164.1_pt1 | contig 19500 bp, 18 predicted proteins | sample 7278081 | NCBI WGS metagenome assembly JAAUYE01 (sample SAMN14350131, study PRJNA611818) | marine sediment metagenome | isolation source: surface marine sediment (0.6m) | place: French Polynesia: Moorea | collected 2018-08
AAAACGACATTCGCTGGGGTATCTATTTCAACGCCGGGCAGGTGTGTTCCGCCATGTCCCGCGTAATCGTTCACGAGGACCGTCACGAGGAACTGCTTGCGCGAGCAGAAAATGTTGCCCGCTCCCTGTCGGTCGGTCCCGGGATCGAGCGCGCAACAGACGACGGCAACATGGGAGCGATGGTCTCGACCGGGCAAAGGGACCGCGCACTCGGCATGATCGCAGCGGCCGAGGGGCAGGGTGCGCGCGTTGTCACGGGCGGTCGCGCCCTCAACCGGCACGGTGCCTTTCTCGAACCAACCGTCGTCTCGGTCTCGCCCGGGATGGATATCACGCACGAAGAAGTCTTCGGCCCGGTTCTCTCTGTGATGTCGTTTCGTGACGAGGATGACGCCATCCGGATCGCGAACGGCACCGACTACGGACTGGTCGCCGGTGTTTTCACGGCCGATCTCGACCGTGCCACCCGCGCTGCCCGGCGTCTGCGTGCCGGTCAGGTGTTCGTGAACGAATGGTACGCCGGCGGCGTCGAAACACCCTTCGGAGGTTACGGCAAGTCCGGCTACGGGCGCGAGAAGGGGCGCGAGGCGCTTTGGAATTACGTACAGACCAAGAACGTCGCGGTGAGGCTGAGAGGATAGACCATGAGCACGTTTGACGAAGACCTTTTCCTCAAGGGGCTCGCCCGGCGAAAGGCCACGCTCGGCGCAGAGTATGTCGAAAAGAACCTTGCGGCCTCCGACGAATTCACACGCCCGTTTCAGGAGGCGATGACCGCTTGGTGCTGGGGGTTTGGCTGGGGCGATGATGTCATCGACCCGAAAACCCGGTCGATGATGAACCTCGCAATGATCGGCGCTCTTGGCAAAATGCAGGAGTGGGAAACGCACTGCCGCGGGGCCCTCAACAACGGCGTCACGCCCGAGGAGATTCGCGCGATTATCCATGTTGTCGGCATCTACTGCGGCGTGCCGCAGGCGCTTGAATGCTTCCGCTCGGCGAAGAGCGTCCTGGCAGACCGGGAACGCGACTGATCCATAGGGCGCCTGGCTTTGTTCACTAGGGAGCCCTGAAACGCTTGGCGGTGCGGAATGGCCTTGCACGTGTGCCGGGCTCTTGTCGGAGAATGCTGCACCCAGTCCGACCGACCGTCCGGGCTTGCGGATTGAACAGATCGACAAAACAAACTCATTGAACTTGTCCAAAGATGAGACGGAGTTCAGGGTCATTCTTGGGCGCTATGACAGGTCGCGTTCCGCAAGCGAGGAACGCGATGCGCTTGGCACCTCGGCATTCTTTTCGTGCAGCTACAGCTCAGCCTGTGGTGTCTTGGACTTTGAGCCACCTCAGGCCACCTCACGGGGCATCGACAGCGCGTTAACGCGGGCACCCCAAGATCAATCTTCAGGCCGGATGCGCGCGCCGGACTTGTCGGCGAAAGCGGCGAGGCGGGCACGTGCGTCTGGCTGCGTGTTGACGACGCCTGCAACGCAGGCCTCGGAATAAGCGGCATCCATCGCGGACATATTGCGCATATGACTGACGGCAGAGCAAATCGCGAAGTTCGAGAGCGGCAGGTTTTCTGCGGCGCGGTGCGCCAGTTCAAGCGCGCGATCAAAGGCAGAGCCCTCGACCAAATACTGCGCGAGACCAACCTCTAAGGCGTCGGCGCCACGGTAGATGCGCCCTGTCAGCATCATGTCGATGGTCCGCGCCTTTCCGATCAGATCGGTGACCCGGATCGTCGCGCCGCCTCCGGTGAAGAGGCCGCGCTGGCCTTCCGGGAGACCGAAATAGGCCGTCTGATCCATGACACGTACATGTGCGGCGCTCGCCAGTTCCAGGCCGCCGCCGACTACCGCGCCATGGAGCGCGGCGATGATCGGCACGCCGCCGTATTCCATCTTGTTGAAGGCCTCATGCCAGCGCAGGCAGACCTGCCAGAATTCTGCGGGGCTTCTGTCGGCGTGATGATGTTCGACGAGGTCGAGACCCGCGCAGAAATGACTGCCCGACCCGGCCAGGACAACGGCGCGGACGCCGCACAACGGCGCTTGGGAAAAGAACCGGATGAGTTCCTCGATTGTAGCGATGTCGAGTGCATTGCGCTTGGAGGGCCGGTTCAGCGTCGCGACCCAGACGCCGTCGTCGTGCTGGGTCAGGGAGAGGTTCTCGAACGACGACTGGTCAATGGCTCTGGTCATTGTGGGCTCCATATCCGCCGGGGGGCGATCCGCGCTATGGCGATGGGTCAGTTACGCCGGGTCGCGTCGCGTGATTTCTCACGTTCGGCAAACACCGAATGGGCAAGACCGGTTGTGTAGTCTTCGAGGCGCGACAGGTGCTGCGCCAAACCGGGCCCGTCCCGGCGGCGCGCCGCGTCGAGGATGGCGTTGTGACTGTTTACGATCTCGGCGCGTGATCGCGCGGTGAAAGTGATCATGTTCATCAATGGCTGCATGGCCTCGATTGCGCCGGCGAGTTGGTATGACAAAACAGGATTGCCGGCACCGTCCACGAGGGCGCGGTGAAAGGCAACGTCTGACGCGCAAAACGCCTCATCGGTCAGATCGGGCGACGTTTGCCGTTCTATTTCGCCTGCCATCGCGACCAGATGCACGTCCTGCCGGCGGCTTGCGGAGAGGTCTGCGCAGGACCTTTCAAGCGCGAAGCGCGCCTCGCAGGCAGTATCGAAACTGACGGCGTTCATGCTGATCAGGAGCGTCGATGTGGTGGTCAACTGCGCACTGGCTTCCTCGTAGGACAGCCGCTTGACAAAAGCGCCGCCCTGCGCCCCTCGCTGAGTCCGGATCAGGGACTGCGCTGCCAGACGCTTGAGCGCTTCGCGGATCGTGGGGCGTGAGACGTTGAATTGGTCGGCCAGCTCGGCTTCCGATGGCAATCGCTCGTCGACAATCATGTCACCGGAGATGATGGCATCGCGGATTTCGGCGGCGATTTGCGCCGAAAGACCTGCTGACTTGTCGGGATCAATTTTCATTTGTCAGACATTTAAAAGTCTGACATTTAAAACGCAACCGTAGAAGGGGAGGTCGCGGTGCTGGCGGAACGGGTCCGGACCATGCGTGGCATGCATTGGATCGCGCTCTTCGGGGCCCTGGCCGCCGCGTGGCTTGCACTCTATGCGATGGCCATTCCGACCGACCTCCGCGAGACATCCCGCCTCTTTGGTGCCGCGTTCTGGACCGAGCTTTGCGCCGTGACACCCGACCTTGCAGGCTATTGGCGGCTGGTTTTGATGTGGGCGCTGATGTCGACCGCGATGATGCTCCCGACCGCGCTTCCCGCCCTTGCCGCCTATGAAGATCTCGGACGATCGGGTGCGGCGACCCAGCCGTTGCTTATAGCTGTTGGCTTCCTGATGGTCTGGTGGGGGTTTTCGCTCGTGGCTGCGGGATTGCAGATGGCGCTCTTCCGACTCGACCTTGTCAGTCTGTTTGGAGACAGCCGATCCGCCCCGCTCTCCGCGGCGCTCTTGGCTCTGGCCGGAGCGTATCAGTTTTCGGCCCTGAAAGAGAGCTGCCTCAGCAAGTGCCGCGCCCCTGTCGGTTTTTTTCTGCAGTATTGGGACGAAGGGCCGTTGCGACAGGGTCTCAAACTGGGGGCGACGTGCCTCGGATGCTGCTGGGCGCTGATGTTGCTGGCTTTTGTCGGAGGGGTGATGAGCCTCGGCTTCATGGGCATAGCCACGATGTTCATGATCATCGAAAAACTACCCGAAATTGGGCGATGGGTCAGCCGACCTCTCGGCGTTGCGCTCATTGCGGCGGCGGGATGTGTGGCGATAACCGGAGTGTAGGGAGGCAACCATGGCACTGGACGGCGAAATCGGAACTGTTCCCTGGACGATGAAAGGGGAACTGATCCTGAACTGCAACTGCACGGTGTTCTGCCCTTGTGTGGTGTCTCTGGGCCAGCATCCGCCGACCGAAGGGCATTGCCAGACATGGGGCGGAATCCGGATCGACGAGGGCACTTATGGCGACATCGATTTGTCCGGCCTGAATCTGGGCCTGATGATCGAAATCCCGGAGCGGATGGCGCGTGGAAACTGGAAGGTTGCGCTGTTCGTCGACGATCGTGCATCCGACGAGGCCTACGAGGCGCTGGTCAACATCATGTCCGGCAAGGCTCGGGGAACAACCGGGCTGTTCGGTATCCTGGTGTCGGAATTTCTCGGGCATGAGCGGCAGCCGATTTCCTACGAGAACGAGGGCAAGTCCCGTAGGCTGACTGTCGGCAAACGGATCAAGGGCGAGGTCGTGCCTGTAGCGGGGGCTGATCCGGATCGCGATCTCGTCATAACGAATACGCAGTACTGGATGGGGGCTGATGTCACCGTGGCGACCGCAAATCAGGGTCGACTCAGGGCATTTGGCCGCGTCTGGGATTTCGAAGGACGGTCGGCCGAGATTTGCCAGATCAACTGGCGCGGGCCGAAGTGACCGACAGGTCGGGGGAGGGGACGCTATGCAGAAGCACTTTGACGCCGATGCGCCGAACCGGGCGAATTACGTGCCGCTTTCTCCGGTCGCTCATCTCAATCGTGCTGCGCAGGTCCATGGAGCGCGTCCGGCGGTGGTATATGGCAGCCGCCGTTACGATTACGCGACCCTGTCTGATCGTGTCCGGCGCATCGCGAGCGGTCTGATCGCGCGGGGGATCGGTAAGGGCGACACCGTGTCGGTGATCGCGCCCAACATCCCGGAGCTCTACGAACTGCACTATGCCGTGCCGATGACGGGTGCGGTGCTGAATACGATCAATACCCGGCTCGAGGCCGAGACCATTGCCTACATCTTCGGGCATGCTGACACGAAGTTAGTGATCGCGGACAGTGCCCTGGCGCCGCTCGTCGAACAAGCCTTCGGCCTCCACGGGAACGAAAAGCCGCTGATTCTGATCCGGGACGATCAGGGACCCGCGAGCGCGGCCGACGGCGACGATTTCGAAATCCTGCTGCAATCCGAACCGCTCACCGGGTCTGGCTTGCCGGACGACGAGTGGCAGGCGCTCGCGCTCAACTATACATCGGGCACTTCGGGGCGACCGAAAGGGGTTGTCTATCACCACCGTGGCGCGGCGCTCATGGCAATGGGGACGGTGACCGCGTGGCAAGTGCCGCACTTCATCTCGTATCTCTCGATCGTGCCGATGTTTCATTGCAACGGGTGGTGCCACCCATGGATGCTGCCGCTTGTCGGTGGGAAAATGGTGTTCACCCGCGACCCCGTTCCCGAAAAGCTGTTCAAGGCCATTGCCGATGAGGACGTTACGCATTTCGGGGCAGCGCCGATCGTTCTTCAGATGTTGGCTGACAGCGAGCACGGGCCCTCGGACCGTTACCATCCACGCATCCGCGTTATGACGGCCGGAGCGCCGCCACCGCCCGCGATCCTTGAAAAGACCGGCGCCATGGGGCTGGATGTCATGCAGGTCTACGGGCTGACCGAGACCTATGGCCATATCTCGCAGTGCCTTTGGCAGGAGGACTGGGACGATCTTTCGCCGGCTGAACAGGCCGAGTTGCAGGCGCATCAGGGGATTGCTTTTCCGATGGTCGAGGATTTCGCCGTTATCGACCGTGAGACAGGCGGTCCGGTTCCCATGGACGGCGAAACGCAGGGCGAGATCGCGATCCGCTCGAACACCGTGATGAGGGGCTATTACAAGGACCCCGAGGCGAGTGCTGCTGCTTTTGAGGGCGGGTGGTTCTGGTCGGGGGATGCCGCTGTTGTGCATCCCAACGGCTATGCCCAGATCCGTGATCGCCTGAAGGATGTCATTATCTCCGGCGGAGAGAACATCTCGTCCGTCGAGGTCGAGGCGGTTCTTTACCGCCATCCCGACGTGCAAGCCGCCTCCGTTGTCGCCAAACCGGACCTCAAGTGGGGCGAGGTTCCGAGGGCCTATGTAGAGCCGCGCGACGGGACAGCTCCGACAGAAGACGACGTTATTGCATTTTGCCGCGAGCGCCTCGCAGGCTTCAAAACGCCAAAATCCGTTGTCTTTCAAACACTGCCCAAGACCGCGACCGGCAAGATCAGAAAATTCGAACTGCGCCAGCACGCACGCGAAGAAGGATAATCGCATATGGCCATCATCGCTCCGTCCCGGCGCCTGCGCCGGACGCCGTTCTCTGAAGGTGTCGAGGCTGCCGGGGTTGGCGCCTATTCTGTCTACAACCACATGCTGCTTCCGGCCTACTTCGAAAGCCCGGAAGCCGACTATCACCACCTGAAGAAGCACGTTCAGGTCTGGGACGTCGCTTGTGAACGACAGGTGGAACTCAGGGGGCCGGATGCGGCCCGGCTGATGCAGACGCTGACGCCGCGCGATCTCCGTGGCATGCTGCCGGGGCAGTGTTTCTACCTTCCGGTCGTTGACGAAACCGGCGGCATGCTGAACGATCCGGTAGCCGTAAAAATCGCCGAGGATCGACTCTGGATCTCTATCGCCGACTCTGACCTGCTACTCTGGGTGAAGGGCATCGCGAACGCCTACAGAATGGAGGTTCTGGTCGACGAACCGGATGTCAGCCCCCTGGCGGTGCAGGGCCCCAAAGCCGACGACCTGATGGCGCGGGTCTTTGGCGAAGAGATTCGAAACCTCCGGTTTTTCCGCTTCAGCTTCTATGATTTCGAGGGTCACGACGTGCTGATCGCCCGGTCTGGGTATTCCAAGCAAGGCGGGTTCGAGTTTTACGTCGAGGGGGCCGAGCTTGGCATGCCCATCTGGAATGCGCTGTTCAAGGCGGGTGAAGATCTGGACGTGCGCGCGGGATGTCCCAACGCCGCGGAACGGATCGAGGGCGGCCTCCTGAGCTATGGCAATGACATGACCCGTGAAAACACGCCGCACGAATGCGGACTAGGCAGGTTTTGCAATACCGAGACAGCCATCGGCTGTATTGGACGTGACGCGCTTCTCCGCGTGGCGAAGGATGGGCCGATCCGTCAGATCCGACCGATCGAGATCAAGACCGAGGTCCCGGCCTGTGACCGGGCATGGCCGATAATGGCGAAGGGTACCAAGGTCGGTCAGGTGACGTCGGCCGCGTGGTCGCCAGACTTCGATTGCACGGTCGCGATCGGGATGGTCCGTATGACGCACTGGGATCCGGGTACCGTTCTGCAGATCGATACCCCGGAAGGTCCAGTCGAGGGCACGGTACGCGAAGACTTCTGGACCTAGCCGGTTTGGATTCCCCCGTGCGAGCTCACTCCGGCTCTGATGAGCCAAGTGTTTCCGCCAACGCTGCCTTGAGGTGATCCAAGGTATAGGGCTTTCTCAGGATGACGACTCCGGGGAACCGGCGGGTCAGGTCGTCGCTCGCTCCGTAGCCGGTCGCCAGAAGTACCGGAATTCCCTTTTGCTGGCACAGTTCGACCACGGGCAACGACAGCTCGTTGCCAAGATTCACATCGACGAGCGCAAAGGAGACATCGCTTTTCTCAAGGATACGAAGCGCATCGGCAACGCGGCTGGCCGTGCGGACGTTGCTGGCCCCAAGTCCCGTCAGCATGTCCGCGGCATCGAGCGCAATGATCAAATTGTCCTCCAAGACCATCGCCGCTCCGGACAGCCGAACGTCTTGGGCGGGTGGTGTTGGCTCCGGTGCGCCGCTGCTGGTGATGTCGGTTGACCGCCGCACGTGCCGTCCGGGCAGAGTGAATTCCGCTTCCAGGCCTGTGGTGCGGTACCAGACTTCGGCCGTCCCATTCAGTTCAAAGGGTATCGAACGGTCGATGATCGTGGTCCCGAAGCCTCGTCTGGTCGGGGCTTTCACCGGAGGGCCGTTTCGTTCGCGCCAGGCCAGATGTGCCGTCCCCTCCGTGGAAACACGGATGTCGACCCGGACGCTGCCGGATGTGTTACTCAGCGCGCCGTACTTGGCGGCGTTCGTGGCCAGTTCGTGGATGACCAGCGCCATCGCCGTGAATGCTTCGGGAGACAAATCGACGGCATCGCCGGCGATGTGTACCCTGTCTGATGCTGACGAAATGAACCCGCCTACTTCTGTCTCGATCAACGAACGCAGCGGGACCCAGTCCCATTCGGATGACGTCAATTGATCATGCGCCCTGGCAAGTGCGTGGATTCGGGCATCAAGGACGTCCCGATAGGCATCAAGGCTTTCGGCTTCGTCTGACCCCTGCGACACCAGCCCACGGATGAGGTTCAGGATGTTTCGGACACGGTGATTCAGTTCTGCGATCAGCAGTTCCTGCTGATCCTGCGCCTTCTTTCTGAGGGCGTTGCTTTCGTCCGCCAGCTTCAACACAACCTCGAGAAGCGTCACGCGGAGCGCCTCTGCAGCGCGACGTTCACCAGCCTTCCACGGCGCCGAGTGGTTTCGTACCACTTCCTTCCACGCTTCGAAGCTCCTTCGTGGTGTCAGGCGGGCGTCGTTCGGTCCGATTTCAAACGGTTTCTCGGGGTTGCCCGCCCAATTGACAGACTTCGCGATCTCTCGCCGAAAAAGCACAAGATAATCGCGTGGTCCTCGGGAGATAGGCAACGCGAGAATACCGGCCACTCTATCGCCAAACTCTTCAGCTGCCGGATAGCGAGTGACAAGGTTCTCGGTCGCATAGACCTCTGACGCCTGTACGGTGTTCAGGAAACGCGCAAGTCCCACGAATTCCTCTTCAGTAGGGGCTGCGCCGATTGCCCTGTAGACGCCCTTAGAGTAGATCGCCGCGCCATCGAACGGAATGACATCGCGGATTTTCCCGGTCAGCGAGTCGAAGGCCTCGGCGATGCTGAATCCGCTCGATAAGGTCAGCAACAGTTGATCGTGCAGCTCGCGGGCACGATCGAGGTCGGCCAGTTCCCGGCTCATCTCAAGCTGTGCAAGCTCGTAGTTGAAGAGCTGCGCAAAAAGCTCCACGGCGCTCCGTTTCTCATAGTCGATGTAGCGCGGAGACCGATGATGACAGGCGAAGAGCCCCCAGAGCTCGCCGTTCCGAATGATCGATACCGACATCGAGGCCTGTACGCCCATGTTGCGAAGGTATTCGAGGTGGATGGGCGAAACAGCCCTGGTCACGGCGAGCGACAGATCGAGTGGATTTCCGTCGGGATCTGACGGAGGCACTATCGCATGGGTTTGACCGTCAACGTCACAAATGATCCGGAGAACACTCTTTGTATATAGCTTCCGCGCCTGTTCCGGGATGTCGCTCGCCGGATAGCGGAGCCCCAGGTAGGGTTCCAAGCCGGGCTGAGTTGCTTCGGCGATGACGGTGCCGCTGTAATCCTCTTCAAATCGATACACCATGACACGATCGAATCCGGAAAGCGCCTTCAGCCCGCGCGTGGCCTCCTGCGCCATTCTTTCGACTGTGTCGAACTGCCGAATGCGCGCGATCAGCGACTGAACGAGAGCCGGATCGTCGTAGTGACGTGTTGCATCTGTCCGACGTTCGAACTCCAGCAAGAAAAACCCTTCGGCAATATGGATCGAAATGTCGAATGCTTGTTCATCCCCAAAGACTTTGTAGGCAAAGATGCGGGCGGCCCCCGAGTTCTTTGCAAGAACCTGCATCTGCGTCCGCAGATGATGGATTGCCGTTTCGGGCAGGATCTCCGCCAGCTGCCGACCGATAAGCTCGCTTGCGTCATGCCCGATTACCGTTCGGCAATTCTCCGACGCATGCGAAATGCTCCAATCTGACGAGACGGCGATCAGACAGCCGTAATTCTGGACCTGGCCGAGGATGTGAATCGGCTCGCGGGCGCAATTGCTCAGATTGACTTGCGTTTCTTCCGCGGAACGGCGTTCTTCAGGCATTCTTTGGCCGCCTCTCGCCGGTTATGGCACCCGTACAGGCAGCGTAGAAGTCAAACAATCTGGCGGCGTCACCCACTATGCGATCTGCTTGGGCGCCAGCCCCGTCCATGGACTGCGCTTTTTGGCAGAACGCACGCCAAAGCTGCAGGAAATCTGGCGCCGTGAAGTAGGCGCAAGCGGACCGCACGGTGGGGTCTTTCGCGGCCAGCCACCGTTTCTTGAGGACGATCGATCCCAGCCGCGAGCCCGCGATGATATAGTCGATGGCCAGAGGGGTTGGGCTGAAGTTCAGACATGGCCTTGAGACCACGCTCTTGCCGCCGAGGGCTTTGATATCCGTTTCTGCGGCCTCTCGGATGATGCAAATGGCCCTGCGGCTGTCCGCTGCATCGGCGACGTTTTCGATTTGACTGAGGGCAAGTTGCTGGGTCGCGAGAAATCCGTGCAGCCCTTCGATCCGTGCGAGATCGAAACCCGACATGAGCATATCGAGCGCCTCGTGAGAGCGCGCCGTTTCCTCTCGCAATCTCGTCCGAAGGTCGCTTTCGTGCCGCGTCGTCACAAGTGTCCTCCGTTCACCGGACAGGCAACCGACATACGGGCTATGTGCAGTGCCACATGGGTTGGTTACCAGCCCAGTCACAGGAATAGAACCAATTCGCGGGCACTTCACAAGAACAAGGCGGTCTGTCCGCGCTCATAGTTCTATGACGGATTTGACGGCGGCGTCGTCACCGGGTATCCAAATTGTATCCAACAGGATACAAAATGAACGCTGGATCGGATAGTGTGAAATCGGGCGGGCAAGTCGCCTACCACGGCGTTGTAGGCGCGATACGTTCGGGGGCTTACCTGCCAGGCGACAGGCTTCGCGAAGAAGAAATCGGCGCGCGCTTTGGCGTCTCGCGCACACCTGTGCGCGAGGCCTTGAGGCGGCTGGAAGCCGACGGAATTATCGAGCATCGGCCACGGATTGGCGCCGTGATCCGTAGCCTCGAACACAATGAAATCGTCGAACTCTATGAGATGCGGATTGTTCTCGAGCGCACTGCGGCCCGCATGGCCGCCCAGCACGGGGCAGAGGCCGAGTTCGAGGCGCTGGCCGCATGGAACGATCGTATTGAGGCCTTGCGCGGGTCTCCGGCAGCGGGGGCCGCCATCAACCAGGATTTTCACCGGGGGCTCTATCTCGCCGCACGCAACCGGTTCCTGATCGAGGCCGCCCGCGCACTGAACAACGCGCTGCTTCTCCTTGGGCAGACGACATACGTCGATCCGGACAGGATCGATGTCGTCGTTGCCGAGCACCGGGCGCTTCTCAGGGCGCTTCGATCGCGTGACGGTGAGGCCGCAGCGACGGCGGCCGAGGCGCATCTCAGAACGTCATTGCTCTATCGGCTGAAAGGGGAGGCTTCCTGATGGGGGTTCTCTTTGCCGTTTTGTCGGCGGCCATTGGAGTCGGCGTCTTTCAGTTGGCCGATCTTCCGCTGCCATGGCTGCTTGGGCCGATCACCGCTTGTCTCTGTGCCGCGCTGGCCGGCGTGCCTCTCGGGCGCATCAAGCCGCTGAACGAGGGCATGCGCACAATTCTCGGCGTTGCGGTGGGAGCGACGCTCACTCCTACGGTTCTCGCAAGCGTACCTGCAATGTGGCCCACGCTTATTCTGATGCCCCTCTCGGTTTTCGTGATCGGTCTGGTTGGTGTCCCGTATTTCCGGCGCGTTTGCGGTTACGATACCCCAACAGCCTATTACGCGACGATGCCGGGCGGACTGCAGGACATGATCGCCTTCGGCGAGGAGGCCGGCGCCAATATCCGTACGCTGAGCTTGATACACGCAACGCGTGTTCTGGTTATTGTCGTGGCACTTCCGTTCCTCTTGAAAGGTATCTGGCAGGCGGATTTGTCCAATCCGCCAGGGCTCCCGGCCAGAGAGGTTCCCGTTTTTGAACTGGTTCTGATGGTCATCTGCGCGATCGTGGGATGGCGGGGTGCCAAACGCCTTGGCATGTTTGGGGCATCCATCCTCGGACCGCTCATTGCGACGGCGATTGTCACGATCGTCGGCGGGCTGGAGAACCGGCCGCCAGCCGAAGCAATCTGGGCCGCGCAGTTCTTCATCGGGATGACCATCGGTTCGCACTATGCGGGCATCACCAAAGAGGAGGTGCGCCGTGATCTCCTCGCGGGGCTGGGATTTTGCGGCGTACTGATTGTTCTGACGATGGTGTTCGTCGAAGCGATCTATGCGCTTGGGCTTGCGCCCGGCATGGAAACGCTTCTCGCCTTTGCACCGGGGGGGCAGGCGGAACTGACCGTGCTTGCCCTGGTTGTCGGTGCTGATGTCGCTTTCGTCGTGGCTCACCACGTTGTTCGGATTTTCGTCGTGATCATGGGAGCTCCCATTGCCGCCCGCGCAATAGGGTTTGGTCGAACGACACCTCAGGATCGCACCTAGACAGGTTTTACTCGACATTCGTCCCGTCTCTTCCAATGTTTTGTTCAGGAAGGGAGCAGTTGCGGCCATGCTCGATCAGACCATTCAGTATCTCGAGACACTGGTCGGTTTTCCAACGGTGTCGTCGGACAGCAATCTCGAACTGATCCGCTGGACTGACGACCTCCTGCGTCCATTGGGGGCGGACACAGAGATCATGGCGGATGCAACGGGTGAGAAGGCTAACCTTTTTGCGACTTTCGGCCCAAAGGAGGCAGGCGGCATTGTATTGTCCGGGCATACCGATGTTGTACCGGCGTCTGATCAACGCTGGTCAAGCGATCCCTTCCAACTAAAGCGGACTGGCGATCGCCTTTACGGACGAGGCACTGCCGACATGAAAGGCTTTATTGCGGCGTGCCTTGCCCTCGCGCCCAGAATTGCCGGGTCGGAGCTTCGGCGCCCGCTGCACTTTGCCTTCACCTACGATGAAGAGACCGGGTGCCTCGGTGGGCGTCAACTGGTCAGCACCCTGGCCAAGCAAAAGGAGCGGCCGTCTCTTGCCATTGTCGGAGAGCCGACCTCGATGCAAGTGATCGAGGGGCACAAGGGATGCCACGAGTACACGACGCGCTTTCGGGGGCTCGAGGGGCACGGGTCCGACCCGGATGCCGGGGTCAACGCAGTCGAGTATGCCGTCCGCTACGTTGCCCGCCTCCTGGAGATCAAAGCCGAACTCGCGACGCGCCCGCTCGATGGGAGCCGGTTCAGGCCGCCTTGGTCGACCGTGAATGTCGGGCGGATAGCCGGCGGCGTCGCGCCGAATGTCATTGCAGGGACTGCGGAGGTGGAATGGGAGACGCGTCCGGTTCGGTCCGAAGATCATACGTACGTAAAGGAGGCGATGGCACGCTATATACAAGAGACCCTCCTTCCGACCATGCAGGACGTCTATCCCGATGCCTCGGTCGACACTGACATCATCGGAGAAGTTGAGGGGCTTGAACCGATGGACCAAAACGCAGCCCGCGATCTTGTGTTTTCCCTGACGGGAAGCAACTCGGCAGAGGTTGTCCCCTTTGGCACCGAAGCCGGCCTGTTCCAGTCGCTCGGCATGTCTGTCGTGGTGTGCGGTCCCGGGTCCATTGAGCAAGCCCATAAACCCGACGAGTTCATTGAGGTCGGGCAACTCGAGGCCTGCCTCGAAATGCTCAATCGACTCGTCGACAGCCTGACGCGTTAAAGAGTTTCGCCGCCGATCCGGACTTCCAACCGTCGAATTGCGTCCTGCAGTCCCTCGCGGTTCGGGTAGAGGCGCTCAACCTCGCGCCACGCCTGCAACGCGCCTTCGACCTCGTCCAGTTCTTCCAGAATGAGGGCAAGCCCGCTCATCGCGCCGAAATGCCTTGGGTTCAATTCGAGCGTTCGGCGGATGTCATCAAGCGAAAGCCCAAAGCGACCCGCCTGAAAGTAGGCGGTCGCACGCCCATTATAGCCCTCGGCAAAATCCGGGGCGTGATCGATCAGAGCACTGAAGTGGAAGATGGCGGTTTTCGTGTCGCCCTCTGTCAGCGCATCGCGTGCACGGTTAAGGAGCAGGTCCATCGACGGCGATCCTGATTGCGACCAGATTTCGTAGATGCGTCCCTCGATTTGTCCTGCTGCGGCTTCGTCGGCGGTCTGCAGGCCCTCGAACAGCGCTTCGAGTTCGGTTGGCTCCGCCAAGGCAGAGGTCAGGATCACCAGACTTGCGCCAAAAGACGCAACGGCACATTTGAGAAAGGAGAGTGAGCGGCTCATAACAAACCGAGATTAGCGTATTCCGGGGCGAAATCGAGCCCCACCTCAGTCACGAAGAAGGGAAACACCATGTCTGACGTCATTGACCACGCGGTCGCGGCATTGAATGAGAAACTCGAAGGGGCTGGCTTTGACGGCACCGCCAAATTCGTGATCGAGGATGAGGGTGCGATCATTCTAGACGACATGGGCGCCCGTGCAGGTGACGAAGACGCCGATGTCACGATGACCGCCGATACCGAAACGTTCCGCGCAATCCTTGATGGCGAACAGAACCCGACGGCGGCCTTCATGACCGGCAAACTTAAAATTGACGGCGACATGGGCGCTGCGATGCGTCTGGGATCCGTGCTGTCCTGATCGATGGAGCCGGCGCCATTCGACCACGAATTGTCGGAAGGCCCGGCAACTGTGTGGACCCGCTGGGTCCACGCTGACGACGGTGTACGTCTGCGAGTATCTTTCTGGCCAGCGCTGAAGCCGCGCGGAACGATTCTGATCTTTCCGGGCCGCACGGAATACGTCGAGAAGTATGGACGGGTGGCACGCGATCTGGTGGCCCGGGGCTATTCGGTCGCTGCGGTCGATTGGCGAGGGCAGGGACGGTCTGACAGGGTATTCGATGATCCCCGCCTTGGACATGTGAACCACTTTCTGGACTACCAGATGGACGTTGCCGCTTACATGGCCTGCGTGCAGTCAGAGGATATGCCAGCCCGGCATTTCGCGCTCGCGCATTCCATGGGCGGGGCGATAGTTCTTCGCGCCATGATCGAGGGATTGTCTCTGGAGCGCGTCGTGTTCTCGGCGCCGATGTGGGGTATTTACGCTCCGCCGCACGTCAAATCTTACGCGATCCCTCTGTTGTTCTTCGCATCGCGGCTAAACCAGGCGCATCGCCCCGTGCCAGGGACGCAAATCGAGGGGCATGTGACCGGGACGCCATTCGAAGACAACAAACTGACAACCGATGCCGAGCATTACGACTACATCAGCCGGCAGTCTCGGAGCGACCCGGCACTGTCGTTGGGTGGCCCCACCATGCACTGGCTGCGGGAAGCGCGGTCCGAGATCACCCGGCTTCAGGCGGCTCCGAAGCCGGATGTCCCGGTGCGCGTCTTCGTCGGTTCGCAGGAAGAGATTGTCGATATCAGGATGATCCGATCCATGGTCAAGCGATGGCCTTCGGCCGAGCTGACGGTCTACGACTCTGGGCGGCATGAATTGATGATGGAAGCAGAAACGATCCGGGATCGCTTCATAAACGAAACGCTGACGTTTTTCGATGCAGCCTAGATCTTGATGCCTTGGAAGGCATCCCTCAGGGCAATCGACCAGGAGCGGCTCATCTCGGCAAACGTCTCGTCCTCTGCCTCGATGCGGCGCGACTCCTTCACCCTCTGAGCGTCCTTTTCCATCACGACGAGATCCAGCGGCATGCCCACCGAGAGATTCGAACGTATCGTCGAGTCCATGCTCAGAAGGACTGCCTTTTTCGCGTCCTGAAGCGTTGTTTCCGGCGTCACGACCCGGTCAAGGATCGGTTTGCCATACTTGTGCTCGCCAATCTGCAGATAAGGCGTGTCCGATGTGGCCTCGATGAAGTTGCCTTCCGGATAGATCAGGAACATGCGCATGTCGCCGCCCTCTCGCTGACCGGCGACGATCATCGACGCCGTCGCAGTCGACTCGCTCCCCGCCATGCGACTTGCGACTTCGCGGCTGGTTTCGGACAAAACGCGACCGATGATCTGCGCAACCTGCAGCATTGTGGGGGCAAGCAGGATCGATGTTTCCTCGGTTGCTTCGCTGTCAGTCGCCGCCTCATCCAGTCGCGCCAGCGTCGTCTGGGTGACAGACAGGCTTCCGGCGGTCATGATCGTGATCACCCGCTCTCCGGGCGTCTCAAAGACGAACATCTTCTTATAGGTCGAGATGTTGTCGAGACCCGCATTGGTCCGAGTGTCGCTAAGGCAAACCATGCCTTGGTTCAGGAGGAGGCCAACGCAGTATGTCATGAAAACGGGCTCGTTCTGCTCGTCGTCTGACTATTCCTTAACGGCGGTTGGCACAAGAACCGTTGCGGTGGCGAGCCCCGAAAAAAACGGGGCATGGCTCCCCCACGAAGCCATGCCCCGACCCCACCCAGACAACGTCGTCGGTACCCCCACCGAGCGACGTCCGAGCATTTCAAGTTGGCCTTTCAGATGTCCGCATCTTCGCCGATTGGGACAGGACCCGAGAACGGTTCGAAATCGCGCGCTGGGTCCAGGCACGATGACGGCGACGGGTCGCTGACAGGCGTTGGAGACGGCGAGTTGTCTCCGGCAGGCTTGCGCAGCCTGAGAGGGCGGCTGCGCCAAGCTCTGCGGAGAAAGAATGAAACAATCGTTTCATCAGGGACACCAGATTACCAAGTACATTACAGGAACGTCGCGGGACACATGCGGCGTTGATGACATTCCTAAGGCGGAAATGTGGCACAAGTTTGGCGCATCAGCAATTTATTGACGCCGTATGGGAAACGCAAAAGGCCGGGCGGCAGCAACTGTTGGCTTTTTCCAAACGCTCGATGGAATTTGCGCGCTAGACGCGAATTTCCGCCGCGAAATGTGTCGGAAATGAGTGTGCCCCGGAATGCTGTGATGCAAGGCACCCCGAGGCACATGATCAGCCGGCGTCCTTGTAGCTGACCTGCTTGACATCTGCATCCGGGTCCGACTTTTCCCGCCGGACGAGCAACCGGTTGAGGGCGTTCACATAGGCCTTGGCCGATGCCACCACGGTGTCGGTGTCGGCTGACTGGCCCGTCGCGATCCTGCCGTCTTCCTCCATCCGTACGCTGACCGTGGCCTGCGCGTCTGTGCCTTCGGTGACCGCGTGAACCTGATAGAGTTGCAGCCGGGCGTCGTGCGGAAACAGGGACTTGACCGCGTTGAAGGTCGCGTCGACAGGACCGTCGCCTTGCGCCGTCGTGCGCTGTTCTGCCCCGTCGATCTCGAGGATCAGGTCGGCCGATTGTGGGGCCTCGGTTCCGCAGATGACGCGCAGAAACTTGACCTTGATCCGGTCGTATTCCTCACCGGACTCCTGATCGCGGACGAGGGCGAGCAGGTCATCTTCGAAGACCTCCTTTTTCCTGTCGGCCAACGCCTTGAATCGCACGAAGACGTCGTTCAACTGATTGTCGGCAAGGTCGTAGCCCAGTTCCTTGAGCTTTGAGCGCAGCGCCGCGCGTCCCGAGTGCTTGCCCATGACGATATTTGTTTCCTGAAGCCCGACATCCTCCGGCCGCATGATCTCGAAGGTCTCGGCGTTCTTCAGCATGCCGTCCTGATGGATGCCGCTTTCATGCGCAAAAGCGTTCTTTCCGACGATGGCCTTGTTGTACTGGACGGGAAAGCCCGAGACCGTGGCCACCCGGCGCGAGATGTGCATCAGCTTCGTCGAGTCGACGCCGGTGTGGTAGGGCATAATGTCGTGGCGGACCTTCATCGCCATCACGACCTCTTCCAGCGCCGTGTTCCCGGCGCGCTCGCCAAGGCCATTGATGGTGCACTCGATCTGACGCGCACCGCCTTCGACGGCCGCCAGTGCGTTCGCCGTCGCCATTCCAAGGTCGTTATGGCAATGGGTGGCAAATACCACTTCATCCGCACCGGGCACCTCTGCAATGAGGCGCCGGATCAATTCGGCGCTTTCGTTCGGCGCGGTATAGCCCACGGTATCGGGGATATTGATCGTCGTCGCGCCCGCCTTAATGGCAATCTCGACGACACGGGCAAGATAATCCCATTCGGTGCGCGTCGCGTCCATTGGTGACCACTGCACATTGTCGCAAAGATTCCGGGCATGGGTGACGGTGTCATGAATGCGCTCGGCCATTTCGTCCTGTGTCAGGTTGGGAATGGCGCGGTGCAGCGGCGAGGTGCCAATGAAAGTATGGATACGCGGCTTGCCCGCGTGGCGCACCGCCTCCCAGCAGCGGTCGATATCCTTGTAGTTTGCCCGCGCGAGACCGCAGATCACCGCGTCCTTCGCGCGCGTGGCGATCTCACTTACAGCTTCGAAGTCGCCCTCCGAGGCGATCGGGAAGCCGGCCTCGATGATATCGACGCCCATGTCGTCCAGCAGTTCGGCGATCTCCAGCTTTTCGGCGTGGCTCATTGTGGCGCCCGGGGATTGCTCTCCGTCGCGCAGGGTGGTGTCAAAGATCACCACGCGGTTCTTGTCGGTTGTCATGTCAGCACCTCAGATACGGGGTTTCGGCGCGGGCGTGACGCCGCTGTCGCCAGTATTGGGTTCGCCTTTTGGCTCGATCAGGAGGACCTTCACCTCCGCCTCGGCACGAGGCCGATGCACCATGCCTTTCCGAACGATCAATATTTCGCCGGCGCCCACTCTGACCGACGAGTCCTCGTAGTCCATCGTCATCGTGCCTTCGAGCACGAGAAAGAAATCGTCTGTGTCGTCGTGTTTATGGAAGGGAAATTCGCCTTTGAATTTCACGACCATCACGTCGTTGTCGTTGTAGTCCGCGACCACATGCGGATCCCAGTGGGTCGAGAATGTTGCGAGCTTCTCGGAGATATTCACGGGTATCATCTTGTTATCCTTAGCCTTGCTGAAGTCTGCCGGCGCTGAGACCCCTCTGAGCGGTCGCGCCGAACGGCACGCTCAGAGGCGGCTAAGGAGAAGAAGGCCGGCCAGGCGCGGCGCGCCGGCTAATGCGATATGTTGGGCCTCGTTCATGGGCGGGGACGATAGGCCGGGGCGGCTTGGGTTGTAAAGCCCCGGGATTGACGGTCTGACGGGCGGGATTACCTCGGCGTGCATGATGACACAACGAGCATTGGTGGTCGGCGCGTCCGGCGGAATAGGCGCTGCGGTCGTTACGGAACTGGCGGCGCGATCGTGGGATGTGACCGCGCTTTCACGTTCCGAGGACGGGATCGACGTGACGAACGAGGAGTCGGTCTCTGCCGCGCTTGGGGACATTTCGGGGCCACTACATCTGGTCTTTATCGCAACCGGCGCGTTGACGTCAGCCGGACGTCCTCCCGAAAAAGCGGTAAGGGAGGTCAGCCCAGAGGCGCTGGCGGGGCAGTTTGCCGTCAATGCCATGGGACCGATGCTCGTTCTCAAGCATGCCTTGCCGCTCGTTCCGAGGGACGAACCGGCGACCATCGCCGCCCTGTCGGCGAGAGTGGGCTCCATCGGCGACAACCAAATTGGCGGTTGGCACAGCTATCGGGCCTCCAAGACAGCGCTCAATCAGCTGTTCCACGGCGCGGCGATAGAGCTGAGACGGACGCACAAGCAGGCGACGGTTCTCACATTGCATCCGGGAACGGTCAGAACGCCCTTTACCGAGAAATACGCGGGTCGTCACAAGACGGTTCCAGCGGAGGAGGCCGCGCGCAATCTGCTTGACGTTATCGAGTC
>JAAUYE010078776.1_pt1 | contig 19366 bp, 12 predicted proteins | sample 7278081 | NCBI WGS metagenome assembly JAAUYE01 (sample SAMN14350131, study PRJNA611818) | marine sediment metagenome | isolation source: surface marine sediment (0.6m) | place: French Polynesia: Moorea | collected 2018-08
CACCGCCGAGCCGGCCTGGCTCGCCACGGGCTTCACGCCGCTGCCCCTGGTCATCGACATCGCCGATCCGGACGTGACCCAGGAGTTCGACGTGCTGCGTCGCGACTTCCCCGCCGGCGCCTTCCAGCTCGGAGGGAACCGGGCTCCGCCGGCGAGCAACGCGGACTCGAACTACGTCGTGGTGGTGAAGCCCGTCGATACGGCGGACCCCGACCAGGCGGTCGAGGTCCCGCCCGTCGGCGTCGGCACGCTCTCGGTCACCGTGGAGGGCGTGGTCGTGTCGGTCTCGACCGCGGGCGAGGACCCGGGGAGCCTGGCGATGGCGCTGGCCAACGCCATCAACGTTGATCCCACCCTCCAGACCCTGCGCGTCTTCGGCCTGGCCAGCGGAAACTTCCTGGTGACCACCGGCATGCTCGAGGGTCTGGAGTTCGCGCCCGCCGTGCCGGTGGCGTCGGGCTGGGTGCTCTGGCTGCTGGCCGCGGCCCTCGGGGCTGCAGGGCTGGCGGCGCCGCGCTGCCGCGCCGCCACGCGCTAGTTCTCCGCGGCCCTCCCCGTCGCCGGGTCCAGGGGGAGGTCCGGCGCGGGGCCCGCGTAGACGGCGATCGGCTCGCTGCGCCCCTTCACGCGCACGTCGCCCCGGCCGACGAACCCGCGGGCTGCGTCGCCGCCGGCGCGCCACGTCGCGTGGTCGACCAGGATGGCGGTGTCGAGTTCGCGGGTCAGGGCCTGGAGTCGCGCCGCGAGGTTCGTGGTGTTGCCGATGACGCACCAGATGCGCCGGTCGATCGACTGGACGTTGCCGACGTAGGCGGTGCCGGTCGCGACGCCCACGCCGACCCGGAGCGGCACGTCGGCGATGCCCTCGATGCCCGCCTCCACCGCCGCCACCACCTCGAGGGCCGACTCGACCGCCGCCCCCTCCTTGGCGGACAGCTCGCGGGGGGCGCCGAAGACGGCCATCAGCCCGTCGCCCTGGAACTCCACCACCCAGCCTCCGTGCTGGCGGACGATGCGGGAGACGGCGGTGGTGTACGCGTTCACGACGCGGAAGATCTCGTCCGGGCTGCGGCTCTCGGCGAAGCGGGTGTAGCCGCGGATGTCGACGAACAGCACCGTGACCTCGCGCTCACCCGGCTCGCCGCCGCGGTCGCGCTCGAAGAGCTCCTCGCGCAGCGCGGCCGGCGCATAGCCGGCCAGACGCTCGTAGCGCTCGCGCTCCGCGCGCTCGAGCTCGACGGCGTCGAAACGCTCGAGCTGCACCGACACCGCGTCGCACAGGCCCTCGAGCAGCGCCACGTCGAGCGACGTGTACACGTCCTCCGAGCCCTTCTCGCCCAGGCAGAGGAACGCGGCGAGCTCCTTGTCCCGCAGGATGGGAAGCACGAGCCGCGGGTCGAGGCTCTCGAGCTCGGCGTACTCGAGCGCGGAGAGCAGCTCGCGCTCGCCCCAGCGGCGCCAGCGGTCGGTGTCCACCGCCTGGTTCGCGTCTTCCAGGAGCGCGGGAAGGCGTCCCCGGGTGTCGAAGGCGGGCGGCACCACGGCACCGCGCGTGAACACGGGGGCGAAGCCGTCGCCCACGCGGGCGTAGAGGGCGCAGCTCGAGAGCTGGAGGAGCTGCGAGAGCCGACTGGCGATCGTCTCCAGCACGGTGCCCGGGGCGTCGAGCCGCCGCAGCTCGCTGCGCAGCTCGCGAATGCCCGACTCCAGCGCCCGGCGCTCGCGGAAGAAGAAGCCCTCGACCCGCGGCTGGAGGGTGCGACCGCTCACGATCAGCGTGGCCGCGGCCAGGATCGCGAAGCCGGCCTGGGCGACGGCGGAGCTCATTCCGGTGACGCGGCTCGTCGTCTGCGCCGCCGCGGGCACCGCGCCGACCAGCAGGGCGACGCCCGCCACGACCAGGATCGAGTAGACCGCCGCCGAGGAGATCAGCCGGTCGACGTCGAAGAGGTTGTGGCGCGTCAGGGCCACCGTCAGACAGATCGGGATCAGGAGCAGCGCCAGCAGGCTCCACTCGTAGGCGGGGCGCCAGGCGGGCTCATAGGCGGCGAATCCGGCGGCCGCCGCGACCGGCGCGAGCCCCAGGTAGAAGCCCAGCACGACCCAGCGCAGCTGACGCCTGCCGATGGCGTCCGCGCGCGCATAGGTGTGCCCGATGGCGGCCAGCAGGCACAGCCCGAGCAGGGCGTAGCTCGCCAGCAGCGCCGGCATCGCGAGGGCGCTCGGCAGCGGCGCGCCGATCTGCCAGCCCGCGTGGAGCGGGCCGATCACGAGGAAGAGCCAGCGCCAGCGGCGCGGCGAGCCCGGGCCGTCGCGGTCTGCGAAGGCGAACACCGCACCGAGCGCCAGCGGACCCGTCACGGCCAGCGCGCCGCCGTGCAGGAAGAAGCCGATGAAGGTGCGGGTGTCGCCGCCGCTCAAGAAGTTGGCCCAGTGCAGGCTGTAGGCCACGCAGGCGAGCGCGGCGGTGCGCGCGGCCCGCGAGTAGGGCCGCCGGACGTAGAGTGCGAGGGCCGCCGCCGCGAGCGCGAGGATCAGCGGGGTGAAGCTCCAGGGCGCGTTGTAGGGCCGCAGCGCGAGCGCTGCGCTGCGTGGGCGCCCCGCGCGCTCCACCGCGAAGTGGGCCACGCCTTCCGCGTCGGCCGTCGCGTAGACGTCGGCCAGCACGCGCAGACGGCCCGACCCCGCCAGCGGACGCTCGCCGACCCGCGCGAGGCCGTCTCCGACCCGCAGGCCGTCTTCGCGCTCCGGGGTCTCCGGCCAGAAGTCCTGCACGACGGGCAGCGCGCGCGCGTCAGCTGCGGGGCTCACCGTGACGGGGACCCAGGACAGACGGCCGCGGACCGCGAGATCGACGTGGAGCGCGAAGGCCAGCAGCCACAGCAGCGCCAGCGCGGCGGCGAGGCTCTGCTCGAGAGGCGGCCGGCGCCTCAGCTCGGCGAGTCGGGTGGACGGCATCGCGCGGGGTCCCGGGCGCTCGCCCCCCCGCTCAGGAGCAGGTGGGTGCGGCGCCGGGCAGCTTCTCGGCGAAGCTGATCTTCACCCGGTAGACGGCGATCGAGGCCAGGCTGCCGTCCTCCTGCACCTCGAGCTCGCCGCACCCGGGCGGGACGCTCTCGAGCGCGTCGCCGCACTGGAGCGGGTCCGTCTCGATGAAGCGCTTCCGCGCGCCGTCGCGGGCCGCGTCGGCGACGATCGGGATCACGTCGTTGGCGTCGGGAACCAGCCCGAGCGACTCGGCCACGGCGGCGAGCTTCGCGCCGAGATCGTCGAAGGCTCCCGTGTTGACCATCATGCCCTGCTGCATGTCCGGAGTGAGGAAGAGCGCTCCCCCGAACTGGAGGCCGAAGATCCTCGCCTCCGACGAGAGGCGGTTGTCCCAGTTGCCCACCCGCAGGCTCCCGAGCGAGCTCGCGGTGTAGGCGTCCGCGAGGCGGATGATCTGGTCCTGGCTGCGGAGCTCGATCAGCAGCAGCAGCACCTCGCCCGTGTTGGCGGCCGCGCCGACCAGATCGTTGTCCTTCGCGTCGTCGTCGGCGATCAGCGTGATGGTGCCGCGCAGGTCCGCGATCGTCGCGGGCAGGCACACCGGCCCGGCGGCGCCCTCGCGCACCACCGGCGCGTCGGGATCGGAGAGGTCGACCACGGGATTCGTGCAGGCCGTGGTCTCGCCCGGATCGCGGACGCCGTCGCCGTCGTCGTCGATCACGAAGAGGATCTGCTGCGTGGCCTCGCAGGGGATGGTGTTTCCGCCGGCGGAGCCCGCGAGCGCGGGCGCGGGCAGCGCGACGAGCATCGCGACGGCGGACAGGAGAGCGGAGCCAGGGACCGGGAGACGCTGCGGCATGGGAGATTCCTCATCCGTTCCTTCGCCGGACGACGGCGAGCTGAAACACCGAAGAGAGCACGAGGCCGCCCGCGGCGGCGCCCGGAACGAGCTCCGAGAGACCAGCGTACACGCTTCGCGCCCGCGAGCGGTGGACCCGCGCGCGGAGCGCCGCCGGCTGCCGGTAGGGAGCCAGGGCCAGGACCCGGCCGTGTGCATCGACCACGGCGCTTCGCCCGGTGGTGGAGGGCCGCAGCACGGGGCGCCGGCTCTCCACGGCGCGGAAGATCGCGACGGCCACCTGGTGGTCCGCGGCGGCCTCCGTCGCGAACCAGTCGTCGTTCGACGGATTGGCGAGCAGCTCGGCCCCGTCGGCGACGAGCTGCTGCGCCAGGCGCGGGTGCAGCGCCTCGGAGCAGAGCAGGACGCCCAGCGAGCCGACACCCGAGTCGAGCGGGCGAAGCGCGAGCCCGGCTCGGTAGACGTCCCGACCCACCGGGAGCGCGGCGGGCCGCTCCTCCGAGAAGGGCATGAGGCGGACCTTGTCGTGGCGATCGACGATCCGGCCCCGGCGGATCAGGAAGGCGGAGTTGAGCTCCTCGCGCACGAGCTGGCGACGGCGGGAGAAGGGCGCCCCGAGCAGCAGCTCCGGCGCCGTCGTCTCGGAGAAGCGGCGGATGCGCTGCCACAGCTCCGGCTCCGAGGCGAAGTGGAAGAGCACGGCGAACTCCGGCCAGAGCACCAGGTCCGCCTCGTCGGGCGCGGCGCTCCGGGTGAGCTCGAGGTAGCGGTCCAGGCTCTCGCCGCGCTGCTCCGGAGCGAAGCGCTGCTCCCGGTCGAGGGCCCCCTGCACGAGGATCACGGAGATGGGGTCTCCCGTGCGGAAGTCCTGGGCGAGACGCACGGAGCCGTAGAGGAGCGTGGCCGCACACAGGGTGGCCACGACCGCGGCCGAGCGGCGGAGCCCGGGAGCGCGCAGAGCCGGCGCGACCCCCAGCGCCACGCAGCCGTTCACGGCCGCCACGAGCATGCCCAGCCCGAGCGCGCCGGCGAGGTCGGCGGCCTGCACGACCCGCAGCCAGGGCGCCTGGGTGTACGCCAGCAGCGCCCAGGGCGTCTCGACGGCGCCGTGCACCCGGAGCAGCTCGCAGCTGGTCCAGGCCGCGGCCACCGCGCCGGGACCGAGCGCCCGCCGTCTCGCCAGGAAGGCGACGAAGGCGCCGAAGCCGGCGTAGGGCAGGCCGCAGAGCAGGTAGGCCCCGGCGGCCGCCGCGCCGGCCCCGGCGACTCCGAGCTCGAAGAAGCTCGCGAGCATGCCCGGCAGCCACGAGGCGAGCACCGCGCCGGTCGCGACGGCGAAGACGAGGCCCAGCGCCGCGCCGGCGAGCGGCCCGACGCGGGCGACGCCCAGGATCAGGGGCACGAGCGCTACCCACGCGAGCGGAAACAGTCCGAGCGGCGGAAAGCTCGCCGCGTAGAGCGCCGAGGATCCGAGGACGAGACCGATGGGGGCGAAGCGTCTCTTCATGCGCTCCCTGGCGTCGGACCGCGAGAGGATACTCAGCGCCCGCTGCGGCGGCGAGCCGCGAAGCGAGGAGTGTTGCCGAGGCCGGCCGGGCCGGCTGTGAAGTGCTTCACAGCCGAGTTCGCCGTCTCTAGCCCCCCAGACTCTCTAGCCCCCCAGACGCGCGCGGTAGCGCTCCCGGACCTCGCGCCCCTTGCGCTCCAGCGCCGGACGCAGCGTCTCCTGGAGCCACGGCATCCACTGCACGAGCCGCGCCAGGAAGAGCGTGGACGCCGGCAGCGCCCGCTCCCGCCTGCGATCGAGCGCGCAGGCCACGACGGCCTCGGCCACCTGTTCCGCGGTCAGGAACGGCTGCGAGAAGACCAGGTCCGGCGCGCCGTCGAGGTCGTCGAGCAGGAAGGGCGTCTCGATCGGGCCGGGCGACACCACGCAGAGGGCCACGCCCTTCGCCCGCATCTCCTCGCGGACGGCGAAGGTGAAGCCGCGCAGCCCCCACTTGCTCGCGCAGTAGGGGCTCTCCTCGGGGAGCGGCACGTGTCCCGCGATCGACGCCACGTTGACGACGACCCCGCGCGACGCGATGAGCTGGGGCATGGCGGCGTGGGTCAGCAGCATGGGCGCCACCAGGTTCGTGTCGAGCACGGCGGCCACGTCTTCGCTCGGGAGCTGCTCGAAGTTGCCGCGCGAGTTCGAGCCCGCGTTGTTCACGAGGACGTCGAGTCGGCCGAGCTCGCTGCGCGTCCTCTCGAGCAGGTGGCGGCGGTCGTCCGCCACGGTCGTCTCGCAGGGTCTGCGACATGGGGCCCTCCGGCTGCCGTTGCCCTGCCGCCTCCGTGCCGGCGCCGTGCCGGTCTGGACCCCGACAGGCTCCGAGCCGCCCATTGTGGTAGAAAAGCCGGTGGCTCGTTGCCACCACCGCGAGAATCGATGCCCGGCCGACTGATCCTGCTGCTCGTGGGCCCGCTCCTCCTTCCGATCTCCGCCCCGGCCCAGACGGGCTACACCAACTTCGAGACGGTGCCGGTGCGTCCCCTGGCCCTCTCGCCCGACGGTCAGCGCCTGTTCGCCACGAACACGCCGGATGGTCGGCTCGAGGTCTTCGACGTCGAGCCCTGGGGCCTGCTCCACCGCGCATCCGTCTCCGTGGGGGTGGACCCGGTGGCGGTGGCGGCCCGAACCGACACCGAGGTGTGGGTGGTGAACCACCTGTCGGACAGCGTCAGCATCGTCGACGTCGGCTCCGAGCCTCCGCGGGTGGTGCGCACCCTGCACGTGGGCGACGAGCCCTGGGATCTGGTTTTCGCGGGCCCTCGCGCGAGCCCCGCGGACCCCTTCCCGAGGGCCTTCTTGAGCGCCGCGCGGCGCGGCCAGAACCACCCCGAGGATCCGCACGCCGACCTCAAGGAGCCCGGCGTGGGGCGCGCCGACGTGTGGGTCTTCGCCGCGGACGACCTGGGCACCCGCATGGGGGGCGAGCCGGAGACCATCGTCCGGCTCTTCGGAGACAAGCCCCGACCCCTCGCCGTGAGCCCGGACGGGAGCACCGTCTACGCGGGCATCTTCCACTCCGGCAACCAGACGGCGACCGTGAACACGGGCGCGGTGTGCGATGGCGGCGCCTCACGGGGGCCCTGCACGATCGGCAGCACGGGGGTCCACGATCCCCCGGCCGTCGGCGAGCCCGGCACGGGCTCCCCTCCCGTCCTGCCGGGCGGGCTGCCTGCGCCGAACGTCGACGCCGACGGCGTCCCGCAGGTCGAGACCGGCCTCATCGTCCGCTGGGACGGCGAGGCCGGCGAGTGGCGCGACGAGCTGGGCCGGAACTGGAACGGCGCCATTCCCTTCGACCTGCCCGATCTCGATGTCTTCGCTCTCGACGCGCTCGGCGAGACGCCGGCGGAGGCCGCGTCGTGGGCCTCCGTGGGAACGCTGCTCTTCGCCATGGCCGTGCACCCGAGCGGTCGGGTCTACGTCGCCAACACCGAGGCGAGAAACGAGGTGCGCTTCGAGGGCCCCGGCACGGGGACCACCAGCGTGCGCGGCCGCCTCCACCTCTCCCGGGTCACCGTGCTCGACGAGGACGGCGGCGTGCGGCCGCGCCACGTGAACAAGCACATCGACTACGACGTCGATCTCGCGTCGGAGGCCGTGCGCGACCTCAGCCTGGCGAGCCCGAGCGGCCTGGCCTTCTCGCACGGAGGAGCCCGCCTCTACCTGGCGGCGCTCGGCTCCGACGCCATCGGCGTCTTCGACGTCGACGAGCTCGACGCCGACACCTTCGTGCCCCGGCCGGAGGCGCGGATCGAGCTCTCCGGCCAGGGGCCGGCCGGCCTGCTGACGGACGAGTCGAGCCAGCGCCTCTACGTCTACACGCGCTTCGACAACGCCGTCGCGGTGATCGATCTCTGGCGGCGTCGCGAGATCGACCGCGTGCCGCTCGCGAACCCCGAGCCCGAGGTGGTGCGCGCCGGGCGCCGCTTCCTCTACGACGCCCGGCTGAGCTCGAGCAACGGCGAGGCGGCGTGCGCGTCCTGTCACCCCTTCGGCGACAAGGACGACCTCGCCTGGGACCTCGGCAACCCCTTCGAGCGGGTGGTGCCCAACCCGAACCCCTTCCTGTTCGACCTGACGGCCGAGGATTTCCACCCGCTCAAGGGGCCCATGACCACGCAGACCCTGCGTGGCCTCGACAACCACGGGCCCATGCACTGGCGGGGCGATCGCACGGGGGCCGCCGATCCCGAGGTGCGCGACGCCTTCGACGAGGTGGCGGGGTTCCGCGCCTTCAACGGCGCCTTCGAGAGCCTGCTCGGACGGGCGGAGCCGCTGGCGGACGCCGAGATGCAGGCCTTCGCGGAGTTCGCGATGACGATCTTTCCGCCGCCGAACCCGATTCGCGCCCTGGACAACATCGATCGCGGACCGCTGGCCGAGGCCCGTCGCACCTTCTTCGACGTGAACATCAACATCGCCACCTGCGACGGCTGCCACCGTCTCGACCCTGCGAACGGCAAGTTCGGGACGCCCGGACTCTCGGTCTTCGACCCCGGCGACTTCAAGGTTCCCCACCTGCGCAACGTCTACGACAAGGTCGGCGCCTTCGGGCTCCACGCCCTCAATCCGCCCGGCAACGCGGGCTCCGCCTTCGGCGACCAGATCCGCGGCTTCGGGCTGCTGCACGACGGCAGCATCGGGGACATCTCGACCTTCTTCACCCTGGCCGGGTTCATCTTTCCCGACGGTCCGGCCCAGAAGGCCGTGGTCGAGGACTTCGTGCTGGCCTTCCCGAGCAACATGGCACCGATGGTGGGCCAGCAGGTGACGCGCACACCGAGCAGCGGCCGCGACGCCGCGCGGCGCGCGCGGCTCATGCTCGGGCAGGCCCGGGCCAGCTGGATCGTGCCGGGGAACCAGGGGACGCGGGCCTGCGACCTCGTCGTGAAGGGCGTGGTCGACGGGGAGGCCCGCGGCTGGGTGTTCCGCCCCGGCAGCAACCGCTTCTTCGCCGATCGGGCTGCCGACCCGCCGCTCTTCGAGCGGGATCTGGCGGCGCTCTCCCGGGTGCCCGGCCAGGAGCTGACCTACACCTGCGTTCCGCCGGGCTCGGGCGAGCGGGTCGGGATCGACCGGGACGCCGACGGCTCCTTCGACCGCGACGAGCTGGATCTCGGCACCGACCCCGCCGCGGCCGGGAGCGTGCTCGGCGCCTGCTCGGACGGAATCGACAACGACGGGGACGGGGCCATCGACTTCGGCGGGGATCCCGACTGTGCCTCGGCCGGGTCGCACTCCGAGCTGCCGGGCCGGCGCGCGCGCATCGAGGTGCGGCCCGAGACGCTCCGGGCAGGGCGGGTCCTGCCGATCCGGGTCGCCCTGCTCGGATCGGAGACCTTCCGCGTGGAGCGCGTCGACCTCGAGAGCCTGTCCTTCGGGCCGGGCGCAGCCTCACCGCGCTCGGTCCGCCTGCGGCGCTCCCGGCGCGACCTCGACGGCGACGGCCATGCCGACCTCGTCGTCCGCTTCGGGCCCGCCGACGCGGGCCTGCAGCCCGGCGACGACGAGGCCTGCCTCGAGGGCGTCGAGGCCGGCGAGTCGTTCCGGGCCTGCGACGCCGTCGAGGTGCTCGAGGCGCCCACCTGCGCGTGGTGGGACTGGCGCTGCTGGCTGCGTCGCATCCTGGCTGCGCGCTGAACGCAAGGAGGGCGACGGGTCGCCCTCCGCGCAGCGAGCCGCAGGCGAGCGAAGCTCGCCGAGCTAGCGGGGCGTCAGCGCGATCAGCTCCAGGGTGTCCGGTGCCTCGACCACCGCCATCACCAGGTACTGCACCCCCTCGTGCCGGTAGGTCATGGGGCAGTTCTGTACGCGGCCCGGCACGTCGATCCGGCCCACCACCTCGCCCGTCTTCTTGTCGTAGGCGCGGAGGACCGGGTCTCCGATCTCGCCCCCGAAGAAGGTCGAGCCGTCTCCGGCGATGACGAGGTCGGGCGTGACCAGCACGCAGGTGTGGGCGCCGGAGCCCAGGGGAGGGAGGTCGAGGTGCGCGAGGCCCGGGTGGTTGCGGGGACCGTCTCCGTTGGGAACCTGCCAGAGCAGCGTTCCCTCGTTCAGGTCGATGGCGGTGATCGCGGAGTAGGGCGGCTTGATGAGGGGGACGGCGTACCGGGACCGCCCGTCCCCCGCCACCCAGGGCGACTTCGTGTCGCGCACGCTGTAGCGGAAGCCCGAGCCGCCGTTCCCGCGGCTGAGCCGGACCAGGGTCGCCTGGTTGATCGACGGCACGTAGAGGACGCCGGTCTCGGGGTCGAAGCCGGCCCCGCGCCAGTTCGTCCCCCCGTTCGCGCCCGGCAGGTAGAGGCTCCCGCGGAGCGAGGGGGGCGTGAAGAGCGGTCCGCTGCGGTACTGGCGGAAGATCCGCAGTGCCTTCTCGCGCAGGAACGGGGTGAAGTCGACGAGGTCGTCCTCGCTGAGTCCCTGCCGCGCGAAGGGCGGGGGCCGGGTGGGGATCGGCTGGGTCGGTGAGGCCCGCTCTCCCGGGACGTCCGACGCGGGCACCGGCCGCTCCTCGATCGGCCAGACCGGCTCTCCGCTGACCCGATCGAAGACGAAGGTGAAGCCCTGCTTGGTCACCTGGGCCACGGCCTCGATCCGCCGCCCGCCCACGGTGATGTCGACGAGGTTGGCCGCGGCGCCCGGGTCGTAGTCCCACAGTCCGTGGTGCACCAGCTGGAAGTGCCAGAGCCGCTCGCCCGTCTCGGCGTCGAGGGCGACGAGGCTCTCGGCGAAGAGGTTGTCGCCGGGCCGGTGGCCGCCGTAGTAGTCGTTCGTGGGCGTGGACGTCGTCAGGTAGACGATGCCGCGCTCGTCGTCGACGCTCATCGGGCCCCAGACGTTGGCGGCCCCGGCGTGCCGCCAGGAACCGTCCTCCCACGTGTCGACCCCCACCTCTCCCCTGGTGGGCACCACGTGGAAGGTCCAGCGCAGCGCGCCGGTGCGGACGTCGTAGCCGCGCACGTCGCCGGGAATGCCCCGCGGCCCGCGGGGCCGGTCGCCCACGGTGCCGCCCACGACGAGCGTGTCCCCGTGGATCGCGGCGGGGGAGGTCTGGAAGTAGTCCTTGAGCCGGGACACCTTCCGGCGGCGCAGCCCCTCCAGCAGGTCGACGCGACCTTTCTCGCCGAAGCCCGCCACCGGCTCGCCGGTTTCGGCATCGAGGGCGAGCAGGTAGGCGTCGATGGTCGTCACGAGGATGCGCGCGTCGTCGCCGTCGTTCCACCAGGTCACGCCGCGGTGCTTGGGGAAACGGAAGTCGCGGTCGCCCTTCGCGGACAGGTAGCTCTCGGGGTCGTGCACCCAGACCGTGCGGCCGCTCGCGGCGTCCACGGCGAAGACCTGCCCGACCGTGGTGATGCCGTAGAGCGTGCCGCCGACCATCAGCGGAGTGGCCTGGAACTCCCAGATCCAGACCTCCATCGCGCCGGGGAAGGGCGGATCCCCGGCACGGGCCGCGCGCATCGTCTCGGCCTTCCAGGCCAGGTCGGGCGACTTCCAGCGCCACGCGATCTCGAGGTCCCCGAAGCTGCCTGCGTCGATCCCAGCGAGGGTCGTGTACCAGCCGCTGCCCGGGTCGCCCGCCCAGCTCCGCCACTCCACGTCGGCGGGAAGCGGGCCGCGTTCACAGGCCGCGAGGGCCAGGGCGAGGAGGAGCGCGATGCGCGGAATCAGCCCAGACCCAGGATCGTCGGCGTGCTCCGGGTCAGGGCGGGCACGTTCAGCTCGTGCGGGCAGGCCTGCTGGCAGGTCGCCTCCGCGCAGGTGAGACAGGCCGTGGCGTCGCCCGCGATCCGGCCGTAGCTCGCGCGCGCCGACCCGGGGTCGCGGTAGTGGGTGGCGTACATGCGCGTGCGCAGCACCTCGCCGATCTCGACGCCGTTCGGGCAGCTCGAGGCGCAGGCTCCGCAGCCGTGCCGACAGTAGTCCGACGCGTGGAGGGCGAGGTAGCCCTCGAGCAGGCGCGCATCGGCGGGGCGCGGCGGCCCCGCTCCCGAGGCGCCGAGGTACTCGTCCACCTGCTCCCGCGACTTCATGGTGACGACCACGCCGTCGACGCTCGGACTCGAGAGCACCCAGCGGAAGGCGGCCTGGGCGAAGGTCGCGCCGCCCTTCTCGTAGGGGCGCATGTCGTTGAGCTTCGCTCCCATGAGCGTCTTCATGGCCAGGACGCCCACGCCCTTCTCGTGTGCCTTCTTCATGACGCGGGGCAGGTCGGGCTGGTTGGCCACGAGGTCGAAGCGCCGGGTGAAGCGCTCGTAGAAGGCCGGGTCCTGCCCGAAGTTGTGGGCGACCAGCACGACGTCGACGAGCCCCTCGTCGAGCGCGAGGTCGAGGCACTCTACCAGGCGACCCCCGTGTCCCGACATCCCGCTGAAGCGGATCTTCCCCTGCTGCTTCGCCCGCGACACGAACTCGAACCACTCGGCGTTGCGCAGGCGCTTCGGGTCGTTCACCGCGTGGTTCAGGTAGACCTCGACCCGGTCCGTGCCGAGACGGCGCAGGGTGGCGTCGAGGCGCCGCATGAGCCGACCGCGGCGGGCGTCGGCCTCCGCCTCGGTCTTCGAGGTGATGACCACCTGCTCCCGCACGTCGCGCAGCGCCCGGCCGATGGCCCGCTCGGCCCCGCCGCCACGCCCCAGCGGATAGGACTCGGCGGTGTCGAAGTAGTTGATCCCCCGCTCGAAGGCGTGGCGCACGACGGCGGGATCCTCGGTGGTGCCGGAGCCGAAGGAGATGTCCGAGATCTCGAGCCCGGTGCGGCCGAGGGGGACGCGCCGCCGCACGCGCGGCTCTTCGTCGCCCGCAGCCGACTCCCCGGCTGCCCCGAGCCCGAGGCCGAGGGTGGCGGCGACGCTGCCCTGGAGGAAGGCCCTGCGGCTCAGGCGGCTGTCCGACGGTGCCATGCCCCCGGGAGTCTAGCCCGGGCACTACGCCAGCGCGCTGCCGGTGCCCTCCTCCTCCTCGCCCATGCGCAGCACGAAGGGCGAGCGCTCCGCAGCGATCAGACGGAAGAAGACCCACGACACGGAGCCGCAGAAGCCGGCGGCGATGCCGATGCCGATGAGCTGCACCACGAGCTGCGGCAGCACGAAGCCCTCGACGCCCGCGCGGGCGAAGGCCGCCTGCACCCCCGAGTCGAGCCCGAAGAAGCCGGGCGCCAGGGCGGGGTCTCCGAAGAGGGCCACGCAGAGCGTGCCGAACACGCCGCAGAAGCCGTGCACCGGGACCGCGCCCACCGGGTCGTCGTGCCCGAGCCAGATCAGCAGGTTCGAGCCCAGGTGGTGGACCACGCCGGCGCCCACCCCGATCAGGATCGCCGCGTCGGTGCTCACGGCGTTGCAGCAGGCGGTGATGGCGACGAGGCCGCCGAGGGCGCCGCCCAGGATCTTGAGGTGCAGATCGTCGCGGTCGCAGTAGTAGGCGAGGAAGAAGCCGGTGAGGCCGCCGAAGGCTCCCGCCACGTTGGTGTTGAGGATGATCGTCGAGATGTTCGCGTCGTAGCTCAGCTGGCTCCCGCCGTTGAAGCCCCACCAGCCGAACCAGAGCAGGAAGACGCCGACCACGGCGAGGCCCAGCGTGTTGGGCTGGAAGTCCTCGCGGTTGACCCGCGCGGGATCGCCGAAGATGAGCGTGGCGCCCAGCGAGGGACGCTGCTCCGGGGGCACCTCGCGGAAGCGGCCCCGGCGCGCGCCGACCCGGACGATGCCGACCCAGGCGACCCAGGCCCCGATACAGTGCACCACCGTCGAGCCCGCGAAGTCGCGGAAGCCGAGCTGCGCGAGCCAGCCGTCGTTGGCCAGCAGGAAGGAGCCGCCCCAGGCCCAGTGTCCGTAGAGCGGATAGACGAAGGCGCTGATGAAGAGCGCCGTGAGCAGGTAGCAGATCAGGGTCGTGCGCTCGGCGAGCGCGCCGGACACGATGGTGGCGGCGGTCGCGGCGAAGGCCATCTGGAACAGGAAGAACTCCATGCCCAGGCCCGTGGCGCGGTTGGATCCCTCCAGCATGGAGACCGAGGGCATGAACAGGTCGGCTCCGACCCACCCGCCGACGCTCGTGCCGAACATCAGTCCGAAGCCGATCACGTAGAAGGCGACGACCACGATGAGCCAGTCGATCAGGTTCTTCATGCCCACCGAGTTGGCGTGCACCCCGCGCACGACGCCGACCTCGAAGCCGGTGAAGCCGACCTGCATGAAGAGCACCAGGATCGCGGCCATCAGGATCCAGAAGCGGTTGATGAAGTTCTCGTTGCGCCCGGTGGCCATGGCGATGCTCATGAGCATGTCGCGGGCCTGGGCGAGCTGCTCGGTCTCCCGCTCGATCGCCTTCGCGTTGGCCTCGACCGCGCTCGCGAGGGCCGCGCCGGCCTCGTCGACCCGGTCGAGGCGCTCGTCTACGGCGCGGCTCCGGCTCTCGAAGAGCTCCTCGTGGATGCGGATCCTCTCCCCCTGCTCGTCGAGCGCGTCGATCGGCGCGGCGCTCTCCTCGAGCGACGCGACGTCGCGGCGCAGCGCCTCGACCGAGCCCTGGAGCTGGCGCCGGCGACGGCGCGCCTCCTCCGCGGTCGCGTCGATGCGCCCCGCGTTGCGTCCGATCTCCGCGGCGTTGCGCTCGATCAGCAGCAGGGTCGCCTCCTGCTCCGCGCGCTCCGCGGTGTCGTCCGCCGCTCCGCCCTGGGACCGGGCGGGGGGCGCCTCGACGGCGAGCGCCGCGAGCGTCAGGAACAGGAGCGCAGCCTTGGATCTCATCGTTGCCTCGTGTGGTGGGGGCTCAGGATTGGTGCTTGCGTCGGGACCGGTCGCGCCGTCGGTCGGCGAAGGGCATGCCGAAGAGCAGGCCTCCCAGCAGGCCCACGACCAGCGCAGGAGTGCGAAGCTGCAGCGGCAGGACGGCGGCCACGCCGAGCAGGACGAGCGCGACCGCGAGGGCCGGCAGCGCGCCGCGGCGCAGGGCGCGGGCCGTGGCGTCGCCGTACAGGTTCCGAGCCATCACCCAGGCCGCGGTGGCGGACTGCCAGTCGCCGTCGTCGGCGCGGGCGCGGGCGCGAGCGGCGATGGTCTCCGCCTCGGCGAAGGCGGCCCGGGCGAGGTGGGGAGCGGCCACCAGTCGGGCCAGGCGCTCGGCTTCGGCACCTCGACGACAGGCGCGGGCGGCGGCCTGGCGGGCGAGGTGGCGTGCGTCCTCGTCTTCCGCCCCGGCGTCGACGCGGGCTTCCTCCTCCCGCGCGGCGGCCTCGAGCTCCCGCGAGAGCTCGGCGGGGCTCCGTCCCTGTACCCGCTCCTGCACCGCCTCCGCGGAGAGCCGGTCCCCCGAGCCGGAGGTCGCCGACGACTCGAGCAGGCTCCCCGCCAGCCAGGTGACCACGCGCGGGTTGCCATCGGCCGCCTTGGCGATGGCCTCGACCGTCGTCTCGCTCCACTCCGCGTCGGGCTCGGTGCCGGCCAGCCGCTGCTCGAGGAAGGGGCCGACCTCGGGCGGCTCGAGCCCGGACAGCGGGACGATCTCGGCGACCCGTTCCCGCAGCGGCTCGAGCACCGCGCGCTCGAGGCGCTCGCCGAAGCCCGGCGGAGCCGCGAGCACCATCTGGAGCAGCGCGCCCCCCGTCGTGGGCTCGCGCGGAGAGAGGGCGGGAAGGGCGGCCAGCACCTCGTCCGAGAGGCGGTGGGCGTCGTCGAGCGCCAGGACGGCCGTGCTTCCCTCCTTGCGCAGGGTCAGCAGCGCGCTGTTGAAGGCCTGCGCTCCGTGGCGTCCCGCCGCCCCGGCGTCGAGTGCGAGCGCCCGGGCGACCCGCGCCCGCAGCCCGTTCAGGTCGTGTTCGCGCACGCGCAGGTAGGCGCTGCGGAAGACGAGGTGCCCGCCCTGGGTGAGGCGAAGCAGCGCGTGGGTCTTGCCCAGACCGGGGGCCGCCTCGAGGACGACGATGCCCTTGCGCGCGAGGATGGCGGACACGAGGCCCCGCGACGCCTGCTGCGCGGCGTCCGATTCGAAGTGCAGCTTCGGGTCGGCGAGCAGCGAAGGCACGCCGGCGCGAGCGCCGCGCTCGGTCACATCGGGGGGAGCATCCACGTGTCCTGCGTCCTTCACCCGATGGTGGCCAATCGCCGACTCTCCTGTCACCAGAAAACTGTTTGTTTGTGCCGACTTCGGCACGCATCTCGTGCGGGGAGCCCTCTGCGCCGGCTCTCCCGGCGGCCCGGGATCGCGCCGGATTGCCGTTCGGCCGGGAACGGCACCGGCTTCTCCGGGTCGCCCTCCTGTGGAATCCTCCAGCGCTCGAGGTCCGCCGGGAGGAAGGCATGGAGATCCAGGACAAGATCGTGGTGGTGACCGGCGCGGCGAGCGGCATCGGCCGGGCGCTTGCGCTGCGCTTCCATGCCGAGGGAGCCCGTTGCGTCGTGGCGGTCGACGTCGACGAGGCCGGCGCGGCCAGCACCGCCGAGGAGGTCGGCGGCATCGCCCTGGCGGCCGACGTGGGGCGCGAGGCCGACGTCGCGCGAGCGATCGAGCACACCGAGAAGGAGGCCGGGCCCATCGACCTGTTCTGCTCCAACGCGGGCATCGGAGCCGGCGCCGACCTCGAGGCGCCCAACGCCGAGTGGCAGAAGAGCTGGGACGTGAACGTCATGTCGCACGTCTACGCGGCGCGCCACCTCGTGCCCCTCATGCTGTCGCGCGGCGGCGGCAGCTTCCTGATCACCGCCTCGGCTGCGGGGCTGCTGAACCAGATCGGGGGTGCCGCCTACGGGGTCACCAAGCACGCCGCGGTGGGCTTCGGGGAGTGGCTGGCGATGCACTACGTCCACAAGGGTCTGCGGGTGTCGCTGCTGTGCCCGCAGGCGGTGCGCACGGCGATGACGGCCGGGGAGGACACGGCCACGGCCGCGGCCTCGACCGACGGCATGATGGAGCCCGAGACGCTCACCGACTTCGTGGTGGAAGGCCTGCGCGACGAGCGCTTCCTCATCCTCCCGCACCCCGAGGTGCTGGAGTACATGCGGCGCAAGACCGCCAACTACGACCGCTGGATCGGGGGCATGAACCGGCTGATGCGCCGTCTGACGGCGGGCCGGTAGCCGGCAGCCGCGCGCCCGATGGCGGCCCGCCAGCCGGCCCGCGCGCCTTCCGACGGCGGGCCGGCAGCCCGCAGCGGCGCCGCGCCTTTTCCTTCCCCCGGGATCCGCCCAGCGGTAGCATGGGGCCCCGAGGGAAGACGATGCCCGCGTCCCGGCTAGCTGCGTTCGCGCTCCTGGTCTCGATCCCCGTGCTGGTGGGCGCCGCGCCGGCGCTGGAGCCGACGGTCCCGGGGCCGCCGGCGCCGTTGCTCCAGCGCTGGGAGCACGGCGGGGCCCAGATCGAGCTCAACCGCGTCCGCATGCTGGCGCAGCGTCTCGGCAAGCAGAACGCCCTCTACCAGCTGAACCTCGCGGAGACGCGGAAGAGCGACGCCGTCGCCACGGCCGAGGCGATCGACGCGGCGCTCGTCTCGCTCCAGCAGGGCCAGCCGGCCCGGGCGATCCCGGTCCCGCCGACCCCCGCCGTGAGGCGGGCCATCGAGGAGCTGGACGCGTCGTGGGGCCCGCTGCGCCGCCTGGCTCTGGCCAGCCCCTTCGACTACCAGCGGGGCGTCGCCCCGACCGGCGCCGACCCGCTCCTGCTCGGGCGCTTCGACGATCTCGTCTCCGCGTTCGACGGCCGCGCGGCCGAGGCGGTCGACGAGTACGTGGTCGTCTGCCGGCAGGTCGGCATCCCGAACTGCGAGGCCGTGGCCTACGCCACCACCGCGGGCCTGCTGAGCGAGCGCCTCGTGAAGGAGGCGGCGCTGGTGGTGGCCGGCCTCGCCGTCGACCAGAACTCCGAGCGGCTGCGCAGGAGTGTCGACGAACTGGGCCGGGCCATGGCCTTCGCGGCCGCGCAGGAGCCCGTGCAGTCGGCCATGTCGCCCGAGCGCGGCGCCATCGGGGTCCGGGTCGGCGCGCTCTGGAGCGACATCGAGGGGCACTTCGAGCGGCTCCAGCGCGACGTCGAGGCGATCCTCGCCGGCCGGGCCGAGCGCGCCGACTTCGAGGAGACGGTGGCCGCGCAGCAGCGCTTCCTGACCGACATCCAGCGGCTGTCGCTCGCCGTACGACGCTTCGCGGCGCAGCGGCGTGCGGTCGGGGCGGGACCGCCCCCGTGAGTGTCCGCCGGCGCTGCGGCGTCCTGTGTGCCGCGCTGCTCGTCGGCCTCGCGATCGTCGGGGCCCGTCCAGCACGTCCGCCGCTGCTCGACTTCGAGTACGAGGCGGCCCAGAAGGAGGTCGGGCGCCTGCGCATGCTGGCGGAGCGTCTCAGCAAGCAGAACGTGCTGTATCAGCTCCACCTCGCGGACCAGCACAAGCTCCAGCTGATGGAGACGGCGCGGGAGGTGAACGACGCCCTCACGCTCCTGCAGCAGGGCGATGCCACGGTCGGGGTGCCGCGCCCGCCGACGCCCGCGCTGGCGGAGCAGGTCGATGGGGTGCGGGAGGCCTGGGTCCCGCTGGAGCAGCTCGTGATGGCCAGCCCGTACGAGTACCTGCGTCGCTCGCGCCAGTTCATGGCGCGCCGCGACGATCGGGGCGATCCCCTGCGGATCCTCCAGTTCGACCGCATGGCGTCGAGCCTGCTCGTGGAGGTCGACCGCCTGTCCGAGCTCTACCGGGACGCCTGCCTGGAGGACGAGTATCCCAACTGCCCCGAGCTGGCGGCGTCCGGCCTGCCGCAGATGCTGGTCGAGCGGCTGGTGAAGGAGTCGGTGATGCTGTTCGCGGGTTTGGAGGAGAAGGTGAGCGTGAAGCAGGTCGAGGCCACACGCGACGCCTTCGCTTCCCAGCTCGACAGCTTCGACGACATCGACGCCGTGAAGCGCGCCACGGCGCCCGAGCGCGGCGCCACGGGCGAGCACGTCCGCGCCATCCTCCAGGATCTCGACGAGTCGTGGCAGCGGCTCGTCCGCGAGGTGACGCTGGTGATCCGCGGCCAGGCCGAGGAGGCGAACCTGCGCCGGGCGCTCGCGGTGCAGCAGATCGTCGTCGACGATCTCCAGCGCCTGCGCGTGGCCGTCGAGCAGGCGGTGGGCGCCGGTCTCCAGTGAGCGTCGGCCGGCGGCCAACGAAGGCCGCCCGCGAGCGTCAGCCGGCGGTCGGCGGAATGAATTCGGTGCCGCGGAGCCGGCTGGCGATCAGGTGGTGGGTGCGCACGGGGAGCAGGCGCTTGAGCCATTCGGCGACGTAGGCCTCGACACCCACGATCACCCGCAGCTTGCGTCGCTCGATGGCGCGCACGATCGCGCGAGCCACGGCATCCGGCGGTCGCGAGCGCTCGAGACCGGCCAGCGCGAAGGCGCGGAGCTCCTCGTTCCGGCTCCGCATCGAGCGCCCGATGTTCGTGCGGATGCCGCCGGGATGGACGATCGTCACGCCGATGCGCGTGTCGCGCAGCTCGGTC
>JAAUYE010223346.1_pt1 | contig 19291 bp, 17 predicted proteins | sample 7278081 | NCBI WGS metagenome assembly JAAUYE01 (sample SAMN14350131, study PRJNA611818) | marine sediment metagenome | isolation source: surface marine sediment (0.6m) | place: French Polynesia: Moorea | collected 2018-08
CTGCAAAGCGGCGCCCTCGACCTCGATGTGCTGCTCTTCTCCATCCCGGTCAGCGTTTGGGTGACGGCCATCCTGTTGATCAACGATGTGCCGGACATCGCCGCCGACGGCGCCACCGGGAAGCGCACGCTCCCGGTCCGCTTTGGCCTCGGCGGAACGTCCGTCATCTATTTCCTGCTGCACCTCACGGGTGTCGCGGCACTTGGCTGGCTCGCACTGCGCGGCGGACTGCCCGCCTGGACGGTGATCGTGCCGGTGCTGCTGCTGGCGCTGGCGTGGCAGGCGGCGCGTTCGATCCGCACCGGCATCGCGGATCGGCCGGCCATGACGAAGGCGATCGAGATGACGCTCGGCATCCACACGATCGGATCGATCTGGCTGACGGGCTGTGCCCTGTTTCTCTCATACTTCGGCGCGTAAGCGGCGCGGTACCTGGAAAAGACGTCCCACAGCGACATGCGAATCAAAATCAAGAAAGGTCTGGATATCCCGATCAAGGGTCAACCCGAAAAGGCGATTACTGACGGCGCCGAGGTAAAAACCGTCGCGGCGGTTGCCACCGACGTATCGGGCATTCGCCCGCGAATGGCGGTGCAGGTCGGCGACCGGGTGCGACTCGGGCAGGTGCTGTATCACGACAAGCGCAATCCCGAGGTGCCGTTCACGGCGCCGGGCGCCGGCGAGGTCATCGCCATCAACCGGGGAGCGCGGCGTGCGCTGCAGTCGGTCGTGATCCGGCTCGACGGTGACGACGCGGAGCCGTTCCGGTCGTGGAAGGCATCCGAACTCGACTCACTCGACCGGCAGGACGTGCGCAGCAATCTCATCGCCTCCGGCCTGTGGACTATGCTACGGACGCGCCCATACAGCCGCATCCCGTCGCCGGACGCGGTCCCGTCGGCGATATTCGTAACCGCGACCGACACCAACCCGCTCGCGATCGATCCCGCGTTCTTCATCGAACAGGACCCGGAAGCGTTCGAAAACGGCCTCAAGGTGCTATCGCGCATCGAGGACTGCCCGATCTATGTCTGCACAGCCCCGGATTCCGGCATCCGCTGCCCGGAGTCGGAGCAATTCCGGCATGCCGAGTTCGAGGGGCCGCACCCCGCGGGCCTGGTGGGCACGCACATCCATTTCCTCGAGCCGGTCGGCAAGACCAGGTCGGTGTGGCACCTTGGCTACCAGCACGTCATCTCCCTCGGCCGCCTGTTTACCACCGGGCGCCTGCCGACGGAGCGCCTGATCACGCTGTGCGGCCCGATGGCCCTCAAGCCGCGGGTCATTCGCACGCGCATCGGCGCGAGCACGGTTGACCTGCTCGCCGGCGAGACCGCGCCGGGCGACCTGCGCGTCATCAGCGGTTCGGCGCTGGGCGGCCACCGCGCCGCAGGCCCGCTCGGCTACCTGAGCCGCTACCAGACGCAGCTCACGGTGCTCGAAGAGGACACCAGCCGCGAATTCCTGGCGTGGATGCTGCCCGGAGCCGGCCGCTACTCGCAGACGCGCGCCTTCGCCGGTCACCTGTTGCACCGCGACAAGTTCAGCCTGACGAGCACGCAGAACGGCAGCCCGCGCGCAATGGTATCGACCGGCGCGTTCGAGAGCCTGATGCCGCTCGACATCCTCGCGACGCCGCTGCTGAAAGCGCTGCTGGTCGAGGATACCGACCGCGCCCAGCAACTCGGCTGTCTCGAACTGGCCGAGGAAGACCTCGCGCTGTGCTCCTTCGTGTGCAACGGCAAGCACGACTACGGCGCGTACCTGCGCATGAACCTCACTGAAATCGAGGTGAACGGCTGATGAAACCTCTCCGCAAGTTCCTCGACAGCATCGAGCCACTATTCGTACGCGGCGGCCGGTTCGAGAAGCTCGAGGCCATCTACGAGATGGTGGACACGCTGTTCTATTCGCCGGCCGACGTGACCCGTGGATCGCCGCACGTGCGCGATGCGATCGACCTGAAGCGCGTAATGATCACGGTGGTGTTCGCGGCAACGCCCTGCGCCCTGATCGGCATGTGGAACGTCGGCTTCCAGGCCCATACAGCGATGGCGTCGCTCGGCATCGAGTGGGTCGACGGCTGGCGCGGCTCCATGATGGCGCTGCTCGGCGCGGGCTACGATCCGACGAGCGTTTACGACAACTTCATTCACGGCCTGCTGTATTTCCTGCCGATCTACATCGTGACGATGGCGGCGGGCGGATTCTGGGAGGTCCTGTTCGCCAGCGTCCGCAACCACGAGGTCAACGAAGGCTTCTTCGTCACGTCGTTCCTGTATACGCTGATACTGCCGGCGACGACGCCGCTGTGGCAGGTGGCGCTCGGCATCAGCTTCGGTGTCGTCATCGGCAAGGAAGTCTTCGGCGGTACGGGCAAGAACTTCCTGAACCCGGCGCTGGTCGGCCGCGCGTTCCTCTATTTCGCCTATCCAGTGCAGCTCTCCGGCGACGCGGTCTGGGTGCCCGTCGACGGCTACACCGGCGCGACGGCCCTGGCGGTTGCCGCCAACGAGGGCATGTCGGGACTGCTCGCCAGCGGCCTGACCTACTCGCAGGCGTTCATCGGCCAGATCGAAGGGTCGCTGGGCGAGACCTCGCTGGCGGCCTGCCTGTTCGGCGCGGCGATGCTGATCTACACGCGGATTGCGTCGTGGCGCATTATCGTCAGCGTGTTTGCCGGCATGATCGTCCCGGCACTGCTGTTCAGCGGCGGTGTCGACCCCGGCAACCCGATAGCCGAGATGCCCTGGCACTGGCATATCGCCGTCGGCGGCTTCGCCTTCGGTGCGGTGTTCATGGCGACGGACCCGGTCAGTGCACCGGATACCATGCTCGGTCACATCATCTTCGGCTTCCTGATCGGCGTGCTCACCTGGGTGATCCGAGTCATTAACCCGGCGTTCCCGGAGGGGATCATGCTTGCGATCCTGCTGGGCAACATCTTCGCGCCGCTGATCGATTATTTCGTCATTCGTGCCAACGTCAGACGCAGGGTGAAGCGCAATGCCTGACGACAAGAAACCCGGATTCAACCGCGACAGTATCGGCAACACGCTAATGGTGGCCATCGGCGTCAGCCTGGTGTGCTCGGTACTCGTATCCGCAGCCGCCATCGTGCTGCGCCCGCTGCAGGAGGCCAACCAGGCCGAGTTCCGGCAGCGCATCGTGCTCGAGGTGGCGGGGCTCTATGACCCCGACGTGCCGGTCGCCGAGCAGTTCGGCAACATCGAGACGCGCCTCGTTGACCTCGAGAGCGGCTCCTACGTCGAGGACGTGGACGCCGAGACCTTCGACGCCGAAGCGGCGGCGAACGATCCGAAGCTGAGCGTGAACATTCCCAAGGACTCAGACATCGCCAGCATCAGCCGCCGCGCGATCTACGCACCGGTCTATATCGTCATGGAAGGCGGCGAGCCGCAGCAGTACATCCTGCCGGTGCGCGGCAAGGGACTCTGGTCGACGCTTTACGGCTTCCTGTCGGTCGAACCGGACGGCGAGACCGTCGCCGGCCTGCGATTCTACGAGCACGCCGAAACACCGGGCCTCGGCGACAAGATCGAGAAGGATCCCTGGTTGTCGCAGTGGCCGGGGAAGAAGCTCTATGACGAACAGGGCGACCCGCAGATCGAGGTCGTACGCGGCACGGTGCAGCCCGGCGCCATGGCAATCCACCAGGTGGACGGTCTGTCCGGTGCCACCCTCACGGCCAACGGCGTGACCTACCTGGTTCAGTACTGGATCGGGTCACACGGTTTCGGCCCGTACCTGGCAAAACTTTCTAACGAGGCGAACGACAATGGCTGAGACGAAAAAGATCATCCTGGACCCGGTCGTCGACAACAACCCGGTGAGGCTGCAGGTGCTGGGCATCTGCTCGGCACTCGCGGTCACAACCTCCCTGCTGCCGGCGCTGCTGATGTGTATCGCCATGACCAGCGTGGCCGCCCTGTCCGGCGCCGCGATCAGCACCATTCGCAACCGCATACCGAACAACATCCGCATCATCGTGCAGATCACGATCATCGCCTCGTTCGTTATCGTGGTTGACCAGATGCTGAAAGCCTATGCATTCGAGACATCGAAACAGCTGTCGGTGTTCGTCGGACTGATCATTACCAACTGCATCATCCTCGGGCGCGCCGAGGCGTTCGCGAGCAGCAACGGCCCGGTGCTGAGTTTCCTCGACGGCGTCGGCAACGGTCTCGGTTACAGCGTCGTGCTCCTCGCCGTCGCCTTCCTGCGTGAACTGTTCGGCGCCGGCAGCCTGTTCGGTGCAGAGATCCTGCCGCTCACGTCGAACGGCGGCTGGTACGAAGCCAACGGCCTGATGCTGCTGCCGCCGAGCGCGTTCTTCATCATCGGGTTGCTCATCTGGGCGGTGCGCGCCTGGCGGCCGCAGCAGGTCGAGAAACCCGAATACCAGATTCACGAAGTACACCGGACCGAGGTGCTCTGATGGAGCAATACTTCAACCTGTTCATACGCGCCGCGTTCGTCGAGAACCTCGCGCTGACGTTCTTCCTCGGCATGTGCACCTTCCTCGCGATCTCGAAGCGAGTGGACACCGCACTGGGCCTGGGCCTCGCCGTCATGGTCATCCAGACGATCACGGTGCCGGTCAACTATCTGATCTACACCTTCTTCCTGAAGGACGGCGCGCTCGCCTGGGCCGGGCTGCCCGACATCGACCTCAGCTTCCTGGGGCTCGTGTCGTACATTGGCGTCATCGCGGCGCTGGTGCAGATCCTCGAGATGCTGCTCGATCGCTTCGTCCCGGCGCTGTACAACGCCCTCGGCATCTTCCTGCCGCTCATTACCGTGAACTGTGCGATTCTCGGCGGCACCCTGTTCATGGTCGAGCGGCAGTACAACTTCGGCGAGAGCGTAACCTTCGGTCTTGGCAGTGGCTTCGGCTGGGCGGTCGCCCTGGTCGCACTCGCCGGGATTCGCGAGAAGCTTCGTTACAGTGATGTGCCGGACGGCCTCCAGGGCCTCGGCATCACCTTCATCATTACCGGCCTGATGTCGCTCGGCTTCATGGGCCTGTCGGGGATCCAGCTTTGAACGCAGGCATCGCAACCCAGGTCATCCTCGGAATGTCGCTGTTTACGGCGATCATCCTGGTACTCGTGTTCATCATCCTCGCCGCACGCTCGCGCCTCGTGGCCAGCGGCAGCGTGAAGGTCGTCGTCAACGACGAACGCGAACTCGCAATGCCGGTAGGCGGCAAGCTGATGCAGGGCCTTGCCGAGGAAGGGATTCTCATCGCGTCGGCCTGCGGTGGCGGCGGCACCTGCGGGCAGTGCAAGGTCCAGGTGCTGTCCGGCGGCGGGGCGATCCTGCCGACCGAGACCTCGATGATCAACAAGCGCGAGGCGTCCGAGCACTACAGGCTTTCCTGCCAGGTCGCCGTCAAGCAGGACATGAAAGTCCAGGTGCCGGACGAGGTCTTCGGCGTCAAGAAATACGAGTGCGAGGTGGTTTCGAACAGGAACGTCGCCACCTTCATCAAGGAATTCGTCGTCCGGCTGCCGGAGGGCGAGGAGATGGATTTCCGGGCCGGCGGCTATATCCAGATCGAATGCCCGCCGCACGATCTCAGCTACAAGGATTTCGACATCGACGAGGAGTTCCGCGACGAGTGGGACCACTACAACCTGTGGCGTTACGAGTCGCACGTCAAGGAATCGACGATGCGCGCCTACTCGATGGCGAACTATCCGCTCGAGAAGGGCCTGATCAAGCTCAACATTCGCATCGCCACGCCACCGCCGGGCGACGACAAGATCCCGCCGGGCATCATGTCCTCGTTCATCTTCAACCTGAAGCCGGGCGACAAGGTGATCGTCTCCGGTCCGTACGGCGAGTTCTTCGCCAAAGACACCGACAACGAGATGGTGTTCATCGGCGGCGGCGCCGGCATGGCGCCGATGCGTTCGCACATCTTCGACCAGCTCAAGCGCCTGCATTCGAAGCGCAAGATGAGCTTCTGGTACGGCGCACGCAGCCTGCGGGAGTCGTTCTACAACGAGGAGTTCGACGAGCTGGCCGAGAAGAACGACAACTTCACATGGCACCTCGCCCTGTCCGAGCCGCTGCCGGAGGATAACTGGGACGGCTACGTGGGATTCATCCACAAGGTGTTGCTCGACGAGTACCTGGCCGACCACCCGGCCCCCGAAGACTGCGAGTACTACATCTGCGGTCCGCCGATGATGAATTCGGCGGTCATCGGCATGCTCGAAGACCTGGGAGTCACGCGCGACCACATCATGCTGGATGATTTCGGCGGCTGATCCGCATGTCGGTTATGGCCCGGTGGATAGTATTGCCTGCGCTACTGGCTGCGCTCGCCGCCTGTGGCGACTCGCCGCGCGAGCGACCATTCCAGGAGCTCGTCGGCTCGACGATGGGCACGACGTTCAGTGTCAAGATCGTCGCCCCGCCAGAGACGCTCGACCTGCCGGCGCTACAGGCCGAAATACAGGCCGCGCTCGACGACATCAACGGGACGATGTCCACCTACCTCGATACGTCGGAGCTGTCGCGCTTCAACGCGAGCGACAGCGTCGACTGGTTCGAAGTCTCACCGGAGTTGTGCGGCGCGGTGGAGGCGGCCCGGGTCGTCAGCGAATTCACGGACGGCGCCTTCGACGTCACCGTCGGCCCGCTGGTCAATCTCTGGGGTTTCGGGCCCGTCGAGTCGACCTTCCAGCCGCCGGGTAACGACGCCGTCACCGCCGTGATGCAGCACATCGGCTACCGCAAGCTCGATGTGGACTGCTCGAAGCCGGCGCTTCGCAAGGAGTCACCGGGCGTCTACGTGGACCTTTCGGCGTTCGCCAAGGGGCACGCGGTCGATGTCGTGGCGGAGCTGCTGAATGCGCGCACCCTGCAGGACTACCTCGTGGAGATCGGGGGCGAGATGCGGATGCGCGGCACGAACGCGCGCAGCGAAGCCTGGGCGATCGCGGTGGAGACGCCTGACCGCGCGGGGCGTTCGGTGCAGACCGTGGTGCACCTGTCGGACGCGGCAATGGCGACCTCCGGCGACTACCGCAACTTCTTCGAACACGAGGGCCGCTTCTACTCACACACGATCGATCCCCGCACAGGCTACCCGGTGACCCATGACGGCGCTTCGGTCACGGTGGTCGCGGACACGGCGGCGTTCGCGGATGCGGCAGCGACCGCGTTGCTCGTACTTGGCCCGGACGCCGGCATGAAACTCGCCGAACGAGAGAGCATTGCGGCCTACTTCCTGCTACGGTTAGGAGGTGAGTTCGAGGAGCGGATGTCCTCCCTGTTTGCAACGAAGGTCCAGGAGAAATGAGCATACTCGCAACCCTGATTCTGAGTTTCGTCGTCGTCGTGGTGGCGGTGACGGCCATGGCGATCGGTGTCATGGCGGGCAGGTCCCCGATCAAGGGTAGCTGCGGCGGCCTCAATGGAGGCTCGTGTGAACTGTGTAGCGGCACAGGTGAATGCCGCAGGAAAGCGAAGAACCAGAGGTAACGATAATGCCGGTGAAGTCGATCAAGGTTAAAGATTACATGTCGGGGAAGCTCGTGACCTTCAAGCCCGACACCGACATCCTCGACGCGATACACGAGCTCGTGAATCGCAACATCACCGGCGCACCCGTCGTCGACGACCACGGCGCACTCGTGGGCATGCTGTCGGAGTTCGACTGCCTGGACGTCGTCCTCGCGGCGGCCTACCACGGCCATCCTGGCGGACCGGTATCCCAGCTGATGACGCCGGACGTCGAGACCGTCGACGCCGACATGAGCATCATCGACCTCGCAGAGCTCTTCAAGGCCTCGGGGTTCCGTCGCTACCCGGTCGTGAAGGACAACCGCCTCGTCGGCCAGATCAGCCGCAAGGACGTTCTGAAGGCGCTAGGGAAGCTGTCCGTCGCCTCTTAGAGAGGACCTCCCCTCCTCGGCCGAGCCACCACACGACGCGTGACGGCGATGCCGGTCACGACGCGTCATCGGGCTTCTCGCGCTTGATGACCTTGGCCACGAGGAGCACCGCGCTTCCCACGAACGCGAGCGATACGAACAGTGTCGCAGCGTTGCCGTGTGGAAAGTCCTCGGCGAAGAGCTTGATCGCCACGAGAATCAACAGCGGATAGGCGAGCCAGCGCGCTTCCGGCCAGCGCCAGTGCCGCGAAGAGATTGCCAGGGTCGCCGCCGCGACCGACAGTACGGCGGTTCGCAGCGACGCCAGCACCGACAGGACGGGTTCTGCGCCGGCGGCGCCGGCGAGCAGCGGCGCCAGGAAGACCACGATCAGCCCGCCGACTTCCCAGACCGCGAGCGCGAGGACGATAAGCTGTGGGAGCCCTGCAAGCTTGCCCCAGCGCTCGGATTGTTGCGCAACGGGGATGAACAGGCAGGCGACGGTCGCGAGCGCAACGATCGTGTGATTGCCGAGCAGGTCGGGCCAGCCGGGGCCAGCATCGCCTGCCAGGGCGCGCAATCCGGTTGCGAGTATCCCGGAGTAGACGCCAGCGGCAAGCAGTAGCAGTGTGCACTGCAGGCTCAGCGCGACACGGCCTGTGCGCCCGCTCATTGCCGCCATCATGACCGCAAGCAACGCCCAGAGGATCGCCGCAGCGCTGTACGGCAACATCAGGCCGCTGCCCGCGAGCACGTAGACGAGACCGAGCGTCGAATAGAAGAAGAAATTGCGTCCGCGCAGGCGGCGGGTTTCCGGCGAGAATGCGAGGGCGTAGGCACTGCCGCCGACCACGATGCTCAGGATAGCCATCAGCCCCAGCCCGAACTGGCCGGCCTGCTCCGCCATCATCGTCGCTGTTAAGGCGATCGCCGACGCCGCCAGGGCCTGCATCGGCTCGAAGAATGCGACACTGTATCCGCTGCCGTGCGTGCGATAGACGAAGCTGACGAGGTAGGCGAGGAGCAGGAATGTCGCGAATATCGCGGCGGTTTCCGGCTCGATGGACCACTGGTCCGTCGTGCTGAGACCTACCAGACCCAGCACGACCGCGTTCGCGCCCGCGGCGCCCAGCCACTGGAGGCCGAGCCAGTCTTTCAGGTAGGCAATCCACAGGGTCGCCAGACCCAGCAGGACCAGGATCGTCGTGACGACGTAAGCGCTGTGCGAGACGATCATGACGCCCAGCGCAGTGACGATACAACCAGCGGTCGCAAGCCAGACAAGCGTGCGCAGGTTGCGTTTCAGCCCGACGCCGAGCGCCAACGCGCAATAGACGGCCAGCGCCGCTGCACTTTGCGGCCCGGTCAGTAGCTTGAAATGCTGGGTCGCCTCCACGAGCAGCGGCATGATCAGCACGATGGACAGCGCACCGAGGATTGCCGCGGTGGTTCGCTGCGCGTCGACGGCACTCTTCCTGTACGCCATGAACAGCCAGAACAGCGCATACGTCGCGCCCATGGAAATGCCGATGCCCGTGGGGACGAACTGGAAATCGGTAATCGCGCGCAGCAGGTAGGCGCCGCCGAAAATCAGCAAGGTGTGGCCGATATGGGTCGGAGCGCTCGCGACGAGGCTATGCGCGGCACTGGACTCCGGTGGCGTTTCATCCGCCGCCGCCCTGGCCGGCTGTTCCCCTTCCAGGACGCGGAGCCGCTGCTCGACCCTGGCGAGCCGCGCTTCGAGTTCAGCGATCCGATCTTTCATGACGACGCCCTCAGTGCATATCCGGGCGTCGTCAGTACTTCGCTTCCTCGCCCCTCTCCAGCGACGGCACGAACTTGTTGATGATCCAGAACAACACAAACGGCGTCACGATGACAGTCAGCGCACCGAACAGCCCTTCCTTGAAGGTCTCGAGGCTGTGCGGAATGATCGGGACGTGGTAGTGCATATAGCCGGAGAACGACAACGAGAAGGCTTGCCCGCCGATCACGACGTTCCAGCGCATCATGAACACGCCGAACAGCACGAGCAGCAGTGCGACAACCGTGCGCTTCATCGTTCGTCCGGGCAGCAGCAACAGCACGAACGGTACCAGGTTACCCAGCGTGTACTGCAGCACGAAGATATTGATGAAATCCTTGCCGTACATGACCGAACGCAGGATGTCCCACGATTTCATCGCCGTGTAACCGCGGAAGATGAGATCGAGGATCTCGAGGCTGATCGCCGCGATCAGGAATCCCAGCAGGTACGTCGTTGCTTTGGAAATGATGTCTGTCTCGGCACCCTTGATCTCACTCGCCGCCGTTACGCCTTCCGTACGGCGCTTCCGAAAAGCCTTCCACTCCATAATGACGATGTAGGTCAGCATACAGAGGGCGATACCCGACACCACGGCCGACATGATGAAGATCACTGGCATCAGCGGCGACATCCACAGCGCATTGGCCTTGACAGAGCCGAAGATGAAACCGGCATAGCCGTGCAGGAAACACGCGACCGGAATACCGACACCCGCAAGAATCTTCGCGGCCTTGTGATCCACCGCCTGGGCCTCCTCGCTGATATCGAATGAGCCAAGCGTCAGGACGCGATACACGTTGAGCCGCAGCATATTGCCGAAACCGTCCTTGCCCTTGAGCTCATGAACCTGCTCGACGAAGAACTTGCGGTATACAAACCAGATCTCGCTGACGACGATGAGGCCATAGGTCGTGAAGACGATACCGAACGCCGAGATCGCCGACGTAAAGTGCGGCGTCAGCAGCGGCTCCATCGCCCGCGTCGGCTGCTGCAGGTGCAGTAAGAGCGGCAGCCCGGCCGCGGGCAGTAATGCCAGCGAGAACACCAGCGAGAACTGCGCAATCTCCTTGAGGTCCTTCTGGCCGAATACGTGATAGAGGGATGACAGCACGAATGCGCCGGCAACCAGGCCGGTCATGTACGGATACATGACGATCTGGATGCTCCAGTAGATGAATTCGTTCGGGTAGACAAACAGTTCTTTTACGGTCCACTCGACGCCGTGAACGACAGCTTCGCTCGTCATGACATCACCTCACGTTCTCATCGAGACCGATATAGAACACGTGTGGCTTGGTGCCGTACTCGTCCTTGAGCACCGCCACGCGCTCGGTCGTTATGATCTTGGTCACGGGATCGTCGGGATCCCTCAGGTTCGCTATACGCCGGGCATCGAACGCACAGGAGTCGACGCAGGCCGGGTTCATGCCCTTGGTGATCCGGTGGTAACAGAAGTTGCACTTGTCGGCGACCTTGTGAACCGGGTGGAAGAAGCGCACGCCGTAGGGACAGGCCATGATGCAGTAGCCGCAGCCGATACACCATTCCCGGTCCACGAGGACAACGCCGTCGCCAGTCTGGTAGGTCGCGCCAACCGGGCACACCTGCACGCAGGGTGGGTTGTCGCACTGGTTGCACAGCTTCGGCACGAAAAAGGCCTTCGCAATGTTGTCCGGATCGATCTCTTCGCCGTTGATGACGTTTTCGGTGAAGCCATCGCGCCCGCCGTTTGGCGAGTCGATATGCGCCTGGCCGTCTTTCATGATCACGTAACGCTCGACCCAGGTCCTTGTGACCGGCGCGTCGTACGGTATCTCGTTCTCGATCTTGCACGCATTGACACACAGACCGCAGCCCACGCATTTTCGTGTATCGACCAGGAATGCCCAGCGGACGTCCGCGTTCTCGACCGCCGCCCTGGCCTCTCTGTTCGTCAGGAACGTAAAGGCGCTGACCGGCAACACGCTCGCCAGCGTCCCGCCGCAGGCCTGCTTCAGGAAGTCTCGTCGTGAACAGCTCATCCTCGTTTCTCCCTGGCTGGTTTCTCCCTGGGATCGTGCGGTACGTGACAGGTCACGCATTCACGGCGCCGCTTGTGCGTACTACCCCTGACGTTCGGCAGCTCGGAGCGCGCGTGGTTCGGGTAATCGAGAGATTCATGGCAACGTAGGCAGTGCTCTCTCTCACGCACGATGGGCAGAAATTCCACATCGTCGGGATGCCCGACCGCCGGCCCGTGGCAGTTCTCGCACTCGATGGGCGCATGCGGCGATGCGTCGAGCATGGCGACCTTTTCCTCGTGACACTCGATGCAGCTCTCACGCCCCAGGTGCTTGACCGGGAAATCTTTCCATTCCTGCACATTACCGAGGCGATGGAAGTTGTAGGTAAAGCTGTCGCCGTGAACGCCGAAATCTTCCGGAACCAGGAATTGCCGAGCTACGAGGAGTACTACTACCAACCCGATAGCCAGCCACAGCGGGCGTAGGACGTGCCACTTCATCTTCGCTTCTCCCCCCCGAAACAGACAGGGTTGCGAAAGAACTCGTCTTGTTGTTCTTGTTCCCCCAAACCTATGGATACGTACCCGCAGACAGCACGACAATACGTAGAATCCGTATCAGACTTTTGTTGTAGTGCTGCAATTGTGATCGATTGGCCCGCGGCCGCGGGCCAATCATTACCAGGACGTGAGCAAGAGAGTCGCGGCGTGAATCAGCTACGCCTGGACATCGCCGAAGACAGGGCCTTGCGACGGAGGTAGCCATACACCTCGAGCAGCGGCAGTTCCTTCGGGCAGATGTCGTGACAGGCCATCAGGCCGATGCAGCCGAACACACCGTCCTGGTTCGAGACGACCTCGAACCAGTCGCTGTCGTCGCGCTCGTCGCGCGGGTCCATCGCGAATCGCGCGACGCGATTCAGGCCGGCGGGACCGAGGAAATCCTCGTTGACGTTCGCGGCGCCGCAGGATGCGACGCAGCAACCGCACTCGATGCAGCGGTCGTTCTCGTAGATCGCCGCTGCGGTATCGTCGTCCATGCGCGCTTCCTGCGCGTTCGGGTCGAATCCATCCTGCGCGTGTATCCAGCCCTCGGTCTTCTCGACCATCTCCCGGAACCAGGTGCCCGTGTCCACGGACAGGTCGCCGACAAGCTTGAAAACCGGCAACGGGTGCAGCTTGATGACCTTAGGAAGATCCGAGGTCAACGTGCGGCAGGCCAGCGATGGGCGGCCGTTCACCATCATGCCGCAGGAACCGCAGATGGCGGCACGGCAGACAAAATCGAATTGCAGGCTCGGGTCCTGCTTCTCGCGGATCTCGTTGAGCGCGATGAAGATCGACATGTACGGCGTTTCGTCGAGCTCGAAAGTCTGCATGTGCGGTTTCGAGTCGGGGTCTTCAGGGTTGTAGCGGAAGATCTCGAAGCGCAGCCGCCTTCCGGCTTGTGTCGTCTTTGCTGTCATACCGCCTGCTCCCACGCGCCCCACTGAATGCGTGTGCCGATGGGCTCGACCGTGTCGAGCTTGCCGTGCTCACGTTGTTTCTCGTCGACATCCGCGTTGTACTCGTCGACAGACATGGTCAGCTCGATGCGCTCATCGCTGCCGTAACCGCGATGCCCCGGCGGCAAATCGATCAGCCCGACGGGTTCGTAGCTGTAAACCGGTTCCGGCGCATCGACGGGCCAGCGAACCAGCGTCCTGTTCAACCACTCTGCATCGTTGCGCAGCGGGTAGTCGGTCCGGTAATGCGCGCCGCGGCTCTCGGTCCTCGCCAGCGCGCCTTCCGTCGTAACGAGCGCCAGCCGCAACATGTTCTTCAGCCTCAGCGCAAACGTGAGTTCCGGGTTCATGCCGGGCGTTTTCGATCGCAGCACGGCACGGTCGCACTCGCCGAGCAGGGTACGCAGTTCGTCCACGCCTTCCTGGAGTTCGTCGCCGGTCCTGAAGATGCCGACCTTGTCCATCATCGTCGTCGCCATAGCGTCACGCAGCTCGTAAACGCCGGGGCCATCGCCGCTGCGGCCCAGCCAGTCCTCGGCCCGCGCTTCCGCGTGGCGCGTGGCTTCGAACGCGAGACCGGTTTTCGCGTCGAGCGAGAAGCCCTCTGCGTGCGCCGCGACCGTGCGACCTACGATGCGTCCTGCAACGATTGTCTCGGCGAGACTGTTGCGGCCAAGGCGGTTGAAGCCGTGCATGTCCCAGCACGCCGCTTCGCCCGCCGCATACAGCCCCGCCAGGTTGTAAGCTTCGCCGTCCTTGTTGACGCGCACGCCGCCCATCGAATAGTGCTGCGTGGGCCGCACGGGGATCAGGTCGTGGGCCGGATGCAGGCCGACGAAGTCGCGCGTGATATCGAAGACTTCACGCAGTTTTGTCGTGACATGCTCCTCGCCCAGGTGACGGATGTCGAGCCAGAGGTGCGGCCCGTAGGGCGTCTCGACGCCCTTGCCGTCGCGCATCTGCTGCGCCATGTGGCGGGAGACGACGTCACGGCTGGCGAGCTCCTGCTTGTGCGGCTCCAGTTCCACCATGAATCGGTGGAGGTCCTTGTCTAGCAGGTAACCGCCGTCGCCACGGCAGCCTTCGGTCAGCAGGATTCCGCTCGGTATCAGCCCGGTCGGGTGGAACTGTATGGCTTCCATGTTGCCGAGCGGAACGACGCCCGTGTTCAGCGCAATCGCGGCGCCCATGCCCTCGTTGATCGTGGCGTTGGTCGTGAACTGGCCGTAGATGCGGCCGTAGCCGCCCGTCGCGATGACCGTCGCTTTCGCAATAATCGGATAGTGCTCGCCCGTGCGCAGACAGCGGGCAACGGCGCCCCAGCATCGCGAACCGTCGTGGATGAGTTCTACCGCTTCCGTGCGATCACGCACCGTGACGCCGAGCCTGACGACCTCGCTGTCCACGGCGTATAGCACGGCGTGGCCGGTACCGGCCGCGGCGTAACAGGCGCGCCACTTGGCGGTACCGCCGAAGTCGCGGTGCATGATGAGGCCGTCGTTCTCCATGGCCTCTTCGATCTCGACCCGCTCGCCCTTGATGAAGTAACTGTTCTTGCCGCCGCGAACCCGGGTCCAGGGCACGCCAAAATGCGCGAGCTCGCGCACGGCGATCTGCGCGTCCTCCGCGAAGATGCGCGCCACTTCCTGGTCCGCGCCCCAGTCGGAGCCGCGGACGGTGTCGAGGAAGTGCAGCGTCGGGTTGTCGCCCTCCGCCTTCACGCAGTTGCCCAGTGACGCCTGCATGCCGCCCTGCGCCGCACAGCTGTGGCTGCGCCGCGGCGGCACCAGCGACAGGATCAGGACGTTGTGGCCGGCCGCAGCCGCCTCGATGGCGCAGCGTTCGCCGGCGAGCCCGCCGCCGATGACCAGTACGTCGGTGCTGACGAGTGAGCCGCTCATGGGCCTGCACCTCCCAGGAGAAACGCGAGTGGCGGCGGCAGAACGCCCGCCAGCACCAGCAACACGACCACGCCGAGGCCCAGGAAGAACCACAGCAGCACGCGTTCGATGCGGTGGATGGCTGTCCGCGAGAGCATCGCGCCGGCGCCCCACTTGGTCGCCAGCCGGTACAGCCCGATGCTGGCATGGAACTCGACGCAGACCAGCAGGATCGCGTACGGCAGCCAGAGCCCGCTCTGCACGCGCTCCATCGTGGTCACCGCCTCGATGCCGACGCGCGTACCCCAGAGCTCTGTCAGGACGTCCATGCCGAGGAGGATGATATGGAAGCTGCCGAGGACCAGGATGATCATCCCCGTGCGGACCTGCCAGATCCACAGCAACGACTCGGTGTGCGGGTGGAACGGCGAGAATTCGCTCGCGGAGGGCACCTTCTCCCGCCCGGAGCGGTTCAGCCCCTTGCCGAGCTCCGCCATCTTCTTCCGTTCGCGCAGCTGCGCCGGGATCTTGCGGCTGGCGAGCACGGCATGCACCAGGAACAACAACAGGATTGCGGCCACGGTCGGCTGCGCGATGTAGTAGTCCTCCAGCATCGTCGCGAGCCAGTTGAAGCCGCGCTCACCCGTCAGTATCGACCCGACCAGGACCATGTGACCCCACATGAAGAGGGCCAGGAATAGTCCGCTACCACCACTGATGACTTCGTACGTTAACTGGCGTCTTGCGGTGGTGGTCGGGTTGATCGTGTTCATTCTGATTGCAACATGGTTACGAGATCGGGATTCTCTTCTTCTTCGGCGAGGACCAGGTGGCATGAATCGCAGTCATCGCTGATCTGCTCGCGATCGGCCGTTCTCATCCTGCGATTGTGGCAACGGGCACATCCATCGGATTGCTCATGGCCGATGTGATTCGGATAGGTGTCCCACCAGACATTCATCTGTGGGAACACGTTCACGGCATAGGCGCCGGCCAGCGCTTCGCCGGCGGCGAGAATCGCCTCGGCTTTTTCGTCGGCGATCTCCGGGTAATTCTCGGCGTAGTAGGCCTGCAGCTGCTGGATAATGCCTTCGCGGGCCGCCTCGTGGGACTCGAACTGCTGGTCGATGATCCGCACACCCTCGCGCTTCACGTAGGGCAACGAACGATCGACCAGGCCCTCGTTGATGACGCGATCGACCTCGACGTGCGCAGGCTTGTAAATGTGGCTGGGCCGGTTGTGGCAGTCGACGCAGTCCATCTCCCGCCACATGCCGCCGTCTTCCGGCGCTTTACGGTCGGCGTAAGTAACCACCGCACCGTCGGCCCGGGTCATCTCGACTTCGTAGATGTCCTCGCGCGTCTCGTCGGAGCGGTAGCGGATCTTGACGTCGGGCTTGACGTGCCAGTGGATGCCGGTGCCTCCGGTGCCTTCGACGCCACCAACTTTCATGACCAACGCCGTCGTCAGCTCCGTGTTGGCCTCGTCCTCCTTGTAGTGCTTGATGACACGCAGCTTGTCGCCGATGTGCTTCGTCGGCCAGTGGCATTGCTCGCAGGTGTCGCGCGCCGGGCGTAGTTCGTGCAGCGGGGTGGGCACCGGTCGCGGATACAGGTCGAAGGCAACGGCCACCAGCTGCCAGGCACCGTCAAGCTTGGACTTCACGAACCAGTCGGCACCGGGACCGATGTGACAGTCGGCACACGCCACGCGCGAATGCGGTGAGCGGCTGTGGGCCGTATGTTCCGGCTGCATGACCGTATGACAGGCCATGCCGCAGAACTCGGTCGTCTCCATGTAATGCACGCCTTTGTAAGTCGCGCTCGCGAGAATGACGATGTTGAGCATCGTGGCGCCGACGAAGACCAGCGTCCAGCGCTGGGTCGCCGGCCTGTTGAGATCGAACACCGGCATCGCCTCGATGGCGTCCTTGCCATGCAAGCGCCGCATCTTGCGCCGGTACAACAGCGCGCCAATCGGTATCAACAAAAGGCCGATGATGAAGAGCATCGGCAGTATCAGGTACGTCAGAATCCCGATATAAGGACCGCCTTCGAACCCGAACTGCTCCATCGCGAACAGGCAGGCCATCAGCACCAGGCTCGCCACGGCAAGCGCGGTGCCGATGAGGCTGGTCACATTGTGAGTGATGGATGCAAGAAAGTCTTTGAACATGTTCTTCCCCCCCCGGGGCGTCTTTATCCAGTGTGTTGGTTCTCGTTGTTCAGTGACTGAGCAACGCCCAGATTATACCGATCGCCAGTGCGATTCCGATGGACAGGAAGATCGTGCCCCAGATATACGCAGTCAGGCTTTCCGCCGTGGTCGGCGGATCGACGAGGTAGTCCTCCAGTTCGTTGTTGTCGACCAGGCGCTGATACTCGAGCGGCCGTTCCGCCTTGAAGCGGTGCAGCGGCATCTTCCCTGTAAACACGACGAGATCCATCGGGAAACTCTCCGGGCGCAGGTGCGTGTGGAAGAAGTGGAAGATGAAGATGAACCCGGTTGCCAGCAAAGCTTCGTCAGCGTGGATCACGTGCGCCGCATTGAGCGCCCAACCCGGCAGGAAGCGCGTGAAGAAATCCGGGAACCACAGCATCAGCCCGGACAGGCCGATGATCATGACGCCCCAGAAAACCGCGAGGTAATCGAATTTCTCCCAGTAGGTCCAGCGATCGCCGCGGGGCCGCTCGCCGAGATACAGGAAGTAACGGATGTTGCCGAAGAAATCGCGCACGTCGCCCGGCTGTGGAGTCATGGAGTTCGGGCCCCAGAACATCCCCGGTTCCTTGCGGACAAACCAGCGGATGAACACGTTGCCGATGTGGAACGCCATGTAGCCGAAAGTGCCGATCGCCGCGAGGCGGTGGATCACCCGCGCAAAGTCGACGCCCCCTAGCAGCCCGATCAGCGTCTGCGCCCACGGCGCACCGTGGAACTTGAGCGGCAGGCCGGTCAGGGCCAGCAGCAGGAACGTCGTGATAATGACGATGTGCATGCTGATGTTCATCGCGTTGAAGCGCCGGATGTACGGGCCGTGCTTGTCGCGCTCTTCCTTGAATTCGCCGCGCAGCAACGCAACCATCGACCGCTGCAGCCACAGCAGGTCGTGCACGCCGAAGAACGCGAACACGCCGATCAGCAGGCCGGTCATGAATACCCACACCACGTACACGCGGAAGTCGTCTTCCGGGTTCGTCGGATCAATGTGCGGGTTGAAACTCGCAAAAGAAGCCGTGGCACCTTCGTGGCACCTGGCACAGGTTTCGACCAGGTTGTCGGGATGGATGCTCGAACGGGGATCGTCCTTGGGCAGATTCCCGTGCGGCGTATGGCAGTCCGAGCAATTGGCGCCCTGGGCCATGCCAAGGTCGCTCGCCTGGCCGTGGAAAGATTCCCGGTACGACTTCAGGTATTCGTCGTGGCAGCCGCCACAGGTTTCCGGCGTGCTCAGACGCGCTTCGGCAAGAATCGGCTCGGCGATACTGTGGCTCGAATGGCACTCGGTGCAGACCGGGCCTTGCTCGCCGGCCTTCCAGGCCTGTCCGTGAGCGCTTTCCTCCTGCCACTGTTCGAGCAGCAGCTCATGGCAGGTGCCGCACATCTCGGGCGCGTTCGCGTGCGCAGTCGGCGCACCGGGATCGTCGATCGCAAGTATCTTGTGGCTGCCGTGGCAGCTCGAGCAGCTGGGCGCGGCCAGCAGGCCGCTGACCAGCAGCGCACGCCCGTGCTCGCTCTGGACGTAATCGCGGATAGGCGTTTCGGGCGAGTCGTGGCAGCCGCCGCACTGGTCGATCTGGTTGACCGCGGAAACGCGGCAATTGCGTTCTTCGACTTTCGGGATGGTGTGCGGGTCGCCGTGGCAGTCGATGCAGGCGACCTCGTCCTTGTGGATGCTGCGCGCAATAGTCCGCACGTCCCGCGCGTGGCATTCACCGCAGCTTTCCTCGTCGGTGAGCGGCTCAACACCGCGCTTGTGGCGCTTGCTCGTGATATTCGTGTGACACTCGCCGCACTCGACGTCGGGGTGCGCCGTGGACGCATACTCGACGTCTTCATGACAGGCGAGGCAGTCTTCCAGCGCCTGGGCATTTGCGAACGCCGATACAAAAAGAAACCCGAAACCGAGAGACAGTTTCGCCCACGAGATCCTGGCGGCGGCCATATCCATTGTCCTGAATCACTC
>JAAUYE010053577.1_pt1 | contig 19288 bp, 17 predicted proteins | sample 7278081 | NCBI WGS metagenome assembly JAAUYE01 (sample SAMN14350131, study PRJNA611818) | marine sediment metagenome | isolation source: surface marine sediment (0.6m) | place: French Polynesia: Moorea | collected 2018-08
ACAAGGTGCCCGCAGGCTTCGAAGCGAAGCTAAAAGACAACCTGTTACGACACTCAACCAGGAGTTTAAAACACCGAATGGCACGAGACCCTCGCTACGATGTCCTGTTCGAGCCGGTAAAAATCGGGCCGGTTACGGCCAGGAATCGATTCTACCAGGCGCCCCATTGCAATGGCATGGGCCGTACCTTTCCGTCCAGCATGGCCGCCATGCGCGGCGTCAAGGCCGAGGGCGGATGGGCCGTGGTATCGACCGAGCAAATCGACATCCATCCCTCGAGCGACTTTACCCCCGCAACCGAATGCCGGCTGTGGTCGGACCAGGACATACCCTATCTCGCGCGCATGTGTGACGCGGTGCACGAGCACGGCGCACTGGCGTCGGCCGAGCTGGTGCACAATGGCAAATGGGCCGGTAACCTTTACAGCCGGGAAATTCCGCTGTTCCCGAGCCACATGCCGGTACCGACCCACAATTATCCGGTGCAGGCACGTGCCATGAACAAGGCCGATATTCGTGCCTACCGCCGCTGGCACCTGGACGCCGTCAAACGGGCAAAAAAAGCCGGCTTTGACATCATCTGCTGCTATGCCGCGCACAACCTGTCGCTGGCCGGCATGTTTATGCTGCCGCGTTATAATTTCCGCAGCGACGAGTATGGCGGCAGTCTCGAAAACCGGGTGCGGCTGTTCCGCGAGATTATCGAGGACACGAAGGAAGCCGTGGGCGACACCATGGGGGTCGTGGTGCGCTTCGCGGTAGACGAGTTGCGAGGTTCCGATGGGATGGAAGCCCATAAGGAAGGCCGAGAAATCATCGAAATGCTGGCCGAGTTGCCCGATCTATGGGACGTCAACGTCGCCGAATGGCACAACGACAGCATGACCAGCCGCTTCGCCGACGAAGGTTACCAGGAACACTTCATCGAGTTCGTCAAACAGGTAACCACCAAGCCGGTGGTCGCGGTAGGCCGCTACACGACGCCCGATCGCATGGTGTCACTGGTCAACCGGGGTGTCGTCGACATGATCGGCGCGGCGCGGCCGTCGATCGCCGATCCGTTCCTGCCGAAAAAAATCGAGGAAGGTCGAATCGAGGACATACGCGAATGCATTGGCTGCAACATCTGCGTCGCCTGGGACAACATGATCGCGCCGATGCGCTGTACCCAGAATCCGACCAAGAGCGAGGAATGGCGTCGCGGCTGGCACCCGGAGCGCATCGCGCCCGGGACCGACGACGGCAGGCTGCTGGTGGTTGGCGCCGGGCCGGCCGGGCTCGAAGCCGCGCTCGCCGCCGGGCGCCGCGGCCATGACGTGATACTGGCCGACTCCGCCGCGGAACTGGGCGGCCGCGTAACCCGCGAAAGCCGGCTACCGGGCCTGGCCGCCTGGGCCCGGGTCAGGGATTATCGAACCTACCAGATTTCCCAGATGGCTAACGTCGAGGTGTATAAATCCAGCCCGCTCGACGCGGACCAGATTCTCGAGTTTGGCGCTGCGCATGTCGCCATCGCGACCGGCGCGCGCTGGCGCCGCGACGGCTACGGACGCCAACACCAGTTTCCGATCGCCGGCACCGACGGCGACAACCTGCTGACACCTGACGACATCATGGCCGGCACGCGTCCGCGAGGCAGCGTGCTGGTTTACGACGACGATCACTACTACATAGGCTCGGTCATCGCCGAACAACTGGTGGCGGACGGCTGCCAGGTGACGCTGGTAACGCCGGATGCACGGGTCGCATCCTGGACCGACTACAGCCTGGAACAGCATCGTATCCAGGCGCGCCTGCTGGAGCTCGGAGTCGACATCGTCACCAGCCACGAACTGCAGGAAATCACCGACGACAGCGTCGCTGTGGGCTGCGTTTACTCCGGTAAATCGCGGCTGCTAGCGGCATCAGCGGTGGTTATGGTGACGTCGCGCCTGCCCGACGACAGCCTGTACCAGGAGCTCGCAGCCACTCCGGATCGTCTACGCGCGGCCGGGATCAGGACCTTTGAGCCGATTGGCGACTGCCACGGACCCGCGACCATCGCCGCCGCGGTTTACGAGGGTCACCGTTTTGCCCGCGAACTCGGCGAAGCGCTCGACGAGATCCCGTTCCGCCGCGAGATCACCGGGCTCGCGCCCGGCTTCGAGCTGCCCTGATTCCGCGGTTTTCCCTGAACACCATTCCCCGCACAAGCGGAGATGGCGCCAGGATATGGCTCGCGTTAGCTTAGTTCGCCGCGCGCGGGATAATCTTTTTCGAGAGCGAACTTGAGGCCGCCGATGATTTCTCGAAAATGCGGGCGCGCGAACGGCATGGTGCTGATCTGTGCCCAGTAGAGCGTGTTGTCCGGGCGCACGATGAAGATCCCGGGCTCGTTGAACTCGGCGGGCTCCTCGATGCCGATCGACGTCATACCGCGGCTCGCTGAGCGATGCAGCCCCCAGTTGCGGCACTGCTCGACGCTGACGCCGTAACCGATATTGAGATTACTCAACTCCCAGTCCTGCCGCGCCTGTGAGGCACGTTCCTGCGAATCGGTGCTCAACACCAGTACGGAAACTCCGATGTCGGCAAAGTCGGAGGCAAGCTTATCCAGCTCACCGATGTACTTGGTGCAGATCGGGCAATGCAGGCCGCGATAGAACACGACCATGGTGAAATTCTCGGGATTCTGATCGGCCAGCGACCAGGGACCGTCCAGGGTTTCGACCTCCAGGGCCGGTACCGGTTGGCGGGGTTTTAATACGTTCACAGAGCGCTCCATTTGTCGATTTATTGTAAGCGCGAACCATACCTAAAAAGGGTGCGATCTGCCTAGCTAAATTCGAAAATAGCCGGTCCTGCTTAGTTGATACGCGTCAAGATGCCCGAAACGGGTCGATGTTAAGGTCGATTCGATAACAACAGCGGGAAACTGGCATGTCCGACTCCGAAAGCACGCAACTGATCGAGCTGGATATCAGCGAGCCGATCTGGGAGAGTTTTTTCACGGTTTTCCCGCTCGTCATAGTCGGCAGCCGCGAGGCTGACGGTAGCGACGATCTTGCGCCCAAGCATCTCGCGATCCCGATGAGCTGGCAGAATCACTTCGGCTTTGTCTGCACACCGCGCCACAACACTTATCAGAACATTCAGCGCGACGGGGAGTTTGCCGTAACCTACATGCGCCCCTCGCAAACCGTGCTCGCAAGCCTGGCCGCGAGCCCGCGCTGCGACGACGGCAGCAAACCGATTACCGAGGCCATGCCGACCTTCGCCGCGCAATCGGTCAAGGCCTCGTTCATCCAGGGCGGTTACCTGTTCCTCGAATGCGAGCTGGAACAGATCGTCGATAATCTCGGCGATAACTCGCTGATCATCGGCCGTATCGTGAGCGCGCGCGTGGCCGAGGACGCGCTGCGCACCTCTGACCGCGACGACGAAGACCTGGTCTATACCGCTCCCCTGCTGGCTTACCTGTACCCGGGACGTTTCGCCGAGATCAAGAACAGCAACAAGCTGCCGTTTCCCGCGGGCTTCAAAAGGTAGACCCGGCGATGGGCGAAAAACAGGAAGTACTGGCTCACCTGCGCACGCAGCAGGACTCGATGACGGCGCTGCTCAAGGACCTGGTGCTAATGGAAACGCCGTCCACCGAACCCGCGGCCCAGGCGCAGATACGCGAGCGCCTGAAGGCCGAGTTCGAGGAAATCGATTACCGCGTCAACCTGATCCCCGGCCGTAGTTCCGGCGGGCATATCTATGCCTCGGCGAAGTACCGCGGCCGACAACAACCCGCGCAACTAATGCTCGGGCACTGCGACACGGTATGGCCGATCGGCACGCTGCAGAGCATGCCGCTGCTGATGGAAGCGAGTACCCTGAAAGGGCCAGGGGTTTACGACATGAAGGCCGGGCTGGTGGAAATGATTTACGCGCTTCGAACCATCGAGTCGCTCGGTCTCAGACCCAGCGTCGCGCCGCTGTGCTTTATCAATTCCGACGAAGAGATCGGCAGCCGCGAATCCACCCGCTACGTGCGCGCGCTGGCGCAGCGCGTCGATCGCTGCATGGTGCTCGAGCCATCGCTCGGCCCCAGCGGCAAATACAAGACCGCGCGCAAGGGCGTCGGCCGCTTCGAGGTCACCGTACAGGGCAAGGCTGCGCATGCCGGACTGGATCCGGGCGCCGGCGCCAGCGCCATTCTCGAACTGTCGCACGTGATCCAGAAACTGTTCGAGCTGAATGATCCGCAACACGGCACCTCGGTCAACGTTGGCGTCATCGACGGCGGCATCCGGCCTAACATGGTCGCTCCGCAGAGCCGTGCGATCATCGACGTCAGGGTACAGACCCAGGCCGATGCCGAGCGTATCGAAACCGCGATTCACAGCCTCGAGGCCGAAACCGAGGGTGTCATACTGACCATCGAGGGCGCCATCGGCCGGCCTCCGATGGAGCGCACCGAAAGCAATCAACAGCTCTGGCGGGTAGCGCAACAACTGGCCGAAGATCTCGACCTCGATCTCGACCAGGGCACGGCCGGCGGCGGTTCCGACGGCAACACCACCAGCCTCTATACCGCCACGCTCGACGGTATGGGCGCGGTCGGCGACGGCGCACACGCCCATCACGAACATATCAATATCGACCTGCTGCCCGAACGCTGCGCCCTGCTGACCCTGCTGCTACTGGCACCGCCATTAAAAAGCTGATTCGAGGAGCCCAGACATGATTCGTCCATTTCTTGCATCCGTGACCCGAATTTCCGACCTGACGCCGGACAACTTCACGACAACACCGTTGCCGCGCGAACAATGGGACACCGGTGACTACGTCGTCGGCAAGGTGCTCGATCCGCGCGGTCAAATGAAAGCAATCGAGCTGCCCGGCGGGCGCATGATAGAAGTAATGGAAGACGACCTCGTGGTCGGCGCCTTCGGTACACGGGTCGCAACCCTGGAGGCCGTCGGCGACTGGCGGTCGATCGACGAGTCGGGTGATTTAAACGCGCTCACGGCCGCCGGCCTGTTCGGCAAAACCACGTCGCTGTCGCCCTTCCTGTCATCGCCGATGCCGCTGCGCTACCACGGACACGTCATGCGCAACGAAGTAAAAGTAACCATGCGGGGCAGCCTGCCGCAGATCGACCAGATGGCATTCGATACGCCGGTGGTCCTGATCGTCGGCACCTCGATGTCGGCCGGCAAAACCATGTCCGGCCGGGTTATCGTCCACCTGCTGTCGCAAATGGGGCTCAAGGTCGTCGGCGCCAAGCTGACCGGCGCCGCGCGCTACCGCGACATGCTCAGTTTTGCCGATGCGGGCGCCAGCGCGATTTTCGATTTCGTCGACGCCGGGCTGCCCTCTTCAGCGGTGGATGAGGCAACCTACCGTGAGGCGTTACCCTACCTGTTATCGCTTATTGCGAGCGAAAAGCCGGATGTCGTAGTGGCCGAGGCCGGCGCCTCGCCGCTGGAGCCCTACAACGGCGCAATCGCCAAGGAAATGATTCGCGACCACGTCAAGTTCAAGCTGCTGTGCGCCCAGGATCCCTACGCCGTGGTGGGCGTGCAGCACGCCTTCCAGCGCTCGCCCGACCTGGTGGCCGGCGGCGCTGCCAACACCGACGCCGCGATCGCGCTGGTCAAGAAGCTGGCCGGACTGCAAGCGCTCAACCTGATGGACCCGGCGAGTCACGATCAGCTCGCGCAAATGCTGCGCCAGGCGCTCGATTTGTAATCCCCCCGCTCACGGCATGCCGCAAACTTCACGCTATCCGTTTACTTTAAGATTAAATACACTAGCGGCCTGAGAACAACTGGCTGATCGAGTATCCGTTTGAATTCCAAGACCCGAATAGCGGTGGTTGGCGCCGGCGTCGTTGGCCTGAGTTGCGCCCTGTGGCTGCAGCGTAAAGGCTTCGAAGTCATCCTGATCGATCCTGACGATCCGGGCGCCGGCACCTCGTCCGGTAACGCCTGCACCATCGCCGAGTACGGCTGCATCCCGGTCAACAGCCCGGATTTGTTCAGGCGCCTGCCGTCGCTGTTGTTTTCCTCCGACAGCCCGCTGAGCATGGACCTTGGCTACGTGCTGTCGCATCCCGCGTGGATGATCGAGTTCCTGTTGAATTGCCGCGAACACAAGGTGGACCGAATCATCCGCCTGCTCGGCAAGTTACTGGCAAAAGTCTACGACGGTCTCGATCCGCTAATCGACATGGCCAACGCGCGCGACCTGCTGGCGCAGCGGGGATTCATGCACGTCTATCGCGACCAGCGAGAATTCGAAGCCGCGAAACCGTCGAACCTGAAACGACGCGCGCAGGGTTCGAACTTCGTCGAACTCGACCGCGGCGATATCGGGGAGCTCGAGCCCAATCTCAAGTTTCCATTCCAGCGCGGCCTGTTGTTCGACAGCATCAGTCACGTACTCGACCCGCTGGCGCTGAGCCAGCGTTACTTCGAGTGCTTTCAGCAAAACGAGGGGCAATACCTGCGCCAGCGCGCGCTCGAGGTCGTCCATGGCGAGGGATCGGTGCAGATCAGGCTCGATAACGGCTCCAGCATCGAGGCCGAACGGGTCGTCATAGCCGCGGGCGCATTCTCGAAGTCGATCGAAGGTATCCCGACGAAACTGCTGAAGCTCGATACGGAGCGCGGCTACCACGTGCAGTACAGCAACATGCAGCACCTGTTGAAGCGGCCGGTCAGCTGGCATCACGCCGGTTTTTACGCAACCCCGATGAACCGCGGGCTGCGCTTCGCCGGTACCGTCGAAATCGCGGGTTACCGCAAGCCAATGAACCCCCGTATTATCGACTACCTGACGCGCAAATCACGTGAGATGCTCGAGCTGCCCGAGAAACCCGACCAGGAGTGGCTCGGCTTTCGCCCTACCTGTCCCGACGCCCTGCCGGTGATCGGTTTCAGCACCGTGTCGGAATTCATCATCTATGCGTTTGGCCACCACCACCTCGGGCTGACGCTGTCCGGGATCACCGGCAAGCTGGTCGCCGAACTGGCAAACGGCGAGGATCCAAGCCACAATATAACCCCGTTCAGCCCACGAAGATTTTTATAAGAATGAGATTTGACGATAAAAGCGTAGTAATTACCGGAGGGGTCGGCGGTATCGGCCAGGCGCTGGTCGAACTGTTTGCCCGCGAGGGCGCAAACGTATTGTTCTCGGACCGCAGCGAGGAAGATTGCGGCGATCTCAGCGAAGCACTCAAGCGCAAGGGCCTCGACACCCATTACCTGGCGGGCGACCTGCGCCAGAAAAACTATTGCGAAGCACTCATCGCCGAGGCGGTGACCACCTATGGCGGTGTCGATATTCTGATCAATAATGCCGGCATCATTCCGCGCGGCACTATTCTCGACACCACCGACGACATGTGGTTCAGCGCGCTCGACGTCAACCTGACCGCGGTGTTTTACCTGTGCCGCGCCGCGATTCCGCAGATGCGGAAAGCCGGCGGCGGCGCCATCGTCAACACCTCTTCGACCTGGGGCATTTACCCGGGACCCGGCCACATCGCCTACTGCACCAGTAAGGCCGCGCTGGCCGCGCTGACCAAGAGCCTGGGACGGGATCACGCCCCCGACGGCATCCGCGTCAACGCGGTCTGCCCCAACGAGGTCAACACCCCGATGCTGCGCAGCGGCTTCATCGCCCGCGGCATAGACCCGAACAACGCGATCGAGGAGCTCGGAAAAACCGTGCCGCTGGGGCACATCGCGGAACCCGAGGAAATCGCCGACGTCATCGCTTTCCTGGCCTCGAACGACGCGCGTTATGTCTGCGGCGAGACGGTCGAGGTCAGCGGCGCCAAGCCGGTTTACGGCTAGCGGATGGGTAGCCTCGCGGGCAAGGTCGCCGTGGTCACCGGGGGTGGCCAGGGCATCGGCCTCGGTATCAGCCAGGCGATGCTTGCGGCCGGCGCGCAGGTCCTGGTGGCGCAGCGCAGTCCGTTACCCGAAACCCTGGCCGAGGCGAACTGGATCGAGACCGACCTGTCGCAGCCCGACAGCTATGCCACCATCGCCGCGGCCACGGAAGCGCGGCACGCCGGCATCGATATCCTGGTGAACAACGCTGGGTTTATGTTCGAAAAGACTATCGACGAGATGCAGCTGGACGACTGGAACCGGATGCTCGCGGTCAATTTGACCGCGCCACTGTTCCTGAGCAAGGCGCTGTTACCGCTGCTGCGCCACAACCGCGGCGGCAGCATCGTTCATATCGGCTCGATCGAGGGCCTCGCGGCAAACCCCGAGCACGCCGCCTACTGCGCGAGCAAGGGCGGGGTGCACGCGCTCACCAGGGCCATGGCGGTCGATCTCGGCAAAGACGGGATTCGGGTCAACGCAATCGCCCCAGGCTGGATTCGATCGGCTTTGAGCGATAACTATATCAATGCCCAGCAGAACCCCGATGCGGCCTGGCAGGGCCTGTACCAGATGCACCCGTCGGGTCGCATCGGTGAACCGGACGATGTCGGCAAGCTCGCGGTTTATCTCGCCGGCGACGACTCCGCATTCATTACCGGGCAGGTCATCGTCATCGACGGCGGCCGCACCAGCAAGCTTCCCCTGCCGTTCTGAGGATGGCGCTCGGCGATTGCGCTGAGGTGATTCGTGGGTTTAGGGCGATTTGAAGGCCTCAAAGTTGACGTCGACATTGCACGCCGTCAGAATGCCGGCACTGTTTCGACAATGCCTGCTTTTGATCCCGAGGGACTCAGAATGCGCGCAACAACCGGTTAATTGAATGAGCAACGTTTTTCCCCGCAACTGCAAGATCACCAATCCGCTCGCGGTACAGGGCGAGGGAGTTTACATAATCGACCGCACCGGCAAGCGCTACCTGGATGCTTCCGGCGGTGCCGCGGTTTCCTGTCTGGGACATGGCGACCCGAAGATTGTCGAAGCCATCACCAACCAGCTGGAACGTCTTGAGTTTGCGCACACCGGATTTTTCAGCAGCGTCCCGGCCGAGGCGCTGGCCGAGCTACTGATCAAGGAAGCGCCAGGAGACCTCGATCGGGTCTATTTCGTGTCAGGCGGCTCCGAAGCCGTCGAGGCCGCGATCAAGCTCGCGCGCCAGTACTTCGTCGAGATCGGTCAGCCTTCGCGTCATCGAGTAATATCGCGGCTGCAGTCTTATCACGGCAACACCCTGGGTGCGCTCGCGGCCGGCGGCAATCTTTGGCGGCGCGAGAAATTCAATCCGCTGATGATCGAAACCTCCCTTATCTCGCCCTGTTACGCTTATCGCGGACAGCAGGACGACGAGTCCGAGTTCGATTACGGGCAGCGCGTCGCGAACGAGCTCGAGGCTGAAATACTGCGTCTCGGCGAAAAGGAAGTGATGGCTTTTATCGCCGAACCGGTGGTCGGCGCTACGCTTGGGGCGGTGCCCGCGGTGGAGGGCTATTTCAAGCGAATTCGAGAAATCTGTGACCAGTACGGTGTATTGCTAATCCTCGACGAAGTCATGTGCGGCATGGGCCGCACCGGCAGCCTCTACGCCTGCGACCAGGACGGTGTCGCGCCTGATATCATGACCATCGCCAAGGGACTGGGCGCCGGTTACCAGCCGATTGGTGCGATGCTTTGCAGCGACAAAATTTACCGTGCGATCGAGCAGGGCTCGGGCTTTTTTCAGCATGGCCATACCTACCTCGGCCACCCGGTGGCCTGCGCCGCGGCACACGCGGTAGTCAAAAAGATCATGGACCGGCGCATGCTCGACCGGGTGCTGTCACAGGGCGTGCGCCTGCACAAGGCGTTGCTCGACAAGTTCGGAGAGCATCCGAACGTCGGCGATATTCGCGGACGCGGGCTTTTCTACGGCCTCGAATTCGTGCGCGAACGCGACAGCAAGGCGCCGTTCCCGCCGCAACTCGCGTTCAACAAAAAACTCAAACAAAACGCTTTCGAAGCCGGACTGATCTGTTATCCGATGGGGGGTACCCTCGACGGTCAGCAGGGAGATCACGTGCTGCTGGCCCCACCCTTTATCATCGATAATACGCACATCGACGAAATCGTCGACAAGCTCGATACGGCGGTCAAAGCCACGTTGCGCAGCCTTTGATGCGTGAGGTCGTTATCATGGTGGCGCCGAACGGCGCCCGCAAAACCCGGTCCGATCACTCGAGCCTGCCGGTTTCGATCGATGACACCGTCAGTGAAGCGGGGCTGTGCCGCGCCGCCGGGGCCAGTGCGCTACACGCGCACGTTCGCGGCGCCAACGACGAGCATGTTCTGGACGCCGGGCTTTACCGGGAGTTGATCGCCGAAATGGCGCAGCGCGTGCCCGGGATGCTGGTACAGATCACCTCGGAGGCGGTCGGCATTTATTCGCCGCAGCAACAGGTCGACTGCATCGAGGCGGTGCAGCCGGAGATGGTGAGCATGTGCCTGCGCGAAATCAGTTCCGGATTCGAGCAACCCGACTTCGCGCGCCAATTCTTCGAATGGTGCGACGATCATCGGGTACACGTCCAGCACATCGTTTTTTCGGCCGAAGAGTTCCGGCATTTCCTCGAGTACCGCGACCGCGGCGTGATCCCGGCCGGGCATCGCTGTGTACTGTTCGTGCTCGGACGCTACAACGTCAACTTCCAGTCCGAGCCCATCGATCTCGAGCCCTTTCTAAAGCATGACCTTAGCGGCCTCGACTGGTTCACCTGCGCCTTCGGACGACGCGAGCAGGAATGCGTCATGGCCGCGATCGAAGCCGGCGGTAACGCCCGGGTCGGGTTCGAGAACAACCTGCACCTGCCAAACGGCGAGATAGCGCCCAACACCGCGGCCCTGGTGTCGAGCCTGGCCGACGCGATCGAGTCCAGCAAGCTGGCGGTCGCAGATTGCGCGCGGGCGCGTCAGTTACTCGGCATTCGCAGCGCGTAAAACAGCATCAGCGTCGCGCTGGCACAAAACGCGGCCAGCAATATCGTAATCGCAAAAAACGACACCTGCCATTGCAGCAGTGTGCCAACCGCCGCCGGGCCCAGCGCCGACGAAAACACCATGATCGCGTTGGTCAGCGATTTGATTGCTCCGAGATGCCTGGGGCCGTAGAGTTCGGCCCACAGGGCGCTTAAACCGGTGAAGTAAAGCCCCGACGTCATGCCCTGCAGCAGCATGAACGGCCACACCAGGTATTCGTGGCCGGACAGGTTGATGACCACCAGGGACAGCCCCAGCGGCAACAGGAAAAATGGCAGCACCCGGCGCGCGCTGAAGCGATCGATCAGGGCGCCGGAGTAAATGGTCACCGTTACCGATACGATCGAATACAACCAGTAATTCCCGGTCACCCACAGGCTGCTCCAGCCCTTGGCGCGCGCGATCTCGTCCGGAAAGAAGAATAGCGCGGTGCCGATCATCGGCGTTGCAATCATCGCCGGCAACAGGTAATAAAAACGAGCTTCGCTCAGCATTTGCCCGCGCGTATAGTCATTTCGCCCGTCCGCCTCGGCAGCTCTTTGATCGAGCGCGGCGGTATGGTTGGCGTGCCGCAGCTGCTGTCCCTTTAGCAGCCACAACGCGGGCAACAGTGACAACAGCACCACGAGCGCCACTGCCTGGAAAGTATCGCGCCAGCCCCATAGCGTTGCCGCGTAAAGACCCGCCACCGGCAGCAACGCTTCGCCAAAGGCATACCCGATCGCGGCCAGTGCAATCGCCTTGCCGCGGTCGTGATCGTAGTAGCGCGCCATCGACGTGATGCCGGCGTGGCTGGCAAGCCCCTGGCCAAACTGGCGCAGCATAAAAATGGCGACCGCCAGCAGCAACGGCGAGGTAACCGACCCCATCACCAGGCAGGCGGCGGCAAGCCCGGCCAGGACCAGGCCGGTAAACAGGCGCAGATCGAGGCGATCGATCAGCGTGCCGCTCCAGTTGATCACCAACGCCGACGCCAGCGTGCCGAGCATGTAAATCTGTCCCCAGCTGCCGGCGTCGAGGCCGAAGTCGGCCTGGATTTCCGGGCCGAATACGCCGATAAAATAGGTTTGCCCGGCGCTCGACAGGAACGCGAGAAAAAAGCCGAACCCGAGAAAACGGGGATTGGCGCAGGCGAAGCGCCAGTAATCGACAAGCATCAGGTGTTGTTATTGTGCCGGATCATGAGGGGAGCAACACTATCAGGAAAGCAGCTGAAAACCCAAGCTTCCCGCAGCTGTCTGTCGTTTCTGGCCGACGTTTGCCCCCGGGGAGTAAAAACCTTTCCGGCTAGCCCAGGCCGAACAGCTTTTTTACCTTCGCGGGCAGACTGTTAGAGTCTTGTCGCTCGCTCGCAAAATACTCCTGCACCAATTCCCTGCGTATCTTCTGCCGTCGACGTTCGGCACGATCTTTGCCGACCGCACAGCTAACGACCTGGGTAAAATCGGTGATCAGGCTATTATCGGTGACATCTGTCATATCGGTTGTTTCTGAATCAGGCAATCTGATTTCGTCCATTATTTCAGCGAGCCTGTAAAATATGAATCCCAGGCCTGCTTATTCGCAATCCGGCCCCAGTCACACCAACGAGCCGTCGCTACAGGGTAGCAGCTAGCCTGCGACACGGCATCGCCCGTATGGGTTAAATTAACTGTCTATGCGTTATCAGGGAAAAAGGCTGGTTATGCGGCTACAGCCCTTACGGAATCACTGGTTTTGCCGCGGGACGCTCGGGCGCTGAATTGGGAAGGGCCCGGGGGGCGGTTTGGGATAGGTGTCGCCCGGTCTGTGCCCTCTGCCACCATCATCCTTCTTCCTTTTTTCTGCGGGAATCAGTTCCTCTCGTTCCAGCGCCTCCTCGATCGCCCTGGCTTCTTCTTTTTCCCTGGCCTCCTGCTCCCGCGCCAGGCGATCCTGCTCCATCTTCTTCAACTGCTCCTGGATGCGCTTATTGGCATCTTCGGTATCGACCGGGGTCACGTTCGCTTCGGGCACCTCGATCTCCTTGACCCCGGGATCACCGTCAACGGGTTTTTGATCCGAGTAGTGCGTTACCCCTTCCTCGTCGACCCATTTCTTAACCGTCTGCGCCTGCGCTGAGCCTGCGGCAAACATCAAACCCAAAAGGATACTCGCGGCAATGACTGAATTTCTCATGTAGTCTGACTCGTTAATCGGGTGGTGGATCGGCTATCCTGCACACAGCTTATATCTAATCTAACTGGGGCTACAAGCCTCAATTATCAAGTCCTGAAGGACCCAGGTTTCGCGAAAGCAGCGACAAACCGTATACTTTGTTGTCTGTTTAAGACGAAATCACTACTCGGGGTAAACATGGCGGCAATACATCCACAACTGGCTGACGACTGCATCCACCTCGGCCGCTTCCGGTTATGCCATCTCCTGTTAATGAACGATCGCAATTATCCCTGGTATATCCTGGTGCCGGACCGCGACAACATTCGGGAGATTTACCAACTGGCGGGCGACGATCGCCAACAGTTGCTCGCTGAATCCTGCTTGTTGTCGGAATTCCTGATGGATGAGCTCGAAGGCGACAAACTCAATGTCGCGGCACTGGGAAACCAGGTGCCGCAACTGCACCTGCACCACATCGTTCGTTTTGAAACCGATCCCGCCTGGCCGGCACCGGTATGGGGCAAGCAACCGCCGTTGCCCTACACCGACGAGGCGCTAGACGAGATCAGGTCGCTGTTCGCGCTCGCCGGTCTCGAGAGCTTCGAAACCCACCTCGACAGTTAGCGCCGAGGCGAGCGGCATTTTGCTGGCACGCAAGATAACCGTATAACGGCTAAAACGACATCCAGCGGCCAGGCCGAGGCGCTACAGCATCTCGTGAATGACCAGGATGGCGAAGTCGAACGAGCAGGCCCAGCCCATGGCCAGGTAAATGCTAACGCAACGGTAATTACGCGGCTTTAGATTTCCGATCGCGTTTACTCGAAGGCGATGGCCGCATCCTGCAGCCAAAGCAGCAGGTAGTCGGCAAAGCTGCGGCGAATTATCAGCTCGAATCCCGAGCCGTCCGCCAACGGCGAAATTGTCATTCCCGCCTTTGCCAGGCGCGTCTGGGCGCACTGCCCCGGCTTGAATTCGCGCGGATGCAGGTCGAGCGGACAGTCGGTCGCGAGCAGCGCGGCCGCATTATCTCCGGTGACGTGAATCATGGTCAGACCGCTGGAATTATCGACCACCGAGCTAAACACGCCAGCGAGCGCGACCAGCAACTCGTCCCTTACCCGGGTCTGTTGACCCGGCGGGGTTACGATCAACCATTCGTCGGGGCCGAGCCAGTAGATGCGGTTATCCCGCGCGTCGATCACGGTATTGGCCTCGGTCGGCGCCTCCACTCCGAGCACCTTCAACACGCCGGCAATAAAACCGGTGTGATCGGACCTGCCACGCAGGTTGATGTATCCGTTGAACGGCTTCTCTTCGATGCGCGGCGCGGTCCCTCTCGGTGCGGAGAACTCGACCTGAACCAGCGGGCTCTCCTGTTGAAACAGGTCAGACATCGGCCTTGGCCCCCTCTTTATCGTAGAACACGGGCTCGGTAATCGTCGCGTCGATGACTCGACCGTCGGCCAGCGGCGCATAAACCGTGTCACCCATGCGATCGCGTCCGGCCTTGACCAACGCCATCGCGATCGAATGACCGCAGCAGGCGCTGTAGTAGCTGGAACTGACGTGCCCGACCATCGGTACCGGGGTTGGCGCCTTCGGATCATCGACCAGTTGCGCTCCTTCGGGGATAACCGTCCGCGGATCTTCGGTCAGCAAGCCTACCAGCTGCTTGCGGTCCTTGCGCACCGTGTCCGGTCTGCGCAACGAGCGTTTGCCGATAAAATCATCCTTGGTTTTGGACAGCGCCCAGTTCAGGCCGAGATCGTCTACCGTGACCGAACCGTCAGTATCCTGGCCGACGATGACATAGCCCTTTTCGGCGCGCAGCACGTGCATGGTTTCGGTGCCATAAGGGGTGATGTTGAATGGTTCCCCGGCCTGCATGAGTTTTTCCCACATGAAACGGCCGTGGTTGGCCGGGATATTCACCTCGTAGGCCAGCTCGCCGGAGAAGCTGATACGATTCACCCGGCATTCGATGTCCCCGATAGTCCCGGTTTTCGATGCCATGAAAGGGAAAGCTTGCGCGGAAAAATCGATGCCTTCACACACCGCCGCGACGACCTCGCGACTTTTCGGGCCGACCACCGCCGCGGTTGCCCAGTGATCGGTAACCGAGGTCAGGAACACCTCCATCTCGGGCCACTCGGTTTGCAGCCAGCGCTCCATCCAGGCAAGCACGCCGGCGGCCCCGCCGGTGGTGGTATGCATGAAGAAATGATCCTCCGCCAGGCGAATGGTGACGCCGTCATCCATGACCATACCGTCTTCACCGAGCATAAAGCCGTAACGCCCCTTGCCGACCTCGAGCTTCATCCAGTTGTTGGTGTAAATCATCTCCAGGAAGCGGGCCGAATCCTTACCCCTGATCTCGATCTTGCCAAGCGTCGAGGCATCGAGAATTCCGACGCTGTCGCGCACCGCCAGGCATTCGCGGTCGACCGCCTGCTGCAGGTTTTCGCCGTCTTTGGGGTAATACCAGGGTCTTTTCCACTGGCCGACATCTTCGAACAGGGCGCCGTTTTCCTCGTGCCAGGCGTGCATCGCGGTCTTACGCACCGGGTCGAACAGCCGGTCACCGAGATTTTGCCCGGCAAAGGCGCCAAAGCTCACCGGCGTGTAGTTGGGGCGATAAGTAGTGGTGCCGGTGGCGGCGATACTCTGGCCCATGCTGGCGGCCAGGATACCCATCCCGTTGATGTTACCGAGTTTACCCTGGTCGGTGCCGAAACCCATCGCGGTATAGCGTTTCACGTGCTCGACCGATTTGAATCCCTCGCGCACCGCGAGCGCGATGTCGGCGGCGCCGACATCGTTCTGCATATCGATGAAGGCCTTGGGACCGCGGCCCGGAGTATAGGGTGACGGCAGCAACCACAACGGCAGTATAGCCTCACTGTCTGTCGGTTCGGCCTTCGCGGGCTGCGTGGACGCCTCGAAGCCACAGGCGATGGCGGCCTGGTTACCCGCGGCGGCGCCTTCCTGCAGGCATCCCGCCAGGTCCAGCGTGCCATTGGCCGCACCGGCCGAAAACTGCGCCTGGGTCGGCTCCCCGGGGCGAAACATCGCGTCCGCTTCGTCCCACACCGGCTTCGCCCCGGACTGGGCGTTAAGATGCACCACCGGGCTCCAACCGCCGGAAACAGCCAGCAGATCGCAACTCAGGGCCCTGGCCTCGCCGCTGACCGAGCTGCCCTCGGCGGACAGGCGCATGACCTGAACCGAGCTCAGACGTTTGTGCCCCGCGGTATCGATCACGACGCTGCCGTTGATAACCTGGATGCCGGCGCTGCGCACGGTGTTGGCTATCTCGCTGTCCGAACCGGCGCGCGCATCGACCACGGCCTCGACCTCGACACCGGCCGCCTTCAGGTCGAGCGCGCTCTGATAGGCGCTGTCGTTGTTGGTAAAGACGACCGCGCGACTGCCCGGCTGGACCGCGTAGCGATTGGCGTAAATCGAGGCCGCCGAGGCCAGCATGATTCCCGGACGATCGTTGTTGGCAAATATCAGCGGGCGTTCCGCGGCGCCGGTCGCGAGCACCACCTGCTGCGCCCTGACCTGCCACAGTTTTTCACGGCTGGCGGGGCGCTCGGCCAGCGGCAAATGATCGCTCAGCCGCTGGTTAATCGTCAGAAAGTTGTAATCGTGGTAACCGAACACGGTACTGCGCGGCAGCAACGTGACTTCGGGCATCTGCTGCAATTCAGCCACGGCGTTTTCGATCCACTGGCTTGCCTCGCCATCCTCGATCCGGGCCTTGCTGGCGAGCGTGAGGCCGCCGAACTCGGATTGCTCGTCAGCGATAATCACGCGTGCGCCGGCGCGCCCGGCGGCCAGCGCCGCGCTCAAACCGGCGACCCCGCCGCCGACGATTAGCACATCGCAATGCGCGTGCGCATGCTCGTAGCGATCCGGGTCGAGCTCACGCGGTGATTCGCCCAGTCCCGACGCCTTGCGGATAAAGTGCTCGTACTTCATCCACATCGACTTTGGCCACATGAAGGTCTTGTAGTAAAACCCGGCCGGCATCAGGCGGCTGAACCTGCTGTTGATCGACAGCAGGTCGAAATCGAGGCTGGGCCAGCAATTGACGCTACTGGCGTCGAGCTGGTCATACAGTTCCACCTGGGTGCCGCGCGCGTTCGGAATCGTTCGATTGCCCTTTTCGACCTGGAAAATCGCGTTCGGCTCTTCCGAGCCGGCGCTCATGACGCCACGCGGACGATGATACTTCCAGCTGCGGCCGATCATGTGGACGCCGTTGGCCAGCAAGGCCGAACACAGCGTATCTCCGGCGAGTCCGGTATAGGACTTGCCGTTGAAGGTGAACTGGATTTCGCGTTCGCGATCGACGCGACCGCCCTGCGCGGTTCTGAAGCGCTGGCTCATTTCTTGCCCTCGCTCGGCGGCTTCTCGCCTATCTTGTAGGTCGCGGATATCTTGTAGGTCACGGTATCGCGCTCGGCGTTGAAATAACGGCGACAGCCGGCCGCGTGCAGCCATTGCTCACGGTGCGCGCCTTTCGGGTTGCTGCGCATGAACAGGTAATCGGCCCATTCCTCGTCGCTGAGCTTTTCGGTTTCGAGCGGGCGCGCGATATGCGCTTCGCCGGCACAGGAGAACTCGGTTTCGTCGCGCAGACCGCACCAGGGGCATTCAATCAGGAACATTTGCCATTCCTCCTAGTGCGCCACGCCGGCGGCGCCATGCTCGTCGATCAGGAAGCCGGTAACGAATCGATCGAGCGAGAACGGCCGGTTGAGCTCGTGGGGTTCGCCGGTGGCGACGTTGTGCGCAAACACCCAGCCCGAGCCAGGGGTCGCCTTGAAGCCGCCCGTGCCCCAGCCGCAATTGAAGTAAAGCCCCTCGACCGGGGTATTGCCGATAATCGGGCAGGCGTCGGGCGCGGTATCGACGATACCGCCCCATTGCCGGTTCATGCGCACTCGTTTGAAGATCGGGAACATTTCGCAGATCGCCGCCACGGTGTGCTCGATGGTCGGGAAACTGCCGCGTTGGCCGTAGCCATTGTAACCGTCGATGCCGGCACCGATGACCAGGTCGCCCTTGTCCGACTGGCTGATATAGCCGTGCACCGCGTTCGACATGATAACGGTATTGATGATCGGCTTGATCGGCTCCGACACCAGCGCCTGCAGCGGATGACTTTCGATCGGCATGCGAAAACCCGCCATTTCGGCGAGCACCGAGCAGTGTCCGGCGACGACCACGCCGATTTTCTTCGCGTTGATACGCCCACGCGTGGTCTCGACGCCGGTGACGGCGCCGTTTTCCTGGCGGATTGCGGTCACCTCGCAATTCTGGATGATATCGACGCCATACCTGTCGGCGCCGCGAGCAAAGCCCCAGGCCACCGCGTCGTGGCGTGCGACGCCGCCGCGCGGCTGAAACGAAGCGCCGAGGATCGGGTAACGACAGCCCTGGTCGATATTTATCTCCGGGATCGCGCGCTTGATTTCCTCGGGCGTGACGACATGGCCATCGATGCCGTTGAGGCGGTTGGCGTTGACGCGGCGCTGGATATCGCGCATATCCTGCAGGTTGTGCCCGAGGTTATAAACCCCGCGCTGGCTGAACATCACGTTGTAATTCAGATCCTGGCTCAGGCCCTCCCACAGCTGCATCGATTTCTCGTACAGGTGGGCGGATTCGTCCCACAGGTAATTGGAACGCACGATAGTGGTATTGCGCCCGGTATTACCGCCGCCGATCCAGCCCTTCTCGAGCACGGCGATATTGGTCATGCCGTGTTCCTTGGCGAGGTAATAGGCGCTGGCGAGACCGTGGCCGCCGCCACCGATGATCAGCGCGTCGTATTCGGCCTTCGGTTGCGGGCTGCGCCAGGCCGCGGCCCAGTTTTCATGGTAACTGACCGCGTTGCGCACCAGCGAGAATATCGAGTACTTGCTCATCGATGGTCCCGAAAAATTGAGGCGCGTAGCATATCAAGCCCGCCCCGGCGGTCAAAGCCGATCGCGGGTACGGGTCGGATAAAAACAAGTAGATGGCGCATCTGATATATCCCTAAACGCTTGATACACAACCCGAATTCAGAACGCCTGATCACCCGGGCACAGGTACCGCCAGCAACCTGTCATCCCCGCCCGGGGGCAGCCCCACCCAATTTTTGGTCAGAGTAAAAACTCGATCCCGCATAAAGCGCTGCCATACGGCAT
>JAAUYE010063225.1_pt1 | contig 19218 bp, 21 predicted proteins | sample 7278081 | NCBI WGS metagenome assembly JAAUYE01 (sample SAMN14350131, study PRJNA611818) | marine sediment metagenome | isolation source: surface marine sediment (0.6m) | place: French Polynesia: Moorea | collected 2018-08
AGTTAACCCGATCACAAAAGTCATACCGCGTCAGAATCCGGCGCTGGATAATTTTCTGCATCACTGCCACGCAAAGAAATACGCGGCGCGCAGCACCATTATTCATGCCGGTGACGAGTCGGAAACACTTTACTATATCATCGACGGTTCGGTCAGCGTAGTCATCGAAGACGAGGACTGTAACGAAATCGTGCTCGCCTACCTGAATCCCGGTGATTTCTTTGGCGAAATGGGCCTGTTCGAGGAAGATACCAGGCGTAGCGCCTGGGTAATTACCCGAACCGCCTGCGAGGTCGCCGAAATTCACTATAACCAGTTCATGCAGCTGGCCCGGGAGACCCCCGAAATCCTTTTCCAGTTGTCTTCCCAGCTGGCAAGCCGGCTGCGCAACACCAGCCGCAAAGTCAGTAACCTCGCGTTTATGGATGTCACCGGTCGCGTCGCGCGCACCCTGCTCGACCTGGCGCGCGAACCGGACGCGATCACCCACCCGGACGGCATGCAAATCAAGATTACACGCCAGGAAATCGCCAAGATCGTCGGCTGCTCACGCGAAATGGCTGGCCGCGTCATGAAGACACTCGAAGAAGACGGGCTGATTTCCGCGCACGGTAAAACCATCGTCGTTTTCGGCACGCGCTAAACCGGCCGTCCCGCGGCCAGCGCTCAATCGATAAACAGTGTTCTAAGCCCCTGCCCGGGATCGGGTTGACGCATGAAAGCTTCGCCGACGAGGAAGGCGTGCACGCCGTGCCGGCGCATTAGCGCGACATCATCCCGGCTGTGAATCCCGCTTTCGGTCACCACCAGGCAATTTTCGGGGATCGCATCGAGCATATCGATCGTGGTCTCGAGGCTGGTGTCGAAAGTGCGCAAATCACGATTGTTGATACCGACCAGCGCCAGCTCGAGTCGCAGCGCCCGCTCGAGCTCATCGCGATCGTGCACCTCCACCAGTACATCCATGCCCAGCGAGCAAGCCATTGAATATAAATCTGCCAGTGCAGCGTCGTCGAGCGCGGCGACGATCAGCAGGATGCAGTCCGCACCGATGGCGCGCGATTCGACCACCTGGTAGGGGTCAACGATAAAATCCTTGCGTATGACCGGCAATTCACAGGCGGCACGCGCCGCAACCAGGAAGTCCTCATGGCCCTGGAAAAAATCCCGGTCGGTGAGCACCGACAGGCAACTCGCGCCACCTGCCTGGTAGGACCTGGCAATTTCGACGGGATCGAAGTTTTCGCGGATCACGCCCTTGCTCGGCGAAGCCTTTTTGATTTCGGCGATAACCGCGGATTCGCCTCGAGCGACGCGCGCCTGCAGCGCCGCCACAAATCCGCGCGGGGTAGATGCCTGCTCGGCCTGTTGCCGCAGACTGGCCACGGGTTGCTGCTGTTGACGCGCCTCGATTTCCTGGTGCTTGCGCGCCAGGATCTTGTTCAGGATATCCGGTCGCGAAGCGCTCATCAGGCGTTGGTCTCGGTCACCAGGTTTTGCAGCACCTCGGCCGCTTTGCCGCTGCTGATCGCGGCCTGCGCGGCTTCGATCCCCGCTGCCAGCGAATCCGCGCATCCTGCCACGTAGATGGCGGCACCGGCATTGAGACAGACAATATCGCGCGCCGGTCCGGGATTGTCCGCGAACACGCCGCGTATCATCGCCAGGCTCTCCTCGGCGGAACCGACTCGCAGCCCGTCCGGGGAAGCGGTTTGCATGCCAAAATCGGCGGGGGTCAGGGTGTAACAGCTAACCTCACCGGACTTCAGTTCGGCCACCCGCGTCGGCGCCGAAATACTGATTTCATCCATGCCGTCCTCCGCGTGCACGACCATGACATGCCTGCTACCCAGCTGCTTCAGCACGTTGGCCATCAGCTCGACCAGGTCGGCGTGGAATACGCCAATCACCTGGTTCGGTGCCCCGGCCGGATTGGTCAGCGGCCCGAGCACGTTGAACACGGTGCGCACCGCGAGTTCCTTGCGCGCGCCGATAGCATGTTTCATCGCGCCGTGATGCGCCGGCGCGAACATGAAACCGACGCCAACGCTATTTATACATGCGGCTACTTTTTCCGGGGAGATATCGAGCTTGACGCCGGCGGCCTCGAGTACGTCGGCGCTGCCGGACTTGCTGGTCATGGAGCGATTGCCGTGTTTCGCCACCCTGGCACCGGCCGCGGCCGCCACCAGCGCGCTCGCGGTCGAAATATTGAAACTGCCCGACGAATCGCCGCCGGTACCGGCCGTGTCGACCAGCCGATCGGTATCGACCTCGACCCGCGTCGCCAGCTCGCGCATGACTTTCGCCGCGGCGGAAATCTCGTCGACGGTCTCTCCCTTCATGTGCAGGCCCACCAGGAAACCACCGATCTGCACGGGGGTACACTCGCCGGTCATGATTTGCCGCATTACCGAAGTCATGTCGTCGCCGCTCAGATCCTGCCGGGCGATCATCGATTTGATTGCTGTCTGGATATCCACCGCTCCCCCTATTTGATGTCCTGTTCAAGAAAATTGCGCAGCAGCGCGTGGCCATTATCGGTCAGAATCGACTCCGGGTGAAACTGCACCCCCTCGATCTGCATTTCCCTGTGCCGCACACCCATTATTTCATCGACCCCACCGTCGTCATCCTCGGTCCAGGCGGTGACTTCGAGACAATCAGGAACCGAGTCCCGGTCGATCACCAGCGAGTGGTAGCGGGTTGCGATAAAAGGGCTTTCCAGCCCCGCAAAAACACCGACACCGCTGTGCAACACCGGCGAGGTTTTTCCGTGCATGATTTTGCGCGCATGCACAATTTCGCCGCCAAACACCTGGCCGATACTCTGATGCCCCAGGCACACGCCCAGGATCGGCTTGTTACCGGCGAGCGCCTCGATCGCGGCCATCGATATGCCGGCCTCGTTCGGGGTACAGGGGCCGGGCGATATCATGACATGGCTGGCATCGGTCGCCACGATCTGGTCGACGCCGATCTGATCGTTGCGCACCACTTCGACTTCAGCCTCGAGTTCGCCCAGGTATTGCACCAGGTTGTATGTGAAAGAGTCGTAGTTATCGATCATCAGGACTTTCATGACTGCGCCTCACCATCGTCGTCGGCGCAGGGATCGCGTGACGGCAGGCCCGCCTCGGCCAGCGCCACCGCGCGAAAGATTGCGCGCCCCTTGTTCATGGTTTCCGCCCATTCGTTCTGCGGCACCGAATCATAAACGATTCCGGCACCGGCCTGTATGTAGAGCTGCTGATCCTTGATCACCGCGGTGCGGATCGCAATCGCGGTATCCATGTTGCCGCTCCACGAGATATAGCCGACCGCGCCGGAATAAATACCGCGCTTGACCGGCTCCAGCTCGTCGATGATCTCCATCGCCCTGATTTTGGGTGCGCCCGATACCGTGCCGGCCGGGAAGGTGGCGCGTAACACATCGAAAGCCGACATGTCGGGATTGATCCGGCCCTCGACATTGGAAACGATATGCATCACGTGGGAGTAACGCTCGACGATCATTTTTTCGGTCAGGCGCACGCTACCGACCTGGCTGACCCGACCGGCATCGTTGCGTCCAAGGTCGATCAGCATCAGGTGTTCGGCCAGCTCCTTCGGGTCGCTGAGCAGCTCCTGCTCCAGCGCCAGGTCGTCATCCGATGACTTGCCGCGCGGCCGGGTGCCGGCGATCGGCCGTACCGTCACCGTCTCGTCCTCGAGCCGCACCAGGATTTCGGGTGACGAACCAACCACGTGATGGTCGCCCAGGTTCAGATAATAGAGGTACGGCGACGGGTTGAGACTGCGCAACGCGCGGTAGAGATTGACCGGCGACGCGCGGTACGGGATCGACAGCCGCTGCGACAATACGATCTGCATCGCGTCGCCATCGATAATGTACTGGCGCGCCTTGTCGACCGCGGACTCGAAACCCTCCTGGGTAAACTCGGAGGTGAAATCGTGTTCACTGACGGCCTGCTCCGACACGCTCGGATTATCCTCCAGCCGCACCGCCCTGAGCCTCGCCTCGAGCTCGTCGAGCTGGCCCTGACCCTGTTGCCAGGAGTTCTCCTCCGCCGGGTCGACGTGTACGATCAAAAACATGCGCGAAGAGAGATTATCGAACACCACCAGCCGGTCGCTGAGCATCAACAGGATATCGGGGGTTTCGTGCTTATCGGGATTGGGGCAGACGGCCAGCCTGGGCTCGATATAGCGAATCGTGTCGTAACCGAAATAACCGACCAGCCCGCCATGAAACTTGGGCAGGCACTCGGCCTCGGCGACCTTGAAAAAATCCAGGTAATCCTCGATAAACTTCAGCGGATCATCGGTTTCTTCCTCGTTGACAACATGGCCATCGACCTCGATCAGGACACGCCTGCCGAACACCTTGATGCGGGTACTGCAGGCCATACCGATGATCGAATAGCGCCCCCATTTCTCGCCACCCTGCACCGACTCGAACAGGTAGCTATATGGTTCGTCGGCCAGCTTGAGGTATGCACTTAGCGGGGTATCGAGATCGGCGAAGATTTCGCGCACCAGCGGGATGCGATTGTAATCACGCCTGATTTTATTGAATTGCTTGAGGTTCATGAGTGACTCTTAAACGGTTGAACAGAAAACGGATACAGGGAACAGCAGCTTGCGATCACCATCGCCAGCTTTGCGTACCCTCGATTTTCTGTAAACGTTCTTGAGTCATCTGGAATAACTATAACAGTCAGGCCGCAGAATCTATCACAGCATTCCGGGCATGGCCACGACTAATTGTCCGCGACTAGATCGAGGCGGCCCGCTCCAGTTCGGCGCGCATTTGCCGCAGGATGCTGTCATAGCGGTGCGGGTCGTCGTCCCCGGCGCAACCGAATATGCCGGAACCCGAAACGAAGGTATCGGCGCCGGCGGCGGCAATCTCCGCGATATTGTCGACCTTGACGCCGCCGTCGATTTCGAGCCGGATATCGAAGCCGGACTCGTCGATCATGCGCCGCGCCGCGCGCAGCTTGTCGAGCGTTGCCGGGATAAAACTCTGCCCGCCAAAACCCGGGTTGACCGACATCAGCAGCACCATGTCGACCTTGTCGAGCACGTGTTCGAGATAACTCAGCGGCGTTGCGGGATTGAACACCAGGCCCGAACGACAGCCGCTGTCGCGAATCAGCGACAGGCTGCGGTCGATGTGTTCCGAGGCCTCGGGATGGAAGGTGATGTAGCTCGCGCCGGCACTGGCAAAATCGGGGATGATACGATCCACCGGCTTGACCATCAGGTGCACGTCGATCGGCGCCTCGACGCCATGCTTGCGCAGGGCCTCGCACACCAGCGGGCCGATAGTCAGGTTGGGCACGTAATGGTTATCCATGACGTCGAAATGCACGATATCCGCGCCCGCGGCGAGCACGTTATCGACTTCTTCGCCGAGCCGCGCGAAATCGGCGGACAGGATCGACGGGGCTATCTGGTAATCTGGCATGGTATTTCCCGAATTCGAATGGCAGGCAATTTACACCATATCGCCCCCGATTTCAGCCTGGTCAAAATGGATAATCGACACTAACCCTGTTGCGCCCGATCCGCGCCCGGCTGTTACACTTGGGCGGTTGGAATGTACAAGACTCGATCGATGTCAGCCGAAAAAGAGCTAAACCAGGAAATCGCCGCGTTACAGCATGAACTGCGGCGCGTGCGTGACGCGCTGGAGCGCGGCCCCTCGCATGAACTCGAACGCCGCGCCCGGCAGCTGCGCGCTAACATCGGGCTGTGCGAAAAGGATCTCGAACGCGCTAAGCGCGAGGCTCGAGCAGGCGGCGAATAACGTCGCTCATGTGCTCGACATGCGAGCCTTCCCAGTAAACCTTGTGGCAGCTCGAGCAGCGGTAAAACTCGCGGTAGTAGCGGCGCGTCAGTGGCTCCAGCCGAGACCAGACCTGCTCCCGCTCGACGCTTTCGATTTCCCCGTTACAGGCCAGGCAACGCCGCAGGGGCCGCACCTGCGACGCCAGGTCGAGCCGTTGCAAAACCTCCTCCAGCTGGGTCTCGGGATCGTCCGAACGCACCCAGTAGCCGTGCGTAACGGCCTTGCGAAACAGCAGGCGCCGATCGCGCGTCAGTATGATTCGGTGCTCGCGCGCGGCGATATCGACAATTTCGGCATCTTGCAGGGAGTTGCTGTAAGCGGTATCGAATCCCAGCATGCGTAGCAGGCGCGCCAGCTTGCCGAGGTTGACGTCGACCATGAATCGGGTGACTCGCAGGGGCCGGGCGCGCAGGTGCTGCAGCGGCGAAATATCCAGGCTCTCGAACACCGGGTAGACGGCAACCCGATCGCCGTTTTCCAGCCTGTAATCGAACCCCACCGACGCGCTGTTGACCACGATCAAATCGATTTCGCTATGCGGCACTCCGAGCCTTTCGATCGGATCCTTGATCGCGGGCCGGCCGTCGAATCGATACTCGATCGTTTCTTTATGACAGCCGGGTTCGAGGAAATCATTGAGCTCCTCGTAGAAACGAAAATTGGCGACGTAGGGTTTCACGCTTATAATCGGTTTCCTGAATGCTAAGGATACAGGCAATAGTATTAGCGATGTCTGGATTTGTCTCTTATCGCAACCTTGTCCCGTCGGTTGTCGCCAGCTTGCTGGCCGTGGCCGCTTTTGCCCTGATGCTCGACGCCGCTAGCGCCGGTGACAGTTATCAGGCGCAGCGCAAAAACATGATACGCCTGATCGAAGCCGACGTGCGAGCCACCAGCGTCTACCTGAAGCGCTCGGCGCTCGACGAGCGCGTGCTCGACGCGATGGCCCGCGTGCCGCGGCATGAATTCGTGCCATCCGACGTGGTCGATCAGGCCTACCGGAATCGGCCCTTACCCATCGGCCATGGTCAAACCATATCCCAGCCCTACATAGTTGCTATCATGACCGACCTGCTGGAACTCGAGCCGGGACAGAAAGTGCTCGAAATCGGAACCGGATCCGGATACCAGGCGGCGATACTGGCCGCCCTCGACACCCGCGTATGGAGCATCGAGATCATCGAAGCGCTTGGACAGCGAGCCCGCGCCCTGCTGCAACGCCTCGGCTATGAGAACGTCGAAACGCGCATCGGCGATGGCTACTACGGCTGGCCCGAGCAGGCGCCCTTCGATGCGATCGTCGTAACCGCTGCCGCGAGTCATATTCCACCGCCGCTGGTTAAACAGTTAAACGTCGGCGGCAAAATGATCATTCCTGTCGGCAGCCGGTTTTCGACCCAGGAATTGATTCTGATCACGCGCATCAACGAGCAGGAAGTGGTCACACGCCAGGTCCTGCCGGTCAGATTCGTGCCGCTCACCGGCAGCCACTAGTCGCGGCGTGAATCAAGCCTCGCAGCCCCGGATTGCCATTGCCCTGATGTCCGCGGCGGTACTGGCCTACGAAGTCCTGCTGATGGCGCTGTTTTCGTTAATCCAGTGGCATCACTTTGCCTACCTGGTGGTCAGCATCGCGCTGCTGGGTTTTGGCGTTAGCGGCAGCTTGCTGGTATTCCTGGCCCCTCGCCTGGCCGGCCGTTTCCGGATTTTCGCGACCAGCCAGGCCATTCTGTTTGCGCTCACCGCGATGCTCGGCTTCGGATTGGCGCAGCGCATTTCCTTCAATCCCGAAGAACTCATCTGGGATCCTCACCACTGGTTACGCCTGGCTTTCGTAATCCTGTTGCTAACCCTGCCGTTTTTTTTCGCCGCCAACCTGATCGGCATGGCACTGATCGAGTTTCGCAACCGGCTGGCGCGTATCTATGCGGCCGACCTGCTGGGTGCAGGAATCGGTGCACTCGGCATCATCGGCATCCTTTTCCTGACGTCTCCGTGGCAGGCACTGGTGCTGGTGTCGATGCTCGGCATTGCCGCCGCGACGGCGGTCTGGATCGACTGCCGCGGCAGGATATGGCCCGCACTGGCCGCATTCCTCGCGGCGCTGCTGGTACTGCACCAGCTGCCAGCCGGCTGGACCGAGCCGCGGGTTTCGCCATACAAGGAACTCAGCCAGGTGCTACGAATAACGGGCACGCGGATAATCGAAACGCGTTCCAGCCCGTTGGGATTACTGCAGGTCATCGAAAGCCCGAAACTGCCGTTGCGCCACGCGCCCGGATTAAGCCTTAACGCACGGGCCGAACCACCGCCGCAGCTCGGACTGTTTACCGACGCCGGCGGCATGACGGCCATTACCCGCTACCGCGGTGTACGCGAGGAGCTGGCTTATCTCGATGACCTGACCTCGGCACTGCCCTATCATCTGGCGCAGCCCCGCAGGGTACTGGTGCTGGGCGCGGGTGGCGGCGCCGACGTGCTGCAGGCGCTTTATCACGAGGTCGAGCAGGTCGACGCGGTCGAGCTCAATCCCCAGGTTGTCGACCTGGTACGTAACCGCTTCTCCGGGTTCAGTGGCGATCTGTACAATCACGAGCGCGTCACGCTACACCTTGCCGAAGCGCGTGGATTTCTGCAGCGAGGTAGCGCCACCTACGATCTGATCCAGGTGCCGATGCTCGATTCCTTCGCCGGCTCGGCCGGCGGCGTGCACGGTCTCAACGAAAACTACCTGTACACCATCGAAGCCCTGCAGCAGGCCCTGTCGAGGGTCGAAGCCAATGGCTTTATTGCGCTCACGCGCTGGATCAAACTGCCGCCGCGCGACAGCCTGAAGCTGCTGGCCACCGCGATCGAGGCGCTCGAACGCAGCGGGATCGGGGATGCTTCCCGGCGGCTGCTGCTGATCCGAGGTTTACAGACGAGCACCCTGTTGATCAAGAACGGTGTTATCGACGCCGCGGATATCGAAAGCTTGCTGGCATTTTGTGAATCGCGCGCCTTCGACGCGGCATATTATCCCGGCATGCCGGAGAGCCAGGCGAATCGTTACAATCGGCTGGCGTCTGCTTACTTTTACGAGGGGGCGCAGGCATTGCTCGGGGCCGAGCGGGATCAGTTTCTTCAGGACTATAAATTCAGCCTGCACCCGGCCAGCGACGACCGCCCATTCCATTTTCATTTCGTCAAATGGCGTACCCTGGGAGAGCTACTCGAATTGCGCCAGCGCGGCGGCAGCGCACTGCTCGAAACCGGCTACCTGACCCTGGTAATAACCTTGCTGCTGGCACTGGCGCTCAGCCTGTTGCTGATCCTGCTACCGTTGTTCCTGGTGAAGCGAGATCCCGACTCGGCGGCAGCCTCGATCGGTTTCGGTAAACGCCGGGTGTTTAGCTACTTCGGCGCGCTCGGGCTCGGCTTTCTGTTGATCGAAATATCGTTTCTGCAAAAGTTTATCCTGCTGCTGCACCACCCGCTGTACGCCGCGGCGGTGGTACTGTCATCGTTCCTGGTCGCGGCCGGGCTTGGCAGCGCATTTGCCCAGCGCTTTGCCGGCACGCTGCGCGCACAGCGCATCAACGCTTACGCGGTGCTCGGCATCATCTTGCTAGGCAGCGTCTACCTGCTGCTGCTCGGCCCGTTGCTGCAGCTGGCCGGCGGCTGGTCTTTAGCCGAGCGCATCTTGCTCAGCATTGCCCTCATCGCTCCGCTTGGATTTTGCATGGGAATGCCCTTCCCGCTGGGGCTGGCATCGATCAGTATCGGCGCGGCTCCGTTAACGCCCTGGGCCTGGGGTATCAACGGCTGCGCTTCGGTCATCAGCGCGGTGCTGGCTTCGCTGCTGGCGATACATTTTGGCTTCAACCTGGTGATCCTGATCGCATTGACCTGTTACCTGGTGGCCGCGGTCAGCTACCCGATGGCGACCGGTGGCCAGAACGGGGCGGGTATGATAAAAACCTCCGCGAGGTAACGCATCGGATGAGTAAAGACACTTTCAAAGAAAACCAGCGCCGCCATCAACTCGATGACGACGACCGCGTGTGGCTGTTTGGCTACGGCTCGCTGATTTACCTGGTGGATTTCCCCTACCTGGAATCGAGGCCGGCCAGTATCAGCGGCTGGAGTCGGCGCTTCTGGCAGGGTTCCCACGATCATCGCGGCACCGAGGAAAATCCGGGACGGGTGGTCACCCTGATCGAGGAAGCCGACGCTATTTGCGGCGGGGTTGCATACCTGGTCGAGGCCCCGGTATTCAGGCAGCTCGACCTGCGCGAAAAAAACGGCTACCTGCGCGTGGCAACGACTATGACCTTCGACGATGGCGCGCATGCCACCGGGCTGACCTATATCGCAACGCCAGACAACGAGGCTTATCTCGGGGAAGCCGACGAATACGAGATCGCGCGTCATATCTGCGGTGCGGCGGGTCCGAGCGGCCCCAACGACGAGTACCTGCTGGAGCTGGCACAGGCGTTGCGCGATCTCGGCCTGCACGACCAGCACGTGTTCGACATCGAAACCCATATCCTGCGCATCGGCAAAGCCTGATATCGGTCGCAACCGCGGCCGCGGCCGCAAGGTGGTAAGAAATGCGTGCTACTTCAGGCTATCGATATAGTCGGCCAGGTTCCTGATATCGGCATCGCTGAGCCCTGCCGCCATCGCGTTCATGACTGCATTTTTGCGCGCGCCGCTGCGGTAATCGGTCAGGTTTTTACGAATGAAATCGGCATCTCTGCCTTTGAGCGAGGGATAGGTCGTGGCCGCGCTGACGCCACCGGCGCCATGACAACCGATACAGCCCCTGGATGCATAGGCCGACTGGCCGGCGGCGACATCTGCCTGCACTGCGCCAGAAAAAAGCGTGGTCAAGGCCAGGCACAAAGTTAAAACAAATCGCATAAACCCGAGCTCCCAGGTAGTAATCTCGATATCGCCAATAGATAATGGCGCTTTGAAAACCGCGCCATTGTTGCAAAGCCATATGTCGATGTAAAGCTGTGGCCAGCGTAACAAAAAGGGCTGAATCCGTGCTTAATAATCTCGAAGAATACAACCGAAAAATCCGTCAGGACTTGCTGATCGAATACCAGGGACTGGAGTTTTACACCACCTGGGGGCTGTTCTCTCCACGCACGATCGACGATGGCTCGCGCCTGCTGCTCGACCATATCGAGCTGGGGCCGGCTGACGATTGCCTCGATCTCGGCTGCGGCTACGGCGTGCTCGGACTGTGCATGGCGCGGTCGGCCCCACAGGGGCATACTCTCATGGTCGACAAGGATTTTGTCGCGGTCGATTATGCCGAACGCAATTGTCGGCATAACAAAATCGGCAACGCCAGCTGCCTGCTGAGCAACGGATTCGAACAAATTCCGGCGCAACAATTCGATGTTATCGTGTCGAACATTCCTGCCAAGGTCGGCAAGGAAATGCTGTACATTTACCTGTTCGATGCGCTCGATTACCTCAAACCCGGCGGCGCTTTCTACATCGTTACGATTACCGGCCTGCGACTGTTTTTCAAACGCGGTTTCAGCGAAGTCTTCGGCAACTACGAAAAAATCAAACAGGGTAAAACCTACACCGTCGCGCGCGGCATCAAGCAATAAACAGGCCTTTGGAATATCGAGTAGTCGGCTCGCACCGCGGGCCGCTTGAGCCTGTTACCGAACGGATGCTGCCTGGCGCGGTCAGGAGGCGGAAGTAACGACCCGCAAAACTAGCGTCTCAGATTACCCATGCTCGGGCCAGAGCATCGAGGCGGCCCGATCGATCTTGCGCCCGAACGCCAGCTGGCGCAGGCCCGCCGGAACATGGATGAACAATGGAAAGATGGCCCAGGAAAAAACCAGGCCCATTACAATGTTGCGAACACCGTCCAGCAGGCCTGGATCGCTTTTACCGAAGGCCTCCCGGGTGTCGTTGCGATAGGCGTAGCCGTAGAACTTACCGGAACGACCGTCGTCCTCACCTGCGACGGCGATATGGTCACCGACTCTGAGCATCCACGGCTGTTCGACATTAAGATCGATAAGATTACTGGCACCCTGAATTTCAAGCTGCACGTTATGCACGCCAAGCGCCTTGTAGTCTCGAACCGTGCCTTCGATTTTCCGCAATCTTCCGGTCATTTCCGTTAATGCTTTTCCAGCCACCCTAAATAAAAAACTGTCTCTCTCGAAAGTTCTCGGCCTGGCGCCGAGGGGCTTCGCCACCCCGCCTTCGTCTCCCGGCCGCCAGGGCTTTCAGATTTCCAGCAACTCTTCCCGCCTGCGATGGGACGCAGAGCCTCTATATAGTTTCGCGGCCGGAATTATCAACATTAAAAGCCCCCATTCAAGCTGTTTTAGGCCGAAAAATCGGGAGATTGATAAATTGTTCTCAATTGTCCGGGCGCGTAAGCCCCGGCCGTATCCAGAGGCCGGCATTCGGCGGCTTGGGATCGGAAATTCAGGCTTCGCCAACACAGCTTCCAGGCCGGCATTTTATTACGCCGGGCGGGGGTAAATTTGCGATTTAACGCAGGGTTTTACGGACGTTTTCGAGCAGGGAAAGAGCCTCGTCGAGGGTTTCGCCGACGCAGTTGACGTGCCCCATCTTGCGCCCTGGTCGGGCTTCCGCCTTGCCGTAGAGATGCAGTTTCGCGTGCTCGAATTCTAGCAACGCGTCCCACCGGGGCTGGCCGCTGTCAGGCCAGATATCGCCCAGCAGGTTCCACATCGCCACCGGGCTATGCTGGCGGCAGGAGCCCGCCGGCAAATCGCAGACCATGCGCACCTGCTGCTCGAACTGAGAGGTTTCGCAGGCATCCAGCGTATAGTGACCCGAATTGTGCGGTCGCGGCGCCATTTCGTTAACCAGCAGGCGCTGGTCGGTGGATACGAAAAACTCGATCGCGAGCACACCGCAGTAATCGAGCCCGTTGGCGATACGCGTGGCGGCGTCGCGGGCTTCCGCGGCGAGTTCCGGAGATATTACCGCGGGTGCGATGCTGACATCGAGAATGCCGTTGGCATGACTGTTTTCGGCAATCGGGAAACAGGTGACTTCGCCGCCCAGCGACCGACACAACACCACCGACACCTCGCAATCGAGATCGATACGCTGCTCGAGTACGCAGTGCTTGCGGCCAATTTGCTCGAAGGCGGGCTGCAGCTCATCGAAACCGTGGCAAACGACCTGCCCCTTGCCGTCATAGCCCAGCATCGCGGTCTTGAGGATTGCCGGAAAGGAAAAATCGCGCGCGCTTTCGATGTCATCGTCGTTTTCGATTGCGATGAAATCCGCGGTACTCAAACCCTGCTCGCGAAAGAATTCCTTTTCCTGCTTGCGGTGTTGCGCGATATGCAGCGCGCGCGCCGACGGATGCACCGGCACCGATTTGGCCAGGTAGGCAAGGGTTACCGCCGGTATATTTTCGAACTCGGTGGTCACCGCGGCACAGTGCCGCGACAAATAATCGAGTGCCTCGGTATCGTCGTAGTCTTTGGCCAGGTGCTGGCTCGCGAGCCCGCCGGCGGGACTATTCGGATCCGGGTCGAGTACGATCACCTCGTAACCCATGGTTCGGGCCGCGGTCACGAACATGCGCCCCAGCTGACCGCCGCCGAGCATACCGAGCGTACTGCCGGGAAGGATCGCCATCTTAACCGGCCGGCGGCAGCGTCATGTCGAACACCGCCTGCTGTTGCTGCTCGCGAAAGTCAGACAGCCGTTGCGCCAGTTCCGGATCGGCGTTGGCCAGCATCGAAACCGCGAACAGTGCGGCATTGATCGCGCCCGCCTTGCCGATAGCAAAGGTCGCTACCGGGATGCCCTTTGGCATTTGTACGATCGAGTACAGCGAATCCTGGCCCTGCAGGTGCTCGGTCGGCACCGGTACGCCGAGCACCGGCAGCGTGGTATTGGCGGCCAGCATGCCGGGTAGATGCGCGGCGCCGCCGGCGCCGGCGATGATGCAGGCGAATCCGTTGGCGACGGCCGACTTGCCGAATTCGGCGAGCAGATCGGGGGTGCGATGCGCCGACACTACCCGCGCCTCGTATTCGACGCCGAATTGCTCGAGGTATTCGGTTGCGTGCTGCATCACGGGCCAGTCGCTCGTGCTGCCCATGACGACACCCACTTTAAGCTTCGACATGACTTGCTCCGGGTTATTCCAAAAAAGCGGGCGATTATAGCGCGAATCGCCGCAAAAAATTAGTCCCGGGTTAATGTTCCCGGCAATCCGCATGATATGATTCCCGCCCAGAAAATCCTGGAAGCGGCCATGAACGACGAAGCTATTTTTGAGACCAGCCTCGATAACCTCGAATTGATCGCGCGCGGCAAGGTGCGCGACATCTACGCGATCGATAACGACCACATGTTGATCGTGACCACTGACCGTTTTTCCGCTTTCGACGTGGTGTTCGACGAACCGATTCCGCACAAGGGGGAATTGCTGACCGAGGTATCGAACTTCTGGTTCGATCGCACCGCCGGCCTGATCGCCAATCACCTGACTGACCTCGATTTACGCGACTACGTCAGCACGGCGGATTACGAGCGCCTGCGGGCGCGCTCGATTATTGTCCGGCGCCTCGAGACCCTGCCGGTGGAAGCGATCGTGCGCGGTTACGTCATCGGCTCCGGCTGGAAGGACTACCAGGCGACCGGCCGGATTTGCGGTATCGAGCTGCCGCCCGGGCTGCAGCAGGCCGCGCAATTGCCCGAACCGATTTTCACGCCGTCGACCAAGGCCGAGGTGGGCGACCACGACATCAACGTCAGCTTCGACGACATCGTCGCCAGGATCGGCTCCGACAAGGCTAACGCGATCAGGCAAAAGAGCATAGAGCTGTACCGACAGGCCGCCGATTACGCGCGCGCACGCGGCATCATCATCGCCGACACCAAGTTCGAATTCGGCGTCGACTCCAACGACGAACTGGTCCTGATCGACGAAATCCTGACCCCTGATTCGTCGCGCTACTGGCCCGCGGACGAGTATCGCGTCGGCATCAGCCCGCCGAGCTACGACAAGCAGTTCGTGCGCGATTACCTGGAAACGCTGGACTGGGACAAAACCCCGCCCGCGCCAAGGCTACCCGCCGAAATCGTCGAGAAAACCATGCAGAAGTATCAGCAGGTACGCGATATCCTGCTCGGCTAACGGCAGTCATTCGCTGGCCGGGCAACCAACAAGGCAGGTTCCTGTACATTACTGACAACTGGTAGACTTCGGCTTGTCTGAATCAGGGAATCCGTGCCATGTTCAAATCTATCGGTACCACCTTAATCACCGGTTTTTTCACAGTACTGCCGGTCGTGCTCACCATCTACCTGTTGTACTGGATGGTGGTTTCTTCCGAGGAAGTGATGGGCACAGCGCTGCGCTTCGTGATGCCGGAAGTGGCATACTATCCGGGAATGGGTACCGTTGCCGGCCTCGTCATCCTGTTTTTTGTCGGCCTGTTGATGAAGGCGGTACTGGTACGCCAGCTATTCGCGTTCGGCGAAAACATTCTCTACCACCTGCCGATCATCAAGACCGTTTATAGCGCCATTCGCGACCTGTTCGATTTCTTTTCGCCGAAGAAAGACGCCTTTGGGCGCGTCGTCATCGTCACGATCGCGAACATGGAAATCATCGGTTTCGTCACCCAGGAAGATCCGGAGCGTTTGCCGGAAGCGTTTCGCGACCGCGACTGCGTGCTGGTATACCTGCCGATGAGTTACATGATCGGAGGCTACACACTGCTGGTACCGAGCGCGGACGTCCGCCCCTGTAAAATGAGCATGGACGAGGCGATGCGCTTCGCGCTAACCGCAGGCATAACAGGCAAGACCCAACACACCCACCCGCCCCGGGTCAAAAACGCATGAAAGCAATGATTCTGGAACAACCGGGCACGCCGTTGAAACGGGTAGAGATACCGGATCCCGTACCAGGCCCCGGACAGGTGCAGGTTGCGATCTCGGCCTGCGGGGTATGCCGGACCGATCTGCACGTCGTCGACGGCGACCTGACCGAACCCAAACTCCCGATCGTTCCGGGTCACGAAATCGTCGGCAGCGTCAGCGCGCTGGGTGACGGGGTCGAGGGCTTCGAGGTCGGGGATCGAATCGGTATCCCGTGGCTGGGCCATACCTGCGGCTGCTGCAGCTACTGCAAATCGGGCGCCGAGAATCTGTGCGACGAGCCCGGCTTTACCGGTTACCAGATCGACGGCGGGTACGCCGAGTTCACCGTTGCCGACGCAGGCTTTTGTTTCCCGCTACCGGGTGATCAGTCCGACGCCGAACTCGCGCCACTGCTATGCGCCGGGCTGATCGGTTACCGCTCGCTGGTCATGGCGGGCACAGAGGCGAAACGGCTGGGTATTTACGGTTTCGGCGCGGCGGCACATATCGTGGCCCAGGTTGCGCGCTACCAGCAGCGCGAAATTTATGCTTTTACCAGTCCCGGTGACGAAGCGGCACAGCAGTTTGCGCTCGACATGGGCGCCGCCTGGGCCGGCGGTTCCGACCAGGTAGCGCCGGTCGAACTCGATGCCGCGATCATTTTCGCTCCGGTTGGAGCATTGGTGCCCACGGCCTTGCGCGCGGTGCGCAAGGGCGGCATCGTCGTTTGCGGCGGCATCCACATGTCCGATATACCCGTCTTTCCATACAGTATTCTGTGGGGTGAGCGCGTGCTGCGCTCGGTCGCCAACCTGACGCGCCAGGACGCAATCGATTTCCTCGCACTGGCACCAAAGGTGCCGGTAACGACCCAGATCGAGACGTTTCCACTGGATCAGGCCAACGAGGCGCTGCAAGCACTGCGCAGTGGCGAACTCACCGGCGCCGCCGTTCTAATCCCCTAGCCACCGACGGGTATTCAAGATCATCGGGATCGCGCTTCACTCGACCCGAACGATGAACGATTTGCGCTGCTTGCTATCGAGGTCGAACTGCGAGCGGTTGGTATAGTTGACGTGGCGCCCGTAGGTATGCACCGACAGCGTCACCTCGTCGGTTTCATTGGTCACCTTGTGAATACCGCCGGTCTTCATGCACACCAGCTCTCCTTCCTGCGCATCGAATTCGTGCTTGACCTCGAGCTCGGCGTAGTCGTCGCGACTGCCGTCGTCGATCCGGTTATAGCGAACATTACGCTCCACGCCGTCGACCCCGGCGACAACCGCCCAGGTACCGTGATCATGCGGCGGTGTGCCTCGACCGGGTAACCAGCTTAACACGAGTATCGCCAGCGAATGGTCGGGCTCCTCGTGCAACAAATGCACCCCGAACCCTTGCTCTGCATCGGCCTCGTAGTGTTTCGGCTGCAGCCAGGACCGGTCGGCAACGAAGCGCTGCGCCAGTGGTCCCACACGGCGCAGGATCTCGTCCTCGTCAGCAGTTTCAGCGGCAATCTGTCGCAGATCGGATACATATTGCTCCAGCGAATAACTAGCGGCACTCATACCTGCCCCCTAACCTTTGTCTCTGTTCTATTGTCTGTTGTCACCCGGGGCATGGTAGCAGATGCCGATCTTCGGAGTTAACAACCGGTTTCCCGGCCCCGACAGGCATCCGCGGCAAACGGCTGGAATTGCTTAAAAATAGTACGCCATCTCGAGCAGCACGAAGTCGTCATTTTCAAGCGCGGCGAGCAAATCGTCCGGATCGACATCGGAAAAAGTCTGCAATTCCAGCGTGCCCTTCCAGCTCTCGCCAAAGCGCCGATTGCCCTCGACCCTGAAGCTGCGACTCTGGTTCTCGGTATCGATGAAGAAACCCGCGAGTATCTCGCTCGACTGCGCGTCGTTGAAAGCAAAGCGGGTGCCGAGGAAGACATCGTTATTCAGGATATCGGCTTCGTCGTCGGGCCGGCTGTCCGCCGAGTATTCGAGCAGCCAGCCCAGGTCGACGACTGACTCCATGATGCCGTAGAAGGTGTATTCGAATCCGGCGGTGTAGGCGTCGTAATCATTCGACTCGGCTTCACGCCGGATGTATTCGAGGCGCCATATCCAGTCTTCATAAATCAGCTGCGCGTCGACGCCTGCCTGCGTCATCTGTTCGTAAAAAGGCGTCAGCACCGGGTTACCCATATCATCGAATCCAGGCAACAGGACCGGGTCGCGACTGGTGCCCTTGAACCACGAAATCCCGAGATCGAGATCGCCATAGGTTTGAGAAAACCGCAGCGAATAATCGACATGCCGCTCCTCGTCCGACGACTCGTACTCCGCCTGGTCGGTGTCAACCACCAGCGGCGTGCGCAGGCGGCCTTCCTTCTCCTGGAAGGTACGCTCGCGGAATCCCGGCAGCAGCAGGAAATCGAGTACGCCCCAGTCCTGGTAGCGTTTCAGGTGAATCATCGGTTGACCGAGCTTGTCTTCGCCGTCGATACCTTCGACCCGGTCGATCTGGTTGATGACATCGACCAGGTGGCGTGACTCGGTAACCCCCCAGAACATGGTATTGATGCCGATACGCCATTCGTTGTCACCGTCGACGTGCAGCCACAGCGCCTCTCGTATATCGGCGTGCTCGCGTCCCGCATCCTTGTCGTCTGCGCGCAGGAACAGCTCCAGGCTCCACAAATCGTCGCCGTCATTCCATTCCCCATCCCATTTGGGCTGGAAAGAAAACGTGACGTTATCGTCGAACTGGTCTTCGAACTGCGGCGATTCGCTGAAGATCGCGGCTTCCAGCGCGACATTGCCGGAGAACTCCGCGGCCGCGCTGACGCTGATCAACAACAGGCCCAGACCTGAAACCGCGCGCCGCATGTTACTTGATGCGCTTCAGCGTCTGCGATCGGAAATCGCGATCGGTCAGGCCGGTCTTGAATTCGTAGTCTTTCCATTCGAGCAGCGTGCTCTTGCCGGTTTGATGGTTAACCATATCCATTAGCCCCGGGCGCCAGTAGTGACCGAGGTATTGCTGGAAATCGCTCGCGACCAGGGTCTTCAGCAGCGACCTCTTGCGATCGTAGTATTCGACCCTGACCACCCGGTAGCCCTCGGTATCGAGCCACACCACCTGCCGGGTGTAGCCGGAAAACTTGTAGGCCGGGTAGCGCTCCATAACGTAGCAGTTCATCTCACCGCAGGGCTCGTTGCGCAGGTACTTGTAGGTATATTTCTCGACTTCCTGCGAACCGAGGTCCTCGAAGGCGAAGGTCGATCCCATGAAGGGCCCCGACTTGTTGCGCGAGCTGATGCGCTTGACCTTTTTCAAGGCCGGCAGGTAAAGCCACTGGTCATCCGGCTCGAGTCCGTGCGAGTAGGTCAGCATCTTGGTGCCCTTCATGGGATCGACCTTCGCCTTCGAGGACCTCGGTTCGCAGGAAGTCGAGAAATATACCTACAAGTACCTGC
>JAAUYE010181505.1_pt1 | contig 19162 bp, 18 predicted proteins | sample 7278081 | NCBI WGS metagenome assembly JAAUYE01 (sample SAMN14350131, study PRJNA611818) | marine sediment metagenome | isolation source: surface marine sediment (0.6m) | place: French Polynesia: Moorea | collected 2018-08
CGGCTTTCAAGCGCTTCATCCGCCGTTCCGACTTTGGATCCAGTGAACAAAACAGCCGGATGGGGGTCCCGGCAGCCGTTAACGGCAAGTCCAGGCCGTCGAAGTCTTCGAAATACACGGGCAGCGACGAGGATGCCGGGCTACAGGGCTTCACCTGCATCGGTGCAATGCAGTGTCGAAACCGACGCAGTTAGCTCTGATCAAGCCGGGGATAAACGGAAACCAGAGAATGGCGCTGTGACATCGTCACGTGAAAACCGACGATCGCCCGCTTACGACATCCTCCAACAGCCAACATTCGCTCGCGGCGCTGGCCGGGACCACCTCGCTGTCGCGAGCATACGATCTGACCGGCGAGTCTTTACATATTGCGGCGATATTCGCCGCCGACATCATAGAGTGCTCTGGAAATCTGTCCCAGGGAACTTGATTTAACGGTGTTCATTAGTTCTGCGAAGATGTTGCCGCGCTCCCGCGCCACTGACTGCAGCCGGGAAAGTGCATCGCCGGTCTCTTCAGCGTGGTTCCTCTGGAATGCCCGCACGTGTGCGATCTGGTGGTTCTTCTCGTCGTCGGATGAGCGGATCAGCTCCTGCTCGTGAACCTCATCCTCCTGCCCTTCTTTGGGCAGGAAAGTGTTTACACCGATCAGCGGCAGCGAACCGTCGTGTTTCCTGCTCTCGTAATAGAGGCTCTCCTCCTGGATCTTGCCGCGCTGGTACATCGTATCCATGGCGCCCAGCACGCCGCCGCGCTCCGAGATGCGTTCGAACTCCCGGTAGACCGCTTCTTCGACGAGATCGGTCAGCTCGTTGATGATAAATGAGCCCTGCCAGGGATTTTCGCAGAAGTTGAGGCCCAGCTCTCGAGAGATGATCAGCTGTATAGCAACGGCGCGACGCACCGAGTGCTCGGTCGGCGTCGTTATTGCTTCGTCGAAGGCGTTTGTGTGCAGGCTGTTGCAGTTATCGAACAAAGCGTACAGCGCCTGCAGCGTCGTGCGAATGTCGTTAAAGCTGATCTCCTGCGCGTGCAGGCTTCGGCCAGACGTCTGCACGTGGTACTTGAGCATCTGCGATCGAGCGCTGGCTCCATATCGTTCTTTCATTGCGCGCGCCCAGATCCGCCGGGCGACACGGCCGATCACGGAGTACTCAGGATCCATGCCGTTGGAGAAAAAGAAGCTCAAATTAGGCGCGAACTTGTCGATGTCCATGCCTCGCGCCAGGTAGTACTCGACGATCGTGAAGCCGTTCGACAGGGTAAAGGCCAGCTGACTGATCGGGTTCGCCCCGGCCTCGGCAATGTGGTAGCCGCTGATTGAGATGCTGTAGTAGTTGCGAACGTTATTGTCGATGAAGAACTGCTGCACGTCGCCCATCATCTTCATCGCAAATTCGGTCGAGAAGATGCAGGTATTCTGCGCCTGATCTTCCTTGAGAATGTCTGCCTGCACGGTGCCGCGAACCGAGGCCATGGTCTCTTTTCGAATCCGCGCATACGTTGCCGCGTCGACGACGAACTCGCCCGATACCCCGAGCAGTCCGAGACCGAGGCCATCGTTGCCTTCGGGTAGCGCTCCCTGGTAGCGCGGGCGCTCTTTGTCCTTGAAGTAGGCGTCAATCTTCTTCTGCGCTTCACCCCAGGCGCCCGTCTCGCGCAGGTGCTTCTCGACCTGCTGGTCGATCGCGGTGTTCATGAAGAACGCCAGGATCATTGGTGCCGGTCCGTTTATCGTCATCGAAACGGAAGTCGTCGGCGCGCACAGATCGAAGCCCGAGTACAACTTCTTCATGTCATCGACCGTGGCGATTGACACGCCCGAGTTGCCGACCTTGCCATAGATATCCGGGCGCTCGTGCGGATCCTCGCCGTACAACGTAACAGAGTCGAAGGCAGTTGAAAGCCGTGCTGCATCCTGGCCCAGCGACAGATAATGGAAGCGGCGATTCGTACGCTCGGGCGTACCCTCTCCCGCAAACATACGCGTCGGATCCTCTCCAAGGCGCCGGTAGGGGTAGACACCGCCTGTGTACGGATAAGCGCCCGGCAGATTCTCCTTGCTGAGGAATCGGAGCTGCTCGCCCCAGTCCGAAAAATCCGGTGCCGCTATCTTCGGGATCATCTGGTGGCTCAGGCTCTCCCGATAGTTGCTCCCGGTAATCTCGCGACCGCGAACCGTGTAGCTATGCTGCTCCGATCGCACACCGGCTTTCCGTTCGGGCCAGTCGCGCAGCAGCGCGAGCGACTCGGCCGTAAGATCGCCGATCGCTTCCTGGTAGCGCTGGCGAAGGGTCAGCAGGCTACGATCAACGTCGGCGGTCAGTGCCTCAGCGCTGAACGACTCGAGCCTGCCAGGCAATTCCTTGTCGTTCAGGAGCCGCAGCGACTCGTAGAGATGCTGGGCTCGACTTGCCGTCTCGGCCTGGCTGTCGGCGCGGTCGTTGACCGCACGCCCCTGCTCGGCGATCTCGGCAAGGTACCGAATCCGCGCGCCAGGTATCATCGCCGTCGAACGCGGCTCACGATTGGAGGTGTCGATGTCCGGCGACCATCGCTCGACATCGAGCTGGGCTTTCTCGACGAGACGGCGGCACAGCTCTGCGAACATCCAGCTTACGCCGGGATCGTTGAACTGGCTCGCGATGGCCGGATAAACCGGCACATCTTCGTCGGGCACGCTGAACGCAGCATGATTACGCCTCCATTGCTTGCGAACATCGCGCAGCGCGTCCTCGGCGCCGCGCTTGTCGTACTTGTTGAGAACAATCAGGTCCGCAAAATCGATCATGTCGATTTTTTCGAGCTGGCTTGCAGCCCCGTATTCACTGGTCATGACGTAAATGGAGAAATCGACCATGTCGACGATCTCACTGTCGCTCTGGCCGATACCGGCGGTTTCGACGATGACCAGATCGAAGCCGCGGGATTTGAGGAACAGGATCTGGTCGCCCAGCATCTCGCTGGTTGCAAGGTGCTGGCGACGCGTCGCAATCGATCGCATATACACGCGCTCGGATCGCAGTGAGTTCATTCGAATTCGATCGCCGAGCAGCGCCCCGCCCGTTCGACGCCGCGTCGGATCGACAGCAAGCACCGCAACGTTCATTTCGGGAAAGCAGGTCAGAAAGCGATTCAGTATTTCATCCGTAACGCTGCTCTTGCCCGCGCCTCCGGTGCCGGTGATGCCGATCACCGGCACCTGTCCGGCCTGCATGCGCCATTCCTTTCGGAGCCGGCTCAGCTCCGCATCATCGAACATTCGTTCCTCGATGGACGAAATGGTGGCCGCTATATCGACGGAGGAACCATTCTTTGCTCCGGGCGCGGTCGTGCGCCGAACAGCCGCCGTGCGTCCCATCAGATCGGCGATCATGGCCTCGAGACCGAGTTCCATGCCGTCGTGAGGGTGGTAGATGCGCTCTACGCCATAGTCCATGAGCGACTTGATCTCGTCCGGCGTAATGGTCCCGCCACCACCGCCGAACACCTTGATGTGGCCGGCACCCAAATCGTTCAGGCGGTCGATCATGTAGGTGAAGAACTCGATGTGGCCGCCCTGGTAGGAGCTGACCGCGATGCCGTCCGCATCCTCCTGGATGGCGGCACGAACGATATCGTCGACGCTGCGATTGTGCCCGAGGTGAATGACTTCGGCGCCCTGCGCCTGGATCAGCCGGCGCATGATGTTGATCGCGGCGTCGTGGCCGTCGAAAAGGGATGCGGCGGTCACGAATCGTAACGGCGCCGATTCGCGTTTTCCGGATACGCCCGGCAAATCAGAGGCTGCGGTACCCATGGAGTCACTCCCGCGCGGAAACAGAGAGGAACAATCTGCGAAGACGCCAAAAAGTTCCTGATAAACAATAAGTTTTGGCCTTGAAAAAATTTTAATCCAGATTAAAATAATGCAGAATGCGACGGAACTCAAGTCACGAGGCGGGAGACCACGAAGATCCCCTGGAAGAATGATGGCGGCTGGCGAGGAAGAGACCCGTTTCCAATTACAGAGAGACCGCATGCTTCGCGCCGCGGCCAGGTGTTTCAATGAGAAGGGCTACAGCGGCTCTTCCTTGAGAGACGTCGCCGCAATCCTCGGTCTGACCGACGCCGCTCTTTACTACTACGTCCGCAACAAGGAAGAGCTGGTCTACCTCTGCTACCTGCGCGCGGCGGAACTCGGCCGCGAGGCAATGCAGCGCGCGCTGGACGAAGGGCAGAATGGCATGAACACGATCCTGAGTTACCTGCGCTACCACATAGAGATGATGGTTGGAGAACGCGGCCCGATCGCGATCATGAGCGAGATTCCTTCGCTGAAAACCGCCCATCGGACCGAGGTCCTGGAGCTGTCGCGCCGGCACAGCGCTCGCTTCGAGGATCTGCTGATCGCGGGAATGCGTGACGGGAGCATAGCGCCGTGCGACGTCAGGATGACAGGGAACGCGATCATGGGCTCGATCAACTGGATCCCGAAGTGGCATCACGGGGATGCGGGCATGGGCAAGGCGATCGCCGCCGAGTTTCCGCTGATACTGACGAGAGGCCTGCGCCCGCAGGCCGCTTAATCCTGAATCGTCTCGAGGCGATCGTTGACGAGCTGTTCGATCTCTTTGATATCGACACGAGCCGGATCCGTTTCGAGGCCCGGAAAATCACCGATCTCCGACAGCATCGCGAGGTTCCGCGCCAGTTCCTTCTCGACCCGTTGATAATGTTTCGCACCGCCCCTCGATTGAGCCGAGGACTGCAGTTCAGTCACCGTCAGCAGGCCTGCGCTCGTTGACAGGCGAGACCCGGTCGCAGTCCCTATTTCGCGCAAACCACTCCTGATCTCAGCCAGCAATAAGGCGAGATCGCCGTGCTGTCGTCGAATCTCGACGAACAGCCGGTCCGAACGTCGACGCTCACCTTCGTCCAGGTCGCTCATCACCAGATTGCGAACCTCGACGAACTGTCGTGTTCCACGCTCTGCGGCGAGTCTGTACCATGCCGACGCCGCGACCGGGTCCTCCTCCACGCCCATGCCGGCCATGTGCATGAATCCGACCATATATTGCGCGTATTTGTCGCCAAGCGGCGCAAGTTCGTTGCGATAGATGAAATAGGCTCGGTCAAAATCGCCGCTTTGAAACAGCTCCTCGACTCTGCGCTGCACATGCGGCGTGCGCGCGTCCGGAAAGTCCACCGCGATCCCGGCGGAGCGTTGCGCGTGCACCGATGTGGCGGGCAGCGCGAACAGCGCCAGCCACAAGATACTCCGAAGTCTGTTCAATGGACCAACCGCGATACCAGCTTGCCGACCAACGCTTTTTTGAGTCGAATCTGCAACTGTAAGTTCCGTACAGTTGGTCAGCCACTGGCTACATTCAATCCGCGAATTCCGGCTGTCGGTCCTCCAGATTCGCGCGAACCGCTTCGACCTGGTTCGGCGAGCCCATTATGGCGAGCTGCAACCTGGCCTCCAGAGCAAGCGAGTCGGCCTCCGACAATGACCAGGCCTCGTTGACCAGCTGCTTGATGCCGCGAATGGCTTCGGGAGACCGCGCGGCGCAGTTCTCGGCGAACTTCCTGGCGGCTTCGAGAGGATTCGCATGAATCCCGGTTACGACGCCCAGTTCCAGCGCCTCATTGGCGTCGAACACCCTCGCAGACCATGCGAGTTCCTTAATCTTGTCGGCCGGTACGATATGGCGGAGCGTCGTGCTTATCGACATGTCCGGAATGAGCCCCCACTTGGTCTCCATGATCGAGAACCGCGTATCGGCCGCCGCGTAGCGCAGGTCGGCACCCAGCGCTATCTGCAGCCCGCCGCCGTAGGTAATTCCGTGTAGTGCACAAATAACGGGAACCGGAAGCTCGCGCCAGGCATAAGCGGCGCGCTGAAAAAGGTTAGCCCTTGATCCGTCGACCGGCTTCATTAGCGCCTGATCGATTCTGACGCCTGGATCCGTGAAGACGCCAACGTCGATGCCCGCACAAAAATTGTCGCCGGCACCGTGCAGAATGATGGCGCGCAGTCCCGCTTCCCCCGCCAAGGATTCCGCCGCCGATCCCAGGGCCTCGAACATCTGCATGTCCAGGGCATTGTACTTGTCGGGACGATTGAGCATCACTTCAGCGACATGCTCATTCCGGGTAATCTTCACACGATCATTCAACTTCATTCTCCATACATCAAACGGACAATGTGCACTTGCCGTTGCGCAATACAACGCTGTCGCGCTCCTTGACGCTGCAGCGAAATGACACGATGTTCCCGTCTTGCCACATATCCGTCGTGATCGTATCACCGGGCAATACGGGGGCCGAAAACCGCGCGTCAAAACCCTCAATCAGCGTGTAATCGTAGTCGCATATCGTCTTCAGAACGGCGTTACAGGCGACACCAAAAGTGCAGAGGCCATGCAGTATGGGCCGGTCGAAGCCTGCCGCGGCCGAGGCGGTCGGGTCAGCATGCAAGGGATTTCGGTCGCCGGTCAGCCTGTACAACAAAGCCTGGTCGCGCCGAGTGCGGATATCACAGCTAAGATCGGGTTCTCGCTTGGGAGCACGATGCGGCAGTGGCCCTTTGCCCGTCGGACCCCCGAATCCGCCGTCCCCGCGGGCCATGGCGGTGCAGCCCAGCGTGAACAGAACAGTGTCGTCCGATGCCAGTCGGCCCTCCGCTTCGAGAAGGATCAACGCGCCCCGGTTCGGGCCGCGGTCAAAGACGTCGACTACTTTCTTGTCGATCAGGAGGTCGGCCGCAGGGGGAAGCGGCCGGTACAGCTGCATTCGCTGTTCTGCGTGCAAGACCTGGCCGTAGTCCCAGCCGAGATCCGGCGGAAACATGTCCGGTACGAGCACGGTCGCCAGCGTCGGTATCGTTCGCAGAAGTCCTCCCTGCTCGTAGACGTACGGTAACTCCTTCCCGTTCAGCGGATCGCGGCCCATGCCGATGCTCAATGCGTACAGCATGGTCTCGACATCGGTGTAGCTGAACGGAACGTCGCGGACAGACTTCGACATCAGTTCGTCGTAGTTCAGCGCCATAGGTAGTCCCAGCGTACGCGACCGGGTCGCGTCCTATCCTCGATTCGCAAAGCGCCAGCCAAGATCCGCGAGCGGCCGCACGGCATTGACGGCCTGCGCCGCGTGCGCACTGGCAGCCGTGCCGTCCCTGACCCGCCCCGCAATGCCCTGCAGGATGGCGGCCAGACGGAAGAAATTAAAGGCCGAGTAGAAATTGCGATTGCTGATACCGGCATCGCGCCCCGTTCGCTCGCAGTAACGCTGAATATAGCTTTCTTCATCGGGAATACCGAGTTCGTGGAGCGGCTTGTCGACGAGGCCGACCGACCCAATACCGATCTCCGGCATCTGCCAAATCATCACGTGGTACATGAAGTCGGCAAGAGGATGACCGATGGTCGAGAGTTCCCAGTCGAGCACGGCGATGACTTTCGGCTTTGTCGGGTGAATGATCATATTGTCGAGGCGATAGTCGCCGTGAACGATACTCGCCGAGTCGTCGTCCGGAATATTCCGGGGCAGCCAGTCGATCAGCGAGTCCATCGGTTCGACGGTCGATGTCTCCGACGCCCGATATTGCCCGGTCCAGCGTGAAATCTGGCGCGCGAAGTAGTTGCCGGGTTTGCCATAGTCTTCGAGACCGACAGCGGCGTAGTCAAGATTGTGCAGATCCGCAATAGTCTGATTGACATTGTCATAGATCGCCGCGCGCTCGTCCGGTTCGAGGCCGGGCAGGTCGAGGTCCCAGAATATGCGCCCTTCGACGAATTCCATGACGAAAAACGTGGTCCCGATAACCTCGTCGTCCTCGCACAGAACCAGCGGCCGTGGCACCGCAAAGCCGGCAGCATAAAGCGCGCTGATAATCCGGAATTCGCGATCGACCGCGTGCGCGGACTTCAGCAGTTTTCCCGGTGGCTTGCGCCGCAGGACATAGCGACCCGAGGCCGCCTCGAGCAGATAGGTGGGATTCGATTGCCCACCCTTGAACTGTCGGACCGATAGCGGTCCGCCGAAACTTTGGACATGTGACGACAGGTACTCGAGCAGCCGATCCTCATCAAAACGATGGGCGGGAGCGACATCGCGGGTGCCGGTATTCTGCTCTGCCCGCTAACTCATCGGAACAGCTCAGGGCAGAGCTGACGCCCCTTGTCTCATTGGCCGGAACCCCGGTCCGGTACTTGAGTGTAAGCATGCCTACAGAGTGTACAGCTACATTCGGAAAATACCGAACGGCTTCTCTCCCGCTCGCGGGCGATTCATGGTGGCGGCAAGCGCCCGGGCAAGAACAGTCCGGGTTTCCACGGGATCGATGACGCCATCATCCCAGAGGCGTGCACTTGCATAGTACGGGCTGCCCTGCGTCTCGTATTGCTGCCGTATCATTTCCTCGTAGTCCGCTTTTTCCTTGTCCGGCCAGTCCTCGCCGCGGGCTTCCAGCCCCTCGTGCTTCACCGTCGACAGGACCAGCGCGGCCTGGTCGCCGCCCATCACCGAGATGCGCGCATTTGGCCACATCCACATCAGCCGCGGACTGTAGGCCCGGCCGCACATCGCATAGTTTCCAGCGCCGAAGGATCCGCCGATGACGACGGTAAACTTTGGCACTGTTGCGGTTGCCACAGCGTTGACCATTTTCGCCCCGTCCTTGGCAATACCGGCATGTTCGACCCTTTTCCCGACCATGAAGCCTGTGATGTTCTGCAAGAACACGATAGGGATACCGCGACGATTACACAGCTGAATGAAATGGGCGCCTTTTTGCGCCGACTCCGGAAAAAGTATCCCGTTATTGGCGATGATGCCAACCGGATAGCCATCGATATGCGAGAACCCGCAGACGAGCGTGGCCCCGTATAGCTTCTTGAATTCCTGAAACTCCGAACCGTCGACAATACGCGCGATCACCTCTCGAATATCGTAAGGAAAGCGATACTCGCGCGACACTATGCCGTAGAGATCGTCGGCCGGATAGACAGGCTCGATCGGCTCGCGTCTTGCCACACTGATTTCAGGTTTCCAGTTGAGGTTGTCGACAATGTCGCGCGCAATCGCCAGCGCGTGCTCATCGTTGTCAGCAAGATGATCGGTGACACCGGAGATTCTCGAGTGCACGCTGCCACCACCCAGCGTTTCGGCATCGACGACCTCGCCGGTCGCCGCCTTTACCAGCGGTGGACCACCCAAAAAGATGGTCCCCTGGTCGCGCACGATGATCGACTCATCGCACATCGCGGGCACGTAGGCACCTCCGGCCGTACACGATCCCATCACTACCGCGATCTGCGGTATGCCCTTGGCCGACAACCTCGCCTGGTTGAAAAATATGCGGCCGAAATGATCACGGTCCGGGAAAACCTCGTCCTGCCGCGGCAGGAAAGCGCCGCCGGAATCGACGAGATAGATACAGGGCAGACGATTCTGCTCGGCGACCTCCTGCGCGCGAAGATGCTTCTTGACGGTCAGTGGGTAGTAAGTCCCACCCTTCACGGTCGCGTCATTGGCGACGACCATGCATTCGATACCGCAGATCCTGCCTATGCCGGCGACGATGCCGGCCGAAGGTACGTCGTCGCTGTAGACCTGCCACGCCGCCTGGCGGCCGATCTCCAGGAACCAGGAATCCTCGTCAAGCAGTGTGCGAATACGATCGCGCGGCAGTAACTTGCCCCGCGCCTGGTGCCGTTCACGCGCGCGCTCGGTTCCGCCCTGCAGGATGTACTCATCGACCTGCTGCAACTCGTCGGCGAGCGCCCTGTGCGCCTCGTCGTTCTTCCTGAAGTCCTCCGACGACCGATCGACCTTGGTTTCAATGATGGGCATGTAATGGGCCCCGGCTCGCTACCTGGTGGCGTTAAACAACTCACGACCGATCAACATGCGACGAATCTCGCTCGTGCCCGCACCAATCTCATACAGTTTTGCATCGCGCCATAAGCGGCCGGCCGCATAGTCATTGATATAACCGTTGCCGCCCAATACCTGTATCGCTTGACCGGCCATCCAGGTCGCCCGCTCCGCAGCCACGAGAATACATCCTGCCGCATCAAAACGGGTAGTCCTGCCGCGATCGCAGGCTTCCGCGACAGCGTAAACATAGGCGCGACAAGCGTTCATCGACGTGTACATGTCGGCGATTTTGCCCTGTATGAGCTGGAATTCGCCGATGGGCCGGCCGAACTGTTTGCGATCGTGAATATAGGGCATAACCAGGTCCATGCTGGCGGCCATGATGCCGAGCGACCCGCCCGACAGAACAACCCGTTCGTAATCGAGTCCGCTCATCAGGATGGCAGCGCCCTTGCCTTCTTCGGCAAGAAGGTTCGCGGCCGGAATCCGGCAGTTCTCCAATGCGACTTCGCTCGTGTCAGACCCCCGCATACCCAGCTTGTCGAGTTTCTGTGGCGTCGATAGCCCGGGCGTCCCGCGTTCGAGCAGGAACGCGCTGACGCCGTGGCTGCCCGCGTCTACATCCGTCTTCGCGTACACAATCAACACGTCGGCAGTCGGCGCGTTGGTTATCCACATCTTGGAACCATTGAGGACATACTCGTCGCCCTCCCGAACGGCCGTCGTGCGCATGCTCATGACGTCAGACCCGGCACCCGGCTCGCTCATGGCCAGCGCACCGAGGGCCTCGCCAGACACGAGTTTGGGAAGAAACCGGGCTTTCTGATCCGCGCTTCCCCAGCGTCGAAGCTGATTGACACACAGGTTGGAATGAGCGCCGTAGGAAAGACCGACCGATCCCGACGCGCGACTGATCTCTTCCATCGCGATAACGTGGGCAAGGTAGCCGAGTGCCGAACCTCCGTATTCTTCCTCGACGGTGATGCCGAGCAGGCCGAGCGCACCAAGTTCCGGCCAGAGATCCCGCGGGAACTCGTTTTTCTCGTCAATCTCTGCCGCGCGTGGCGCGATACGGCCTGCGGCAAAACTTCGGACCGTCTCGCGCAGCAGGTCCAGATCCTCACCGTGACCAAAATCAAACTCAAACATGGCTCGGACTACCCTTATGCGACCCGACGCTACCCTCAAAACATTTTGCAGCCGTGGCACAGAGACCTGAATACCAATCGGGCGGTACTCGGGCGATATGTCTACAAACCGGAGAGCTTGTCGATGAATAGCGAGAAGAGCTCGTATTGCGATGTTATACCGAGTTTCGAAAACAGGTTTCTCTTGTGCACCATTACGGTTCCCGGCGCAATGCCCAGTTCTCTCGCAATCGACTTCGACGAATGACCGCGCAACAGGAGCTGTGTGATCTGCCGCTCTCGCTGCGTCAGCGTGGTCTCGCCAAAGTGCTCAAAACATTGCGTTAGCCGCTGGTGCATGCTCAGGTCACGCTCATCGGCGGAGTGACGCGCCGACCATGCGTCCCAGATTCGTTGCATAGCGGCCCTGACGATGGGCTCCATAAGCTTGAACCTGGAGACGTCGGACCGCGAAAACCGCGTTTCCCAGCGACCGACCACGAGAACGAGGGTGCAGTTTGCGTCGATATCGAGCATGAAATCCATTTCGTCGGCCAGGTGCGTCCGCTCGTAAAACTGGCGAAAGTATTCACTGGAGCGGAACCGGTCCGGCGTTTCGTCACGGCATCGGCACATGGTCGCTTTCTTCTTACGCAGCGCGAGCTGGTACAAGGGGTCAAGCAGGTACGGCCCTGCCAGGTAACGATCGAGGTAGTGGCGCGCCCGACGCGGCGTCATCGTATGGTGCAGCACGTTGGGTGGCGCGTCACGGTAGAAAGCCAGCAGGCAGGTCGCACTGTGCTCGACCGCCGCGCCAATAACCTGGACCAGGGCGTCGGCCGCCCCCTGGTCGGTCCTTGCCTTGACGAGGTCTGCGACCGCCGCGTGCCACCCCGGATTATCGAATCGATTACTCAAGAGCGACCAACCCGCCTGTCTTTCCTGCCTGTTCTCCGCCTGACATTTTCGTCTCCGCGCGTTGAGCCCGTACAGGCCGCATTCGTGTATCAAAAAGAGGTAAGAAAAGACGCCGCATTGCCGCCTATCGGACCCGATCCCGACCGCGCTACTTCCAGGTAGTCCTGACCGGTTGGATAGTCTTCCGGCTGCGGATTGTAGACTCGCCGCACGCGATTACGATGATAAAGCTTCAGCTGTGACCGGAAGGGGATAACCAGGCGAGGATCATTGCCGGTCAGTTCACGGTGCAGCTCGGGCAGTCGATACCAGGGAACATTCATGTCGAAATGATGTGCGTTGTGATAGCCGAAGTTCAACGTAAGCCAGTTCAGTTTCGAAAACCTGAGACTCAGGGGATTACTGAAAGTGTGCCGCTGCTCCCATTCGAAATCGCCCTTGTGTGGTGGCTTCCTGTAGTCGAAGAGCGTCGTGTTGTAGGGGTAGTCATGCTGCACGCTGTCCATGAATCGCAGCACATGCATCATGATCAGATACGCGATCACGTAAAGGATCGCGACCTTTGGCGCAAATAAAAGCAGCGCCACGAATATGCCGCCGCGTATGGCAATGACTGTCACATTTCGAACACGCTGTTTACGTCGCATTGGAATTACGAATGATGTGAATACCATGACGGCATGCATAATGAGGTCGTGCGCGGGGACGTAGAACCACTCGAGAAACCGCGTAGCGCTGGTAAGACGCGGGTGCTCCTCGAAGAAGCGATCGTAATCGAACCAGACCACGTCGTCGTTATCCACGTGATGGCGAAAATGCTTGTAACGCATATCTTCATAGGTGCCGTAGGCTGCACCACAGAGCCAGCTCATAGATCGACCCAGCGCCGCGTTGTGACGGCTGTGCGAAAACACGAGGTTATGGCCACATTCGTGAATCAGGTAAGCCGCGACAGTCATACCGTGCGCGAGGAACAGAACAGCAACTGCATTGACAAGCAGATGACCGTGAAACAGCCCGGCAAATCCCAGCCCGTAAGCAAGGACAGCGTAACCTGCCGCTGCGCCGTAATACGGCAGTCCGTCCGGTTCCTTTATGAGCCCCGTCAATCCCGTCATTTGGCCTCGCCTCGGCTTTTATTTGTACACATGGAGAACGGCTATTGCTAGCATACGCACACTAGGTGCCCGCCCCGGAGATCCAACGAATGAAGCTCGTAACCGCTATTGTAAAACCGTTTCGTCTAGACGATGTGCGCAATGCCCTGGGCGAGGTCGGCATCCAGGGCATGACCGTGAGCGAGGTCAAGGGTTTCGGGCGCCAGCGCGGGCATACCGAGCTGTATCGCGGAGCGGAGTATGTCGTTGATTTTCTTCCGAAAGCCAAGATCGAAGTCGCCGTCCCGGACGATATGGTCGAGCGCACCATCGAGGCCATCGTCGATGCGGCCAGGACCGGCAAGGTCGGCGACGGCAAGATATTTGTGACTAACCTCGAGCAGGTGCGGCGCATTCGCACCGGCGAAACCGGGGACAGCGCCCTGTGAGCCGCCGTGCTCCTGCTACGTCGTCACTAACCGAAAGACTGCCCGGCCCAGCATGAACCACAGCGCGAGTGCCGCGGCTGAATACAGATAAAACCGCAGCATCACGATATTCGACGTGCAGTGGACGATACTGTGCGATATCCGAAACGCGAGGAACAGCCACGCTGCGACGAGATAGACGGCATCCACCGAATCTGTGACATAAAGGAAAAGGCACAGCGCGTAGAACACGACCGGCAATTCGAACAGGTTCTTCAGGTTGTACGCGGGATAATTAATCGATTCGGGCAGCAACTCGATCACCTTTTCAGGGATCGTATAAGTCTGCACAGGTACCTTTGCTTTCTTCATCGCCGGGATACGTCTGGCGTACATGTAAAACCAGACGACTGCCGTGAGCACCAACATGCCCAGCATCGGCAGCATTATGAGTTCTCTGTTCACTACTCTTCTGCCATGCAGAATGCGTTGAGCTTGTTGCCGTCGAGGTCGCGGAAATAGCCGGCGTAAAAATTATCACCGCGCGGACCGGGAGCACCTTCGTCGGCGCCGCCCAGTTCGATTGCTTTTGCGTGCAACGCGTCGACCTTTTCCCGTGAGCCTGCGGCAATGGCAACCATCACTCCGTTGCCCACCGTCGCATCGTTGCCATCGTAGGGTCTCAGGATCGAAATCGCCGGCGACTTTGGGCCGGTGGACCATGCAACGAATGTGTCGCTCTGCATAAGACGACCAGCGCCAACCAGGGCAAGCAGTTCATCATAAAATTTCGCCGCCTGGTCGAACCTGTTGGTCCCCAGTGTTACGTATCCGATCATCATCGACTCCCGCCATTAGAAACATCCGAGGCTGCCATTATCGCGCACCTCCATCGTGCCAGCTTACCTGAGAAAGGCATTGCCGCGTAGGCGGGGCTCGTGGAAGGCAGCGCATTCCTGCGAATGTTCCGGTTTACCGCGGTGCCGACAACGAAGCGATTGAAAAGCTGTTCGGCTTTCCTGCCATTGAATACGATGAGTCGAAGGTCTCTATGTTCCCGCAGGAAAGCGTCGAAGTCGTTTGGCAGCGCACCATCGAGCCTGATGCGGGCATCGAGGCTCCCCGGCCGCACCGAGCACCTCAGTACGTCCCAGAGCGCGATTTTGTGCTCGAGCAATTGCCCCAGTCGGTCCTGGTAACCGCCCTCGATACCGAACAGGGCCTTCATGATCGGCCAGAACGCGTTCCTGGGGTGCGCATAGTACTGCTGCTCGGCGATCGATCGTCGACCCGGCAGGCTGCCCAGGATCAGGATTCGCGCATCGCCTCGCGCGACCGCCGGGAAGCCCTCAGAGTGTTCCATCGCCAGGATTCAGGATTGCCACTTCAATATCCGACGCGCGAGCATCTCCATGTCGCCTGCGTGGCGATGTCTCATGACCGGATCATCGGCCGTAATATTCATCGCACGAACCGTCTTGCGCAGCAGTCGCCCGGAATCATCAAAGTCGAAATCGAGAACGTTCAGACAGCACATCGACTGGTCCAGCAGGCCGAAAGCCTCGAGACCAACGCCGGTGGCCCAGCCGAGTACCGCGGCATTGGTGCCGCCGTGCGCAAAGACCGCGAGGTTGTGCCATGACGGATCATCCAGCAGCGTCCGCATTGCCGCGCTGATCCTCGCGTAAAAGTCGCTATATCGCTCTCCCCCCAGGAACCGGGCGTCGTCTTCCGGTGCCCGCCAGTGAGAGAACGCGATATCGGTGTAGATATCGTAGCCGCCTGCCGCCTGTCCTTTTTGCGGCCGTATTTCCTCGAGTTCGTTAAACACGCCGAGTTGAATATTGCGCCCCCCAAGAATCGTCTCGCCGGTCTGCCGGGTCCTGGGAAGGCCGGTGCAGAGGGCTTTATCGACGTCCACGCCGTCGAACAGCTCGGCCATGGCGGCAGCCTGTGCCCTGCCCCTTGCGTTGAGTTCGACGACATCCGGATCAACGACCCACTCGCCGTTTTCATCGATGTAATCGACCGCGCCGTGCCGGAACAGGTAGATACGGCGGCGGCTGGCGCCGTCGATCGCGACGCGACGATTCGGTCCAAGCTTGGTCTGCACAGTGTCGCTCATACTTCCTGGTAGGGCATGGACTGCATGATTTCGAGCTGTTCGGCTTCCGATATGCCCCGACCCAGCCAGTTGGCGTGCGGCCGGAAGGCCTCCCTGGGCTCAAGCGCGTGAACGCCCGATACTGCAATATCGTCGCGCAGGAAGAACGCGTTTGTTCCGGTCGAGTCGCAGCCAATCAGGTAGAAGCCCTTGCGTTTACCGAGTGCCGCAAGCGCCGTCAGCGAAGCACCATGAAAGAAACCGCTCGGGTGCTGGCTGTAGCGCTCGAACTCCGGATCGTACGGGACCGTCAACGACAGGTCCGGCCCGATACCTGCGTTGTACTCGATACAGACGAGGCGCGGCGAGACACAGTCGAGCGCTTCCCAGAACCAGTAGTCGTTACCATCGACGTCGAGCGAGAGGAAATCGATTTCGCGGGGAACGCCGTTGCCGCGTATCAGGTCCTGTAAGTTATCCCGCGTGATGAACGCCTGCACGGCCCTGACCTTTTCGAGGCCGCATCGTTTCGCGGCATAGTTGAAGAATTCCACATTCTCGGATGAGCCGTCCATCAGCAGACCGCTGAAATCTTCGTGCTTCATCAGACGCAGGCCGTTGCACTGCACGGGACCGAATCCAAACTCGACGAACCAGCGCGATTCGAATCCAACCTGGTCAAACAAGTAGCGAATGATGCCGTCCTCGCCGTTCTGCGACAGCCAGCTGTACTCATATCGTGCCAGTCCCGGCACTCCGGCCTGCGACGCCGGTGGCCAGCTTTTCGAATCCGGCTTACGCCACTTGGCGCGGACTTTGCTTGCCCGGACACCGAAAGGAATCAGCGTACGCTTGAGCCATTTCTTCGCGCGTCGAACACGGTATTTCTTGACGGGAATGTCAACCATGCAACTATCAGTATCCCTTCTGCGGATCAACAACGTTCAAGAGCGCATCACCGGAAAGGTAGCGCTTTATATTCTCCGACAGCAGCAAACCGTGCCGCGTTCGATCGCCGCCGCGGGCCGAAACGTGCGGGGTTATAAGGACATTATCCAGTTTCCACAGGGGGTGACCGGACGGCAATGGCTCCGGATGCGTCACGTCGAGGCCGGCACCGGCCAGCCGCTCGCTCTTCAGTGCATCAACGAGCGCATCGGTATCGACGGTTGCACCTCGACCGACGTTGATAAAATAGGCGCCGCGCGGAAGAGCGGCGAAGAAATCCGCGCTGAGCGATCCCCGCGTCGCATCGGTCAGGGGTAACGCATTGACGATGAAGTCCGACCGGCCCGCCAGCGTCAACGTTTCATCCGCCAGTCCCACGTAATCGACGAAAGGCGGTCCCTCCCGTTTGCTGTTGCGTGTCCCGATCACCTTCATACCGAGCGCGTTCGCGCGGCGAGCAACTTCGGTCCCGATTCCGCCCAGACCCAGCACCAGCAAGGTCTTGCCGGCCAGCGTCGACATACCGGCCGTGTCTGCCGGTCCTCGCGCCCATCGGCCGTCCTCCATAATCCGGGAGAACTGCGGCAGGTTACGAGCCAGCGCGATCAACATCGCGATCGCGTGCTCGGCGATAGTTGGGGAGGACATTTTCTGCATATTCGTCAACACGACCTCACCACTTGCAATCTGTGGGGAATCGACACACCGCTCTGCGCCCGAGGAGAAGATCTGGACCCAGGTAAGTCGCGCGACGGCCGCAAGCAGTTCGCCGTCACAGGAACCGATGATGGCACCGGCATCCGCGGCCTGTGCAAGGGCGTCTTCGCGCGAGTTTACGATGACGATGTTGGCCTCGGGGTAGCGCGCCTGCAATTGCGTTAACTGAAAACCGCGGTCCCATACCAGGATTTTTCGAGAGGCGCCCCAGCCCGGCACGTCGCGGAGCGCTACGGGCCCTTCCCGGAGCCCGGATTCGCTGATCAATTCGCCGATCGTTTGCTGTGCCCCTGCCGGCACAGAGAGCGCCAGCAGAACGATAACAGTGAATGTAAGCCGCCCGTTCATAGCCTTCCTCGCAACCAACTGCACAGTTTACGCAGTCGGGGGCGAGAGCGACAGCACGGGACCCCGTGGTCCCGGATTTTAATGGACGAGGCGCCCCGGAAACGGGGTTCAATCAGGCCGGGAAGAAATCGATCGGCTTGGTGGTGGTAATCGCTTCGACGTCCTTTGCTTCGAAGCGGAACAGCTTGACGCGCTGCACCAGCTTACGCTCCAGGTCCGGGTCGCCGAGTTCGCTGGATACGATCTCACACATCGTGACCTGTCCATTGGGAGCGATCGTCAGCCTGAGCACCAACTTGCCTTCGAGCGACGGATCCATACGCAGCGCACGATTGTAAAGAGCGAAAATAGCACCCTTGTTCTTGTCGAAAACCAGCTCGATCTCTTCACGCGAGCGGGACGCTTTTCCGCTCGAACCCCGGCGCGTTGCGCTGCCGCCGGCCTGACCGATGTTTGCAACGGGACTCGCGACCTTCGTTGTCGATCGACCGGCGATGCCCGTACCGCCGGTGTTGCGGCTCATCGCGGCCGTATTGATACCGGTCGATGCGGCGCCCACCTTCGATGTAATCATGGAGCGCTCGTTGCGTTCGGCTTCGCCGACCGATGCCGTCAACGGGCGATCATCCGCCATCTGCTCGACGAGGTCGGTATCGACGAGGTCCGCCAGATCCTCGGCAAAAGGCATCAAGGCCGCCTGGGCCTGTTCGCGCGCAATCTCTTCGCGGTCAGGCTCGGGCTCGGGTTCCGGCTCGGGTTCGGCCTCGACGACCTGCTCGGGCTCTTCCTCCGGCTCCGGTTCCGGCTCCTCTTCCTTGGGCGGCGGAGGCGGTGGCGGCAACGGTTGTTCTTCAAGCAGGAGCTGCGCGATCCGCGGCGGAATCTCCACGATCTCGTAGGGATCCGGCTCGGGAACCGGGATGAACGGCCAGACAATTCCGAGCACGGCACAAACAAGGAATACGATGCCAAGCAGGCGCCGGAACTTCCGGTCCTGCTCGCCCTGTCCGGCCCATGGCAGCTCATATTCTCTGTAATACGGTAGATCCAATTCCGCGACTCCTACGTTCGTCCCTGTCCTAGCGTGCTGCCTGGATGTTGTCCAGCTTGTCTGAACTCTTTTGCAGTACGGCGAGCGAAATCTGTCCGTAATCCGACTCCGTGCAGGTCGCCATTACTTTCTTGAGCAGACGGTACGGAATGTCCTTGTCACCCATGATCGTGACTTCCCGACCCGCGATATCGTCCCGCGCCTCGCGCCGTAATACCCGGTCGTTTTGCGATAGCAGCGCCTGGCGCAGCGCGGGTATGTCGTTGCCCTTAATCGCCATGACGTCGTCGACTTTAGCGACCGGCGTGCCCTGAACGATGATGTCGGTTTTGCCAATCAGGATGACGACCGTTTCCTTCGCCTTTTCTTCGGCGATCGATTCCGGCAGCTGCAGGTCCTTCGTATTCGGCAAGGTCTCGACATCGGACGAGTTCACCAGCAGGAAGAACACGAGGATCGTAAAAATATCCATCAACGAAACTAGATTCAGCGAACCGTGACCCTTGTTTCGCTTGTGGTGCTTGGCCATGCGTCTGGCGCGCGCTGACTTGACCATC
>JAAUYE010004000.1_pt1 | contig 19158 bp, 14 predicted proteins | sample 7278081 | NCBI WGS metagenome assembly JAAUYE01 (sample SAMN14350131, study PRJNA611818) | marine sediment metagenome | isolation source: surface marine sediment (0.6m) | place: French Polynesia: Moorea | collected 2018-08
GCCGCCGCCAGCGAGGCGCCGACGAGCGCGACCTCGGGCTGATCGCGAGTCAGGGCAAAACCGGTGGCCGCCAGGCTGGTGGCGATCGCAATCGACATGCGCTCGGCGGTATGCGCCGACAGCGCGTGCGCGATCTCGTGCCCCATCACCTGCGCTATTTCATCGTCGGTGGCATCGAGTTTCTGCACCAGGCCGGTGTAAATCGCCATCTTGCCGCCCGCCATGCAAAACGCGTTGATCGTCTCCGGGTCGTCGATAATTTTCACCCGCCAGTCCCAGCTTTCTGTTTCCGGACGGTATATCAGCGACTGGGCAATCAGTTTGGCGGTGATCAGGTTGATCCGCTCGGTCAGTTCCGGATCGCTGTTGATCTTGCCATCTTCTTCCAACGGCGCGAGCATCTTGGTATAGGCTTCGCGCGACGCGCTGATCGACTGCTTCTCGGAGACCAGCATCAACTGCTTGCGGCCGGTGACCGGGTTGGTCGCGCAGGCCACGAGCACAAAAGCCAGCACGACAAGACTAAGTCTGCGTAATAACATCTTCATCTGGTTTATCTTGCTAATACCCGAAAAAGAATACCTGCTCGGAATTTCTGTGACAATTAACAAAATACCGAAATAAGTAAATTGTCCCCCGAGTTCAAATAGACGTCGTCCCCGCGGAGGCGGGGACCTTGAACCGCCACCGCAGTGCCTTGCAAGATTCCCGCTTTCGCGGGAATGACGCCTGAGCCGTCTTTCCCGCCGGATGCGGCGGTCCAGAACGCCGGACCGCGGCGTCCCGGATAACTGGCGGGGACCTTGTCATGGCCTCGCGGTGCAAGATTCCCGCCTACGTGGGAATGAGGATCTAAACATCGCCTTCGTGGAGGCGGGGCCCTTGATTCGACTGTCATACCGCGGCTTGACCGCGATATCCAGTCCGAAAAATTTGGGAATTTCTGGATCCCGCGGTTAAACCGCGGGATGACAGCCTCGGCCCCATCCTCACCAGGCAAGGCACGGGATACCACTTACCATTTGCGTTGCGGCATATGGGCTAGTAGGTTTCCGAGGTGCGTATTTCGGACGGATCCGGCCGGCGCAGGTATTGCGGTTGCCAATCGGTCAGCGTGTTCTTGTAAACCCGGCCGTCCTTCATAATGACGCGGATCGTCGGGATGCCCGGACCGCGCGGCTCGGCGTCGAACCACTTCGGATTGCCGCCGATGACGGAAATATCCTCGAGCGGATTGCCGTCGACCAGCAGGATGTCGGCATAGGCGCCCTTTTCGATGACGCCGAGCTTGCCCGGGTACGGGTTGGCCTTGCCCGACATCGCGACCAGTTCGCCGGCCCAGCCGGTGGCCGCGCGCAGCATCGCGAAGTTGCCGAACAGTTCCGCGTGAAACCATTTCTCGTAATCGAGTTGCGCGCGCATACCTTCGCCGGTATTGAACACCACGTCCGACTGGAACGCCATTTTGGGCTGCACCGCCTTGACGTTGTCGACGAAATCCTTCGAAAGTTCGGTCGCGGCCGCGAGCTTCGATTTGTTGGGCTCGGCCTGCAACGCCGGCAACTGCTGCAGGTAGGGCGATATACCGGTCATCTGCGCGACCAGGAACACGCCCTTGTCCTTCATTTTCTGCAGGGTCTCCTTGCTCGCGAAAAAACCGTGCTCGATGCTCTTGACGCCGGCGTCGACACAACGGTTGATGCCCTCGTTGGAAAACACGTGAGCGCCGACATAAGTATCCCAGTCGGCCGCAGCGGCCACGGCGGCCTCGATCTCTTCCGGCAAGAACTGCAGGGTGTGCAGCGGATCGAGGACGGAGGCGACGCCACCGCCGGCCATGATCTTGATCTGGCTCGCGCCCTGGGACAGGTTCTGCCGAGTTGCGGCAATCACCCGGTCACGTCCGTCTACCGTGATCGTGACGCCGAGACGCTCGAGGTTGTTATCGACATAGGGTGTCAGGTTTGAATTTCTTTGCGACGCAAGACGCAGATCGCCGTGACCCGAAGTCTGCGACAGGAAGGCACCGGCGGGGTAAATTCGGGGCCCCGCAACCAGCCCGGCATCGATGGTGTTTTTCAAACCCGAGCCGCCACCGCCCATTTCACGCACGGTGGTAAACCCGTCCAGCAGGTAGTTGACCGCCATGTGCACCGAACGCGTGCCGATTTGTTCCCAGGTTGCTTTTTCCATGTTGGGAACGCCGCCGGCGATATTCAGGTAGAGGTGGGTATGCGCGTCGATCATGCCGGGCATCAGAGTGCGCCCGCCGCCGTCGATAACATTGGCGTCGTCGCGGGTCTGAATCTCGCCGGCCGAGATCGCCTTGATCAGGTTGCCCTCGACCAGCACCTGGTGGTTTTCGTAAAGCTTATTCTCGGTGCCGTTGAAGATATTGACGTTCTTGAACAGGACCTGCGGCAATTCTTCCTTGTCCTGCGCCTGGGCCGGGTTTACCAGTATTGCCACAAGCAGCAGTGCCATCCCGATCATATTTTTGATTTTCATCTGTTTTGACTCCAGCTGGTTATTTTTCCCGTTCCGGTTATTTCTCTATCGGCACAGCAATCAAAGGTTGCCGAAGTATTCGTCACGCTCCGGTCCGGCCGGCAGAAACGCCGGCGCGTCTTCGTCGGGCAGCCAGTTCTTGTAAACGAGACCGTCCTTCATGACAAAATCCACGCTGTCGCGCTTGATCAGGTTAATGTCCTCGAGAGGATTGCCATCAACAAGGATAATGTCAGCATACCCGCCCTCGACAATCGTACCGAGTGTGCCCTCTTTATAAGGGTTCATCTCACCGCTGAAGCCAAGCACCGTGGCCGCGTTCGATGTAGCTGTCTTCAAGGCGTGGTGGGGATTTTTTAATATCTCGTTGTTGAAAGAGATGACGTTTTCGGCCTGTCGGAACAGGTCGGGACCGAACATATCGCCGCCGGTGACCATCAACAGGTCATGTTTGACCGCCCATTCCAACATTTGCTTTGCACCGGAATTTACCCTTACTGCCTTCGCTTTCTGATCCGCGCTGAAAAATGTGACCTGTTCGATTGCCTTCGGGTTGAACACCTCGAATGCCACAATCGACTGGACCGACAGGGCCACGCCTTCCTTCGCCATGCGTTCGATCGTTTTCTCCGAGACCAGGAAATTGTGCTCGATGACCTTGACCCCGGCATCGATGGCCCGATTGACCGACAGGTCGTGATAGGCGTGCGCCAGGACATAAGTGCCGTAGTCTTCCGCAACGCCGACAATCGCTTTCATCTCTTCAAGGCTGAATTGGGCCATGTGCAACGGGTCAAATTCACTGGCGACGCCACCGCCGGCCATGATTTTTATCTGCGTGGCACCTGCGCGTAGATTGTGACGCGCGGCTTTCATTACCTCGTCCACTCCATCAGCGATGAAGCTGACCATAGCAGCTTCGAGTTTGTCCTGATCACCGGGTCGATCATTGAAATTCCCCGTGTCACCGTGCCCGCCGGTTTGACTGAGAAACGCGCCTGATGGATAAATACGAGGACCCGGGACGATGCCGTTTTTCACGGCCTTGGCCACGCCCAGTACATTACAGCCCGCGTCGCGCACGGTTGTGAACCCCTGGTCGAGGTAGTCTCGCATGGCAAACGCCGTGTAAGCGCCCGCTGCCATCTGGTCGTAGCCGTCGCGGAATTCGAGCATCCCGTTGCGAAAACACAGGTGCGAATGCATATCGATCAATCCCGGCATCAGCGTGCGGCCGCCGCCGTCGACGGTGTAAATCGAATCGACCTCGATCGGGCTGGTCGAGACCTGCTTGATCAGGTTGCCCTCGACCAGCACGTTGGCATTTTCGATGCGCTCGGCGCTGACGCCGTCGAACACATGCACATTGGTAAACAGGACCTGCCGGGGTTGCTCCTCGTCCGCGGCCATTGCCGGCTGCGCCGACGCGGCGGCCAGCAGGATCGCCACGGTAACCCCAGCAATACGTTTAGCATTGTCTGCTGCCGCTCTGAATAAATTTTCGGATCTCATTTTGTCTATTCCAAATTGATACATGTAAACCTCGCGATCCTGCGCAAAAAGCCCTGCAGGTTCTTGCCATTTCGCGTCAATACTTTGCTTTTTGTTTTGAGGTGCTCACAACACTGCCGAAACGGCAGCGGTATTTTTGCGGCGTTATGCCGGTCCAGCGCTCGAACGCTCGGGTAAAGCTGCCCGCGTCGGCGTAACCCAGCCGGCAAGCGACCTCCGATAGCCGGTACTGTTCGGAAATCAACCGGCGCGCGGTCAGGAACCGCGCCTCGTCGACCAGCCTGCTGAAAGTAAATCCCCGGTCGGCCAGGCGCCGCTGCAGCGTGCGCGGGCTAACCCGCAAGGCACGAGCGACCCCGCCCAGCGCCGGCTTCCCGGTGGAGAAAACATGAATTATTTCCTCCCGGACCGATTCGATATCCAGTTTGCTCGACGACGTTTTCAACCAGATTCCCCATACTCGAGCCCGTAGCGGCTCGAGCGCCGGGCGCCGGGCGCCGGGCGCCACGCGGAATCATTATCGAAGCCACGGGCGGCTTCTTGCCCTTTCGCGACAGGTAGCGCCGGTTTTTCGAAACAGCCGCGCCTACGCGGACAGGCGGCGTCAAAAGACAAAAAAATGCGCGCAAGCCGCCCGATATTGTGGGCAGCTTAACGCTGGAATCGACCGTCCTGCTGGATCGACTTTCGGTCGAGACGCCGCCGATAAGGCGTTGTCTAGCAATGCCAGGTGCTTTGCCGGGACACCCCGGTCAAAACAGGGCGGCATCAAAAGGCTGTTTACGGTTGGCGTGATTTGCTAAGCTGACGCGCTAATATCGACCGAGTACGAGTTCCGAACGCGTTCTATCGAGGCTTGCCTGGAAACGCCAGCCTGGCGCCCCCGGACATTTGCGACGGCGATGCACGAAATCTCTGTCCGGATACGAGCCGGATGCAGCAATCCGCCTTTTACCGGCAAACGTAGACAGTACTGGAGTGCCACAAAACACTGTTTGAAGAATGGCCGAAATACCGCTAGTCAGAGCGCGCTACGCGCACTCGTTTGCCAATACGCTCGGGGGCCTCGGCGTTCCGACCGATGGAATTCTGCGCGCTCATCGGCTGTCCCCCGATCTGGTCAATAACCAGGGCGGATTGATCACCGCCCATCAGCTCTGGTCTTTCGCCGGCAGCGCGGCCCGCCGCGAGGGTCTGGCCGACCTGGGGCTGCTGGCCGGGCAAGTGCCGGTGGTCGAACACGGCGATTTCGGCAAAAAGGTCTACCAGGGCGTCACGCTGTACGACGCGATCCGGATCTTTTGCGACAACGCCAGGCTCGAGTATTCGCGGGCCGACTTCTACCTGACCCGGGACGCGAACCAGGCACTGTTTTGCCGCGGTCCCATCGACGGCGACGATCCGATGCAGCGCCAGCAGGTCGAATTATACGTGCTGGTCATGATGATCGATACGATCCGTCTCGGTGCCGGCCGTCAGTGGCAGCCGCGGACACTCCAGTTGCAAAATGAGGACAACCGGGGGTTGGCGGACGTGCCGCTGATCGCCAATGCCGATACCTGTTTCGGCTGCAAGGCCACGGCGGTCGGATTCCCGCTGCGCCTGCTCGGCAGGCCGCTGCAGGGCGATATCGCGATTTTCACCCGGCCAGAAAACGAGTTCGACAACATAACCGTCGGCACCGACCTCGGCGCGTCCCTGCGCCGCGTGTTGAAAACTTACCTCGGTCACACGGATTTATCCCTGGAATCCGTGGTGGAAATTACCGGGCTGAAGCGGCGCACGCTGCAACGCCACCTCAAGCGCGAGGGCCTGATCTTCCGCGACATCGTCGAACAGGTGCGCTACGAAGCGGCGCTGCCCCTGCTGCGGGACGGGGAGCACAATCTGCTCGAAATCGCGCTCGAACTGGGTTATTCCGACGCGTCCCACTTTATCCGCGCCTTTCGCCGCTGGGCCGGCATGACACCCAGCGAATTTCGCAGGCAGAAAGCCGGGTAACTTTTTCGCCACCTTAGCGCCGGGATACAAGCGCGCACAGGAACAAGGCTCATCGGACCAATCGACTCGGCCGTCCCCCAACGATCGCCGCCGCTATCGCGGAATGGCGCGGGCGAGCGGATTTTCCCGCCCGGCCGGGGATGGAGAACACCCAAATCCAGCCTTTTCGTCGTACTGAACTTGTTGACAGCGAAACCGGTCTATGTCGTCATAGCGGCCGCGCTGCCCGTTCGGCTGATCGGTCTGACCCCGGGCATACGTATACATCGATACTTGCTGGGCGACGGCCTGGACGGCCGCGTTCGAAACTTACCGGATAATCCGAAGATGACGAAACACCTGAGACTCGCCGTTTTAACCCTGATCACGGCCCTGACACTGGGCCTTTCGGCGTTCGCGGCCGAGCCGCGCGAACTCAACTGGGACGACCTGGTGCCGCCGGAGGCGCAGTTCGACGATCCGTTCACCAAACTCGACGAAGATACGCTATTCGAGCTGAGCCTGGTCGCGCAGATTCGCGATCGGCTCGCGGAAGGCCAGAAGGTCGACGAAGAAACCATGGCCAACTACAAACAGCGGGTCGAGGAGCTCACGGATCAAGGCGTCGACATCGACGGCCTGATCGGCATGCGCGACGAGGTCGCCAAGGAGCGCATCGCCAAGACTTACCTCGCCAACGAGGATCTGGATGGCAAACCGGTGCGCATACCGGGCTACCTGCTGCCGCTCGAATTCGACGGTGACAAGGTTACCGAGTTTTTCCTGGTGCCTTATGTCGGCGCCTGCATTCATACTCCCCCGCCACCGCCGAACCAGATCGTGCACGTCAAAACCGACGAGGGTTACGTCACCGACGGCGGCCTCTACACCCCGGTCTGGGTCAACGGTACGATGAAAACCGAGCAGAGCAAGTCCAGCCTGAACTTCGTCGACGGCGCCTCCGATATCCCGAGCTCCTACGCCCTCGACGCCACCTCGGTCGAACTCTACGAGTGGTAACGAGATTTCCGCCACTCATCGTCGTCCCCGCGAAGGCGGGGACCGTGAAATGACGCCGCGATATTCGGTGCACGTCTCCCGCCTGCGCGGCGGTCCGACGTATCGGAATGACAACATAGCCTTCGTCCCCGCGTACTAGTCGTCATCCCCGCGAAAGCTCCAGGCTGACGCCCAGGATAATTGGCGAGGATCTAAAAACCAGGCGTCATTGCGAGCGGGTTCCAGCCCGTGAGCGGAGCGAACGCATTGGCTGCAGCGAAGCAATCTCCTGAATCCTGGAGATTGCTTCGCCACTGCGTGACTCGCAATGACGCGAGACCCAACGATCCGCGATTCCCACGTATCCGGGATAGGTCGCTAAAGGGTCATACACAAGAAAACGGCGACCTGTATAATCCAGCGCCATTAGGCACGGAGCAAATTAATCTTTTCGTGACTTGGACAATAATTACAGGAGTCATCCAATGAAAAAACTCATTCCGGCACTAGCGGCGGTTATGATGTTCGCCACCATCGCCCAGGCGAGTCTGGATGCGAAGTTCTGGCCGGCCTCGGACAAGGCGAAACAATTCGTCAAGGACACGGTCGTGATCGGCATGCTCGCCAGCCCCTGGGGCGTCGGCTGGAGCAAAAACGAGCAACTGCTGGATTATTTCGAAGAGGCACGCGGCGCGGGCATCACCGGCCACGACATCACCCTGGCCGCGGCGTCGCAAAACTGGGATACCTTCCTGCAGCAGCACCAGAAACACCGCGCCGCGATGGCGGAGCAGCCGCACAAGTACACCTTCGTCAGAACCACGCGCGATATCGAGGCGGCGCATATCCTCGGCAAAACCGCGGTCATCTGGAACCTGCAAACCGCCACCGTGCTCGAGGAGGATCTGAGCCGGATCGCAACCCTGCGCGAAATGGGCATCAGCAGCATGATCCTGGCCTACAACGACCGCTTCCGTACCGGATCGGGATCGCTCGCGGCCTACAATGGCCAGGACGACGGCCTGACCGCCTGGGGCCGCGCCGTGATCGACGAAATGGTCAAACACGGCATGATGCTCGATCTAAGCCACACCGGCGCGAAAACCGCGGCCGATGCGATGGATCACATGGAAAAAAATTATCCCGGGGTGCCGTTTGCGTTTACCCACTCGTTGCCGGCCGGGCTGTACAAGGATGAACCGAACGCTACCGCCAGGGGCTGTTACCGAAATATTTCCGACGAAGAAGCGCTGCGCGCGGCCAAAAGCGGCGGTTTCGTTTCGCCGACCTTCACCGAGTGGATGATGGACGGCATCTGGCCCGACGATATTACCCCGCAACAGGCCGCCGACATGATCGACTATTACGTCAAGCTGGTCGGCGTCGACCACGTCGGTATCGCCACCGACGACATGTTCTCGACCGAGCTGATCGTTGCCTTCGCGAAGAAAAACGCCGCGATGTACAACGACGGCGGATACATGATCGACGCCTTCAACAAGGGCGCCACCGACTCCGCCCCGCTGGCGCGGATCCTGCCGGCGGTCACCGACGAGCTGTGGAAACGTGGTTACTCGGACGAGGACCTGGCCAAGATCTACGGCGCCAACAAGCTGCGCGTCTATCAGCAGCTATGGCAGGGCGTACCGCCCGAGCAGTTCAACCAGGAATACCAGGAACGCATCCGCTTGCGTAACCAGCTGAAAGAGTTCCACACCCGGTAATCCGCGCGCCCGGTCTTCATCCCCGGGCCCTCGACGTCATCCCCACGCAAGCGGGGATCTCATATTATTTCGGAATAAAGGTCTTTCCATTCCGGATTCGAGGATTCAATGAGCTGGATTTTCCAGTCCCGATTCCATTTTTTCAGTTGCTTTTCCCTTGCAATTGCAGCATCGATACTTCGGTGAATTTCATACCAGATTAACCTTTCCAGGTTGTATTTTTTCGAGAAGCCATCGACAAGTTTTTGCCTGTGTTGCGAAATACGCACGCCGAGACAAGTAGTCACACCAATGTAGAGCACACCTTCTGGTTTGTTGGTAAGGATATATACACAGGGAATTTTCTCGTCCATTCCTTCGTCCTTGAAGTCGGCTGGATCACAAAGGATATCACGATTAACCGATAAGATTCCCGCCTGCGCGGGAATGACGGAAATAGCGTCGTCCCCGCGAAGGCGGGGAACTTGTCGTAACCTCGCGGTGTAAGATTCCCGCTTGCGAGGGAATGACGGAGGCTATGCCTCGGCCGTGGCGGCGACGCGGCTTTGCGGGGCCTGCGGGCGCACCAGGCTGATGCCGAGCAGGGTCAGCGCCAGCGCCGACCAGATGTAAATGGAGTGGGTTTCGCCGAACAGGATCATGCCCCAGGCGACGCCGGCGAGGGTGATGACGTAGGCCGTCTGGCTCGCGAACACCGGGCCCGCGGTGCGGATCACGTACAGCAGGATGGCGAAGGCGACGCCGCTCAGCAGGCCGTTGCCGGTGGCGGCGAACTGCGCGGTGCCCCAGGTTTCGAAAGGCGTCACCGTAGTACCCGAAAACCACGCCAGCGGCAGCAGCATCAGCACCGCGGTAAACTGGCGCGTGAAGGCGAGCTCGAGCGAGCCGGTATCGGGCGGACGGTAACCGCCGGCATAGGAATTCTCGATCGACATGCTGACGCTCGCGACCAGCGCCAGCAGCACCCACGGCGCGAGCCCGGGTTGCGGCAGCGCGCTTTCCGGCAGCACCAGCAGCGCCATCGCGGCGAGGCCGATAACAACGCCGAGCAGGCGCCGGCGCTGCGCGCGCTCGATGCCGAGCATTGCCGATATCAGGTAGGTAAACAGCGGCATGCTCGCGAACGCGATCGCAACCACGCCGGCCGGCAGGTACAGCGCGCACCAGAACAGCGCGATCGCCGGGAAGGCAACGCCGAACCCCCCGCAAACCAGGCCAAAACGCGCGATATCCTTGCGCAGCGGCAGCCGCCGCGACTGCAGCAGCATCAGCACGAGCATCAACGTGGAGCTGGTGCAGACCTGCCAAAAACCCATGCCGATCGGATGGCCGCCTGCGTTGACGCCGATCTTCGCCAGCGACAGCGCTAGTCCCCACAGCACGCCCATCAACAGCAGCAGGCCGTAATGCGCCGGGCGAACTTCGGTTGCGGGATTCGATGCGGGCTGTTCGGGTGGGATATCGGTCATAGCCATGAAAAGTTACCGCATTGATAGCTGCCAGAAAAGCCCGCCTTCAACGATTTGAACTCTCGCCAAGCTGCGTCATTGCGAGCGGGGCCCAGCCCGTGAGCGGAGCGAACGCATTGGCTGCAGCGAAGCAATCTCCCGGCTTCCGGAAGTCATTGCGAGCGCAGCGAAGCAATCTCCATGACCTGGGAGATTGCTTCGTCGCTACGCTCCTCGCAATGACCAGGCAAACGTCATCCCCGCCGGGTTCGAACACTTGGCGGAGATCTCTAGTCACTACCGCGGTATCTTTGCAAGATTCCCGCTTCCGCGGGAATGACGGCGGTGGCGCGGGAATGACGGCGGTGGCGCGGGAATGACGGCGGGGGCTCGGGAATGACGGAGGTTGGAGCGGGAATAACGACCGGGTCAGAAGCGGAAACTAAGCCCGGTGAAGAAGTCCCACTGCGTCAGCTTACTGTCGTCGATCAGGACCGGACAATTGTTCGACCGGTCGCACAGGTCCTTCGAATCGGTACCGAGAATGCTTACGATGCCGCGGATTCCGAAGCGGATTCCAAACGTTTCGTCGAATCGGTGGTCGATGCCGCCCTCGAGCCCGATCGCTGGCCGGATATAGGAATCGAACTCGCTCGAGTCGATGTCGATTTCGGTCAGGCCCAGTAAAAACGACAGGTAGGTGCCGGCATCGGGATGCAGATGCAGTTTTCCGGCAAACATCAGGTTGGCGATGTCGACATCGTAATCCAGATCGGGCGAGGTCGAACTGTCGGGGTCGAGCTCGGTGGACTGGTGCGTGTAGCTGACTTCGAACTGGCCGGGGTCCCAGTCCCAGCCCAGGATCAGGCCCGCCACTTCACTGTCGTCGATATCCAGATCCCGCTCCGTGGCCGCGTCCTCGAAATTGCCGCCGGTGCGAAAGCCAACGAACGGCGTGACCGTCATGCCGCGCGCCTCCGCGCTGGCCGACGGGGCCACGGCAAGCAGGCTCAGACACATCAGCATCTGCGCCACGGCGACAAGTTTAACCACTGATCTGGACACTGCGACCTCCGACATTTCCGGTGTCGCTTAACTTAATTCATAAACATTCCACTGTCACCCTGTTTAGCGTTCGGTCATCGCGAGCGGACCCGGCCCGTGAGCGAAGCGAACGCTCAGCGTGGCCCGCGAAGCGATTTGGCCATTGGCTGCAGCGAAGCAATCTCCCGATCCATGGCGTCATCCCCGCGCAAGCGGCGATCCAACGTATGAGAATGACGGAGGGGCCAGCGGGAGTTGACCAAGGGGCCGCCGTCGGCACCGTAAACTGTCATCCCGCGGCTCGACCGCGGGATCCAGAGAAGACGGTACACGCATAACAACTGGATGCCGCGGTCAAGCCGCGGCATGACATAAGTTTTGCCAGGGGTGCGACTAGGCTGCGGAGTGGCCTCAGTTTGGCTCCGACGTGCGCACCAGGATCAGATCGACGTGGCTCGGGCTGCCGCGCGTCAGCACGCGGTAGCTGCGGTCGGTGGTGAACAGAAGGCGGCCGCGCTCGCGAATCGTGGCGCGCACGGCATAGGTAAAGCGCGCGTCGATTTCCGCGGGGTCGTAGACCAGCTCGAACGGGATCGGCACCTGGTGTTTCGGCTTGATGACCTGCTCGGCAATCAGCTTCGCCGATGCATCCGCCATCGACACGTCCAGCAACTGCACCTCGACCACGGCTTCCGGCGTCAGCGCGATGCGCTCTCGGTAAGCCACGGTGCCCGTGACCACTGCCGGTTCCGCACCGGCCTGACCCTGCAATGGTACCAGCAGGATCAGCCAGAGGTTTACCAGGGCGACGATCGATTTGGATCGATGCGGTAAACGGCGAAGCATCGATTCGACAGTCACCATGACCGGGAACGCGCCGTTGTCGGATTAGTCGAGTTCACTGCGGTAGATCACGCCGTCCTTCATGACCAGGTCAATGCGATTTTCCCAGTCGCCGAGAATTGAAACGTCTTCGAGCGGATTACCCTCGACCAGGATGATATCGGCATAGGAACCGACCGTGATCTGGCCCAGCTTGTAGTCCCGGTAGGGCAGGCGCTCTCCGGTCATGTTGATCAAGGTCATATTGTGGCGAAACATCTGCTCGAGGATCATTTCGTCCGAAAAGAATGGCTTGCGGCCCTCGATTGCCTTCGAATTGAAGCGAAACGCGTCGAGAGAGCCGTAGGAGTCGACGCCAAAACCGGCCTTGATGTCGTACTTCTTGATGTACTCGAACGACTTCGCCGCATTCTGTCCAAAATAATCGGCCTTGGCCTTGGCGGATTTCGTTACGAATGCCGGATGATCGCCGCTGATATCAGCCACCACCGAAACCTGTTGCGAAAGCGTCATATCGCGTTCGGCGAACTCCTTGTAAATTTCCTCGCTCGCGAGGTGGGTGTGCTCGAAGGTCGTCATACCCGCTTCGAGGCCGAGCTTGATTCCCGTGTCATTGTAGACGTGGGCGGTGATGTAGGTGCCCCAGCGCCTGGCCTCGTCAACTGCTGCCTTGAGCTCTTCCAGCGAATACGTGGTTGCGTCAAGTGGATCGTAAGCCGACGCCAGGCCGCCGCCGAGCATGATCTTGATGAAACTCGCGCCCTTTCTAAATTGACTGCGCATCGCCTCGCGTATCTGGTCCGGGCCATCGGCGATGATCGAGAAGCCGAGATCCTCGACGTTGGATCCCCGCTGTTTCCTGTAGGTACCACCCATAAAGTCGGCGTGCGAAGATACCCCGCCGATGCAGGCGCCCGCGGAGACGATTCTCGGCCCGACGACCGTGCCTTGATTGATCGCGTTACGTAAGCCGTGGGTATTCCCGCAAAGGTCGCGCGTCAGCGTAAAACCGCGCATCAGCATATCCTCGGCGATCGGCACCATCTTGATAGCAATTTCCTGTGCCGACAGGTTTTCCAGGTCGGGGGCGGCAACCACTAGCTGGAAATGAGTATGTGTGTCGATCAATCCCGGCATCAGGGTGCGGCCGCCGCCGTCGATCACGATAGCGTCTGCCGGCGCATCGATCGACTCACCGATCTTGATAATCTGGTTATCCTCGATCAGGACCTGCAGGTTTTCATAGAGCCGGTATTCGAGTCCGTTGTAAACGTCGATGTTGGTAAACAGCGTGTACTTCTTCGCGTCAGCCGCCAGCGCGTTTGCTGAAATCCCGATCAGGCAAATCCCGATCAGTGCCAGTCGCCGAATCGAATTCAAATCAGACATCTGATTCTCCTGGTTGGTAGTTTCGTGGTTTCACCCGGAGTCGCACTACAGCGTCAGGCGCAGGCGCAGCCCGAGCACGGTGATTTCGTCTTCCTCGGGGTTCAGCGCCGGGTCGCCGAGGATCTGGATGCTCGGCGTGATCGCGAGATTCTGCGCCAGCTGGAAGCGGTAAAAGGCTTCGAAGGTGGTCTGGTCGTCGAGACCCGGCACGGCGAGTTCGCTTTCGTTATAGGCGATGCCGATGAGGTCGGAGCGTCTGGCCAGGTAATATATGCCGCCGACCGTCACCGAGTTCTCGGCAATTTGCGGATCGTTCGGCGCATCGGCGTCGGACGATCCGATCTTGGCGAACAGCATGTATTTCAAATCCCAGGTCCAGTTGATGCCGAGGGCGACGCCGTCGGCATCGTCGATGCCGTCGTCCTCGCGCTCGTCGACCTGCCACAGGGTCAGGTGCACGTTTTTGAAGTAGCGCTGATCACGGCCCGGCGACCAGCCGAACTCGACCGCCTTGAACAGTTCGTCGGTGTCGAAATCCGGCTCTTCCTCGGTCAGAACCGCGTTGGCGTCGCTGGCCGAGCCCAGCAGGTAGAGCTGGTCGCCGTTGAACCAGTGGCCGGCGCCAATACCGAACCCCCAGTCGGGGAGCGCGATCGACGTATTGAACAGGATCGACAGGTTCTGGAACGAGGTCCACGGATTGGCGTAACCCAGCACATCGATAAAGTCGTTCGGGTCGTAACGTCCGACGATCAGCCCGGTCTGATCGTCGTTAAGATACTGGCTCCAGTAAAAATCACCGAGAATCGTGTCGACGTCGGAAAACAGCGCCCCGGTCTGGCCGATGTAACCCGCCTCGCCGCCGAGGCTGCCGGGCGGAATATCCGAAAAGCTGTCGCGATTGTCGAAGCTGAACACGAGTTGACCCTTGTTCTTCTGGCCGCGGTTATAGGCTTCCCACTTGCCCGAAACGCGGAAAATGCCCGAGGTCGCGCTGTCTTCGTCGCCCAGCGATTCGTCGATTTCCTGGTGCAGCACGGTATAGGCGAAACCGAGCTGCAGCCCGTTTTCCTCGGACACGCGCTTCTTGTATTCGAACCACGGCGCCAACGCCTCGTCGAAGCTTTCGATACGAAACGCCGGTGTTTTTTCCTCGTCGTCTTCCGCGAGCTGACGCACGGTCGAGCCGGGACCGGCAAAATCCCCCGCGTTATCGTAGTTGGACTTGTAGGACTTTTGCGCGCTCGAGGTATCGACCTCGGCGACGGCAGCCATCGGGACCAGCGCGACGAATAACAGTATCGACTTCAGATTCATGTTTCGATGATCCAGCAATTATTCCGGGCAGGCGTTATCGACCCAGGAAACGACCTCGGCATCGGCGCAGGCGCCGCAGCCGTTCGAATAGGTTTTGGTCGAACCGTCTTTCAAGGTTCCGCACACCGGTCGGTAATCCATGGTGCACACCTGCGGGCGAGGATCCTCGCAAACCGTGGCGCCGGGCGCCGCCGTCATTTCGTCTTTGGAACCGGTGGCGCAGGCGCCGAGCGCCAGGCCAGCCACTAACGTTATCAATTTCAGGTATTTCATTTAAACCACTCCGCAAGCGCGTTTTTGACCACCGGCGCGGCGCTGAACGACAGCATCCACTCCGGGCCGAAGGGATCGGGCTGCTCGACATAATAATTGATTTCGCCACCGATCTTCCACGGGCGGCCGCCGACGGCGATCGTCTTGCTGACGGTGAAGTTGAGCGGAATCGTGGCCTCGTCGGCCTCGTGGTCGTAGCTCAGGATCGGCGACGTGCCCCAGGTGATGCCGCCTTCGGCGAACAGGAAGTAGAAGAGCTGCATCGAGGTCAGGTTGACGTCGATGTCGCCGTCGACGTCCCACTGGTGGCTCGGAAACAGGCCCCAGATTTTTTCCTTGCTGATGCGGCCGTAAAGCAGCTCGGGGCCGAGCGTCGTGGTTTCACCCAAACCGAGATCGTCATCACCCGTCGGCAGCGACGAAAAGATCCCGACTGCAATCAGCTTGCCCGGATCTTCCTTTTCGCTCGGGAACGCGTAAGCGAGGTCGAACGAGATATCGCCCATACCGCTTTCATCGTCCCAGTCGTCGCCGCCCTGGTACAGCGGCTGGTCGACCAGGAACGGCACCGCCGGGCGCCAGATGATCTTGGAGCCGTCTTCGCGCTTGAACGGCAGCGCCGGCTGAAACAGCAGCGTCGTGCTGCTCTGCTCATCGGCGTCGGGCAGGTCGCCCTTGAAGGTGCGAAACTGAGTTTTGAAGGTCAGCGAGGCGACCGACGTATTGGGGTTGGAAAGCTCCTTGGCGATTTCGTCCATCGACGGCCTGGCCGCGCCGCCCTCGGGCGCCGCCGCCCCGCTGCCGGCGTCGGCCTGCCGATCGACCAGGGCCCTGCCGTCAGCGCGCTCGACCGTGAACACGACCCGCTCGCCGGTAATGATGTCGGTGGCGCGGTAGCGGCCCGCCTGCGCGGCATCCTTCTCGAGGTTGAAACACTTTTTCCGGGGCGCCATCTCAAGGCAAACCATATCGTCACCCCTGACTTCCCAGCTGCGGGGGAAGGTTTCGCCCCAGGCGCGCAGTTCGCCGGTGCCGTCCGCGTTGTAGGTAGCCTCGGCGCGCTCGTTACCCGCCAGTGTCGCCTGCATCACGGTATCGGTGAAGAGCGCGCGTAGATCGGCGGGATCGTCGACCGGCTGCCAGTCGGCGGCGACTGCAAAACCCGCGAACAGCAGACCGGGCAACAGGATCGCCAGACGGTGAGGCAGACATCGGATACAGAATCCAGATGCGGGTTTCATGTAGTGACTCCGTGTGTTTTTATGCGCGCTATGGTCTTAGACCCGATCAAGCTTGTAAATTGCCATTTCGTGACAATTCATCCTGCCTGGGCGGTTTACAAACCCTGGCGTCATTGCGAGGCTTTCGGCTTCGCTGGACAAGCTTGCGCCGACGCAATCTTGCTGCCTTGCGCAGACTCATAGAGATTGCTTCGTCGCTCCGCTCCTCGCAATGACAGGTTTGGCGTCATTGCGAGCGGGGCCCAGCCCGTGAGCGAAGCGAACGCTCAGCGTGGCCCGCGAAGCGATTTGGCCATTGGCTGCAGCGAAGCAATCTTTGGGAGATTGCTTCGTCGCTGCGCTCCTCGCAATGACGCTAGTTTTCGTCATCCCCGTCAATTATCGTCATCCCCGCGGAGGCGGGGATCTTGAAATGTTACCGCGATATTCGTTACAAGGTCCCCGCCTGCGCGGGGACGACGGAGGGGGCGATGGAATGAAGGCTGAGTGGTCGCAATGAAGTCTGTATTGTTTGCGATGCTGGTGGCTGCGTTGTCGGCTTGCGCGACGAGCGTGCAGGGCGAGCGCTATCGCGGGGGGTATACCTTTGGCCACGAGGTCAGAACTTTCTGCCCCGAGATCAATTCGCAGTGTTACTGGCTGGGGCCCGGTACCCCAGCAGAAGTTCGCGAACAGTTGAATTCAATTTACAAAGCGAAAAAGCCCGGGTTGTACAAGCCCGTCTGCGTGGTCGTCGAGGGTAAGATCGATCGCGACTCGCCGCGTGACGGGTTTGCCGCCGATTACGACGGCCTGATCGATATCACCGCGGTGCAGGGCGCCTGCGACGACGGCGCGATGCTCGTGCCCGGCGACCTTAATCACCGCCGCTGGGTGCTGGCCGAACGCGACGGCGTGACGATTGTCGATGACGCGGCGCCCGTCGTGCTCGATTTCGGCGAGCGCCTGTTCGTCGAAATTACCGACGGTTGCCAGCGGCTCAGCGGCTTTGCCGTGATCGATGGTGACCGCCTCCGGCTCGACGGTCTCGACGCCGATGCATCGGCCTGCGGCGGCGACCCGCCAAACCGGCGTCTGTTCTCGGATCGGCTCGTCTGGCAGGCCGCTCTCGTTGGCGACGGACTGCGGCTGCGCGACGGCGACACGCATCTCGCGTTCAGGCGCGACGACTGGCGTTGAGCCCGTCTGGCATCTAAACGAAAAAATGGTATATTGCGCGCGCTTCCGAAGCCGAAACGGAGCCAGAGACGCCCTGGTTCGGTCGAAGCATTGAAAATCCGCGAGGAAAACGGGGACCGCCGGGAGCGAATTATCGATATCGGCGTCTCGCGGGCATTTTTATCGAATACGAAGAAACCTGACCATTACGGTGGAACACTCAATGCTTACGAAATCGATACGCCCCCTTGTCGTCCTGACCCTGCTGGCAGTGGCCGGCGCATTATTGCAATCCGGCGGCGCCCTGGCGCAGAGCGATAGCGCGCATAGCGCCCCGAAAAGAGACCTCGACACGACCCTGGCTGAAATCGTCGCGCTAAACCAGGCCGCCATCGATCTGGAGCAGCGGCAGGTCGAGGATGCGGGACTGGCCGGCAGGGTGCTCGAACAACGCCTGAACAGTGCGCGCATGAAACTGCTGGACCTGAGCCTGGAATTCGCCGGCGCGGTGGTCGAGGCCGAGCAAAACGAAGTCGACGTGTCGAAGTATCGCCAGCAGGCGATCGATATCCTGAACTCGCAGATGAAGGAGGCGCGTCTGATCGCCGCGGATATCCGCGAGCAAATCGTGCTCCCGGAAGCCGGGGATTCCGCAGTCGACCAGGCCGCAGCTTTCAACCGCGCTTTCGAGCTGCAGGACGGTCTCAACGCGGCCTATGAAAAATATATCGCCGCGCTGAAGCTGTCGGAGCAGCTCGGGATCGACATGAGCGCGACCGAACAGCTGCTCAAGGACAACCTGCGTGAGCGCGCGGATAACGGCGCGGCCCTGCTCGAAATCATATTGTCGGATCTTGCCGCGCTGCGCGCGGGTGTCGCGGTTATGCCGGACGATGCCGAAGCCAAGGCCAAACTGGCGGTTGCTACCGATTCGGTGACCAGGTTCGCTGCCGGGCAAAGTGCGGTGCTCGCGATGATGGACGGCCTCGAAATGGATACCGCCCGTTACCAGGAAATACTGCTGATCGCGACCGGGCAGCTGACCTCGGACGTGCTCGAGGTCGGCGTGTTCACCAACCTGCTGCTCGGCTGGGGTCAGCAGCTCTGGGATATCACGATCGAAAACGGCCCGGGACTGGTTTTCAATCTTGTTCTGTTGGTCATCATCGTGTTCCTGTTTTACAAGCTGGCCAACCTGGTGCAGATGCTGATCGAGCGCGCGCTGGATAACTCCGAGCTCGAGCTGTCGCTGTTGTTACGGCGGATGATCAGGCTGCTGGTGCGCAACGTGATTATTTTTATCGGCGTGCTGATCGGGTTGTCCCAGATCGGCATCAGCCTGGGACCGCTGCTCGCCGGTCTCGGCGTGGTCGGTTTCATCGTCGGCTTCGCGCTGCAGGACACGCTGTCTAATTTCGCCGCGGGCATGCTGATCCTGATTTACCGCCCGTTCGACGTCGACGATTACGTCGAGGTCGGCGGCGTCACCGGCACGGTCAGCCACATGAGCCTGGTCAACACGACGATTACGACGCTGGATAACCAGGTCATCGTGGTGCCGAACAACAAGATCTGGGGCGACGTAATCAAGAACGTGACCGCGCAGACGATTCGCCGCATCGATATGGTGTTCGGCATTTCCTATAGCGACGATATTCCGAAGACCGAAAAAATCCTGCAGGACATTCTCGAATCTCACCAGTCGGTGCTCGACGATCCGGA